>Ga0307380_10007149_pt1 | contig 14563 bp, 13 predicted proteins | sample UN3MG_FD_202239 | JGI IMG/M metagenome (GOLD analysis project Ga0307380, IMG submission 202239) | Soil microbial communities from Risofladan, Vaasa, Finland - UN-3 | ecosystem: Environmental > Terrestrial > Soil > Coastal area > Acid sulfate soil | place: Finland: Risofladan, Vaasa | collected... | reverse complement strand
TCAACGGGCAAACTCCACCCGTACATATTTACACAAGGAGAGAATACGTGTTCTGTAATCGTTTATCCAGAAACTGGTGATCGAGATGCGAAAATTACTCGTCCATCGCCATCTGGCGCTGACGGCGGAGCTTCTTACGCAGGCGGCGTTGCGCCTCCTTCTGCTTGCGGCGGCGCTTCTCGCTCGGCTTCTCGTAATACTTCCGCTTGCGAAGCTCCTTAAAGAGACCGGCGCGGCTGAGCTTACGCTTCAGCGACTTGATAGCCTTCTCTATGTTGTTGTCGTAAACCCTGACTTCCAAAAAACTCACTCCCTTCTTCCGCCGGCTCAAGTTGCCGGCGTTATTCTTGCCAGCGTGGCCGCCCGTTTTTCTGTGCTGATGCTAAGCGGCAAATCCCGGAAAATCCGGCACAGCAGGGACGGGAGAATATACAGACAGCCGGCCCGTGTCAAGTGAGGATATTAGTTGAATATCAACATCGGTTTGACATTGAACCATCCCCGGGTCACCATTTCGGGAAAATGCGGGGGTGGTTATCAGTGAGGACTTTTATCGCGATCGAGCTTTCGCAGGAAACCCGCTTGGCGCTCGGCCGGCTGATCGGCGAGCTAAAGCCTGAACTGGGCAGGGTGACTTGGGTGAGGCCGGAGCGCATGCACCTGACGCTGAAGTTCCTCGGGGAGATCGATGAGGGGCTCGTCGAGAGGATCGCTGAGAAACTGAAGCGGATTTGCGGCGAGGCGCAGCCCTTCGCTTTCGACGTCGCGGGCATGGGTTGCTTTCCCAATCCTTCGCGGCCGAGGGTTGTCTGGGCGGGGATCGTGGGCAACACCGCGCCGGCGAGTGAGTTGCAGCGCCGGATCGACGTCGAGCTGGAACATCTCGGCTTCGAGCCGGATGCAAGGGGCTTCTCCCCCCACGTCACGATGGGGCGCGTGAAGGGCTCGATCAACCGTAATGCCCTGAGTGCGGCGATCGAAAGCAACCGCGAGCGACAGCTAGGCTCGGAGCTAATCGAGGAGATCGTCTTCATGCGCAGCAAGCTCCTTCCGGAGGGACCGGTCTACACCCCCCTGGCGCGTTTGGAGCTGGGCGTTCGATCCATCTGAACAGAGAGCCTGGCAGGAAGCGACAATATTTGTCGATAACAGCATGACAATGATTGTCACTTTGATGTTTGCGTCATCATCGGCTGCGGCTGGTAGCACACATAAAGTACTGAAAACAAAGAGCATATAGCCAGCAAGAGAGAAAATCCCAATCTGGCACGATGATTGCTCTAATCAAGAGATAGACCACTAAGGAGGTTACCATAATGCGGAATGATAAGGGTTTCACGTTAATTGAGTTGCTGATCGTCATCGCGATTATCGGCATCATCGCGGCTATCGCCATCCCGAGTCTGCTGAACGCACTTGACCGCGCCCGTCAGGCGACGACGGTCTCCAACGTTGTGCAGATGGGTCAGGGAGTTGACCGCTATATCCAGGACCATCCGAAATTCGGCGCCCCCCAGGCTGCTGATATCGACGCCTTGCAGACCATTTTTGAGGACGTCGAGATCAACCTGAACAAGGGCATGAGGAAGGATGGCTGGGGCTACCTGATGCACTACGAGTTTGACTCCAGCGGTACCGGCCGCCACTTCACCGTCGAGTCCTGGGGTTCCGATGGTGCTGTGGGTCCGACAATAGCAGAGGTTGATGGCGAGTATATCGTCAAGCATTTCGAAGAAGACATCATTTACAGCAACGGCCGCCTGGTGCAGCATCCTGAAGGCGCTCAGACCACTACCGACTGATAGGCACGCATGGATCCCTCCGCCCCCGCGGCGGAGGGGTCTTTTTTTTTGTCACGCGGCTGGCTACAATGCCTCCATGCTGAATCAGACCAACCCGCTGATCTTCCGGATCATTTTGGCTTTTCTGGTTTTAAACCTCCTGCTGCCGGGTGAGAGCAACAACCTCAGCCTGGTGATCACCCAGGTGATCATCTTCGGCCTCGCCGCCATCCACCTGCTTTTTCTGCGACCCCGTTATCCCTTTTCGCCGGAGTGGACCGCGCCGGCCGTGCTGTTCGGCCTGGCGTTGCTGGTGAGCCTGACCGCCTCGATTCACCATTTCGGCAGCCTCCAGGTTTCGCTGCAGATCATGTCGATGGTGCTGACAGCCTGGCTCGTCGCCGATACGCAGCCGGGAGACAGAGAGCTGCGCATGAGTATGGCTGTCGTCTTCGCGACGGCCGTGATTCTCGCCTTGGTGGGCTTGCTGCAACTCTTCACCTATTTCTCCCAGATACCGGATGCTGAGCTGATCCGCAGGGTGATGCCGGTCAGCGAAAGCTACCTGCAACAGATCTTCACCCAGAAGAGGATTTTCGCGACATTCGCGCTGCCGACCACTTTCTCCGTTTTCCTGGCGATGGCGTTGCCGCTCGGCGTCGCCCTGGCACTCGACTACCGCAAGAAACCGGTATTTTTCGCACCGATAGCGGGGGGGCTGTTTCTGGTTGCGCTGGCGATGTTGCAGGCCAAGAGCCACGGCGGGCCGGTTTCGCTGTTGGCGGCGGCGGCCGTATCCGCGCTGCTGATTATCCGCAGACGCAGGATCCTGCTGCTGTGGAGTGTGGCCGGAGTTGTGGTTGTCGCAGTGGTCGCCCTGCTGGCGGTGGGAGCGCTGCGCGGCAATTTCCTTTGGGACCTGGCGGCGCCCGACAGCCCGATTCGGCTGCGCTGGAACCTCTGGACGGCGGGCTTGGCGATGTGGACCCAGAACTGGCTCCCCGGCATCGGGCTCGGGAATTTCCAGATCGGTTTTCTACCCTACCTGGGGCCGGGAGTGCGGCCGACGAAGTACCTCCACAATACATATCTTCAGTTGCCGATCGAGCTCGGCCTCGTGGGCCTGGTCCTCGTCGTGGCGATCGTTGGCATCATCATTCACATACTGATGAAAAAGACGGCGGAGGTGGAAAGGACCGGAGGGATTAGGAAGAACGCGCTGGGGCTCGGGCTCGTCGTCGCGGTGTTCGTTTTTCTGATCGCCAACGGCATCGAGATAGTCCTCTACTTTCACAGCATCGGTTTGCTGGGAGCCTTTCTGCTGGGGTTGCTGATCCGGCGGGGGGAGGCACCGGCCGAGGTGGAAGAGGCGCCGGGCCGCAGAAGGATCAGTTGGCTGAGGCTCGCCCTCACATGCGTCTTCATCCTGGCGATGGCGATGGTGGGTCGCTGGTTCGTCGCCGATTACTTCTACAACAGGAGTATCGAGCGCGTGACCCAGGCCGCCCTGCAGCCGGACTTCGGGCAGGTCTCGGACAACACGGCTCCCGAGGGTAAAGATCTGGATCCCCTGTCGCGAGCCCAGAGGGTGGATCTATGGCATTCCGTGGTTGAACAGGCGTCGGTCGCTGTGGAGGTCGAGGGGGGCAATTTCGATTATCACTACCTATTGGGGCGCGCTTATCAGAATCTTTCGGAGCTGGGGAGTGACAGGGAATTGTTGCTCAAGGCCGAGGAGCATTTCCGCCGCGCGGTGGAGCTTTGCCCCGGGCTGCCGTACTTGCGCTATAGCCACGCCTTGACTCAACTGAGGCTGGGGAGGCTGCTGGCCGCGACCGAGGAAGTCGCCGAGGCCGCCCGGCTGTATCCCACGAGTGGGGATTACCGGGCCGCGCTCGATGCCCTGCAGCAAAGAATTGCGACATTGGGTGAAGCAGGCGGCGCGCCGAGAGAGGAGCGGGGCGAATGACGGCGGCGGTGGAGGCGGGACATGCGGCGACTTCCGCGCTCGGGCGGGTGCGGACGGGGCTGATAGTCGCGCTGGTGATCCTGACACCGTTTTTCAGCGGCTCGACGCAATACCTCGGCACGGCGCTCAGCGAGTTGCTGCTCCTGGCACTGGCCTGCGTGGCCCTGGCCGATTATTGGCTCGGCGGCAGGAGGAGCTTTCTGGTATCGAGATTCGAGGTGCTGGGTATCCTGGTTTTCGCCGCGGCGGTGTTGTCGAGTTTCGCCGCCCCCTACGGTATAGCCGCATGGCATGCCGTGGGCGGCCTCCTGCTGCTGGGCCTCGGCTACCGGGCGGCCCGTTCGGCGGCGGGCGAGCGCGACAATTACCTGCCCGTCGTTGCCGGTGCCTTGCTTGCCAGCGGCGCGATCCAGTCGCTTTTCGCAATCCACCAGTATCTCTTCACCGGATGGTACAGGGAAGCGCTGCCGGGCTACTTCGCTGAGTATCTTTCGCCGAATATCCGGGACGGCGTCTTGAGGGCCGCCGCAGGCTTTATCGATCCGAACAACCTCGCGGCTTTCCTTAATTTGTCCCTGGCTCTGGTGATCGCCCTGTTGCTCTTCAGCGCGTTGCGGTGGCCATTGAAAGTGGGATTGTCAGCCGTGGGGCTGCTATATGTCGTCGGCATTGCTCTGACTGGATCGAAGGCGGGCATGGCCGTGGCCTTGCTGATTGTGGCCGGACTGCTGGGATTGAAGGATAAGCGCCTGCTGGTCGTCGTGGCGCTGGTCTTGGTGGTGCTGATAGCAGTTCCCAATCCGATGCGCGATCAGTACATCCGCGCGCTGACCGTCGATCCCTACTTCACCACGAGGATCGGCATCTGGGGATCGTCGCTGGAGATGGCTCTCGATAATCCACTGATCGGAGTCGGGCCGGATAATTTCAGATACGTGTCGCACCGCTTCCAGCCCGAGACGAGCCAGTTCCTCGTGCACTATTCGCACGTGCCGACCAAGGCACACAACAGCTACCTGCATGCGTTTGCCGAGCTGGGTCTGGTCGGATTGCTGCCTCTGCTGCTGATGGTCGCGGCGGCGATTCTGGCCTTCCGCGCGGCCGCTTCGAGCCTCGGTGGGCGGGATAAGATCGCGACGGCCGACTTCATACGTTTGGGCATCGCGGCCGGCATCTCGGGTTTGCTCGTCCATTCCCTGGTTCACAACATCATGCACAACCGCTGCCTGCTGGCGGTTTCGCTTTTCCTGTTTGCCGCTTTGGCCGCGAAGTTCGGCGGGGAAGATGCTCGACTCCCGGGCTTTTTCCGCCGCCGGTACAGCATCGACCTGGCATTGAGTCATCGGGCGGTGGCCGTTATTTCCATCCTGGTCCTGCTCGCGGGCTTTGCGGTCGCCCAAATAGTCAGGCCCCTGAATTACGAGTCGCGCATGCGCGAAATCGGGCCGAGAATGAGCTCGGCAATCTCGGATTACGGCTCAATACCGGCGTCGCTCGATCCTTCCCGCAGGAATTTCGCGCGGCAAAGGCTGGTTGCCGAACTGAGGAATATCGTCACGGAACTGGAAGAGCTGAAACGCTGGTATCCGTCGAATTCCGCGCTGCTGCTCTATCTGGGATCGGCATACAAGGAGATCCTGCGGGCGGATGGCGATATCTACGCCTTCTCGCAGGCGCTGCTGAATTTCAAGGCTGCTGAAGCCAGCCTGCCGGGCAGGGGGGTGGAAACCTTCCAACAGGTGGACACTTATTTCGATCTTGTGCGAAAGGGTTACCCCAAGACCGAGGATATCCTCGAGACGCTGGATAGGCTGGCCTACCGGGCGATCGAGCAGTGGCCCCAGCGGGCGGCCTTCTATCTGCTGGCGGCGACGGTGGAGAAGGAGAAGGGCCCGGCCGGATTGCGGAAAGCACGCGGTTTGCTCGATCGAGCCATTGAGCTGGAACCCAATTACCTGGCGGCGCTAAACGAGCTCGGCCTGGTGGCGGAAGCGATGGGAGACGATTCGCTCCGAGATGGAGCCGCCGGCATGTATCGCGAAGCTCTTGCCCGGATAGCCAAGGGTCCGGCTCCGGAAGCGGATGACGGTTATGCCTGGCAGATAATCGCGATTCCACCGGGCAGGTAGCGATAGTTCCTGACAGGTTCCGTGTTTGATTTGTTATCGCAGGACTACTGATCCGTCAGCAATTTCCTGAACACTTCCTCGACGCCGCCTGCGTAGACGCTCTCGCTGAAGTGCATGCCGTGCCTCAGTTTCGCGGCCCGGCCGAGCGCCTCACATTTTTCCCGGTTTTGCGCAAGCTCAATCAGGGCTTGCTTGAGCGCCGCGGTATCGCCGGGCGGAATGAGGATGCCCGTTTCGCCGTCGACCACCTGCTCGGGGATGCCGCCGACATGCGTGGCGATCATCGGCTTGCCGAGCGCCATGGCCTCCAACCCGATCCTGGGGAACGGCTCAACCAGCGACGGGCAGACGACGATGTCCGCGGCGGAAATCAGAGCAGGCAGATCTTCACGGAAGCCCGCGAGAGCTATCGAATCCGCCAGATTGTGTCTCGTGACCTCAGTTATCAGGTCGCCGAGCACGGGCCCGTCGCCCGCGATGCACGCCTTGACGGCGACTCCCTGTGAGCGTGCCGCCGCCACCGCTTTCACGAGCGCAATCGGATCCTTGTGACGCCGCAACTGGCCGGCGAAAAGCGCGACGAAGTCACCTTCGGACCAGCGGAATTCGGCTCGGACTCTTTCGCTCTCCGATACGTCGGGAGCCTCGAGATCCAGGCCGTTGTGCACGATGCGGGTGCTTTGCAGATCAAGCAGTCCTGGGTAGGCCTTAGCACTGAAGCGGCAGTTGGCAATGACCGCGTCGCTCCAGTGTTTTATGAGCCCGGTAACTATCTTGATGAAGGGGACAGTCGTTTCACGGATATGCCAGACACGTGGGATCCGGCTCTTCCTGAGTGCGACGGCAGGGGTCATACACGCGACCGTGTTGAAATGGACGATATCTGGCTGCGTTTTGCGAACGAGCTTTCTGATCCGCCGTGCGGCTCCCGGGTAGCGCAGGATAAAGTTCAGTGCGCGCAGCGGTTTGCTGGACAGGAACGGGTAGGGGAGGACCTGCGCGTTGATATTCTGTTCACGGGCGTAGTCGGCCAGGGGGCCGGCGTTGGGGATCGCCAGCGACACATCGTGCCCACGCTGCTGCAGGCCGTGGAGCAGGCCGATGAGCGAACGCTGGGCTCCGTATAGATTGCCGTCGTGGCTGAAGGAAAGGATCTTCATCCCGATTCTCCGCCATCGAGTTTTTTCAAGACCTGCTCGTAAAACTGTACAGTTCGTTCAGCGATTTTCCGCCAGGCGAAGTGCTCCACGGCCCGTTTTCGCGCAACTTCACCCATTTTCCCGCGCGCGCCGTCATCACTTAACAGGTTCTTGATCGCACCTGCCATGGCCGTCTGATCCCCCGGCGGGACAAGAAATCCGCATTCTCCATCCTGAACGACTTCCGGCATGCCGCCGACGGCGGTGGCGACGACGGGAATCCCGCAGGCCATCGCCTCCATCGCGGCGATGTTTGTCGCTTCCATCTGTGAAGGCAGTACGAGCATCGACGCCAGCGAGTAATAATCCCGCATATTTTCGTGAGGCACTTTGCCGGCAAATATGACCGCCGCTCTCAGATTACGGGAAGAAAGCTCCGCCTTGATCTTTCTTTCTTCAGCCTCGTTACCGCCTCCGGCCACAACCAGTCGCGCATTTGGGTAATGGGGCAGCACTTCCTGCATGGCCTTGAAAAGCAACGGCAACCCCTTGACAGGGTGAAAGCGTCCGGCGAAGAGCACGACGGGATTATCCGCCGCAAGACCGAGCGCATCACGCAGATCCCCGGATACAGGTGAGGGCCGGAACTGCTCGATGTCGACGCCATTCGGGATGTACTCCAGGAATCTCGATCGCAGGATGCGGGAACGCTCCTCAAGCAGGGGGCTGGCGGCAATTACGCCGTGAGGTCGGCCGATCAGGCGCCGCAGCAGAAATCCGCCCCACGGTTTACGCGCCCAGGCAGTGAATACCGATGTGTGGCTGGTGAACACATAGGCGGTCGATCTGGAGAATGCCTTGGCAGTCGGGGGACCGGTGAGAAGATCGTGGACGTGAATGACATCCGGTTTTTCTCTCTTGATAATCCCGGCAAGAGCGCGCCTGGCTGAAAGGATTCTGGTGAAGAAGCGGACATAACGCGGTCCGGTGGCCTTGCCCAGAGGAATCAGCTTGATCCCTTCATAGTTTTCCGGGATTCCAACCTCCCCATATCCGGGGATTCCAAGCGAGACCTCGTGGCCAATTTCCATCAACTCGGAGCACAATCCATAGAGATGCGAAGCGATGCCTCCGTACGGAGGAATGGAAAAGTCGGCGGAGATCATAATTATTTTCAGCTTGCCATTCCGCGCCATGTCATTCCTCCGGGTTGCCGGATTGGAATATATCGGATAATCGCAGGTAGCGGAAAACCAACAGGAGCGCCGGGACAGCCAGCACTGCCGCCGCCCCAAGCAGCAATTGGATGGATGCCGGCGAGATCAAGCTTACAGCCCACAGGCAAATCCCGGCCAGGATGCTGAGAACAAGAGGTGCGGTGAAAGTGGCGGCCGACTTTAGCGGGACGCGCCTCTGAGCCGCCGCATAGAGCAGTAAGAGCAACAGCAGCTCAGCGATCAGCGTGCTGAGCGCCGCCCCGACCGCCCCGAAGGCCGGAATCATAAACAGGTTGAGTCCGATGTTCAACGCCACCACCGCCGCCAGCGACCATGCGCGCCATGCCTGCAGGTTGAGCGCGTAGAGCGTGTCGCCACAGACGTAGTTGAGCTGGTGCAGCCAGAGGCCGGCCGCCAGCAGTGCGAAAGCCGGGGCGGCGGGTCCGAACTCCTCACCGAAAAGCAGCACCACGAGGATCGGTGCCAAGGCCGCCGCCACCGCGGAAAGCGCGGCGGAGACGGCCAGCGACCAGCGGAAAAGCACGCTATAGGCTCTGCCGAGCCGTGCCGGATCGGAGGCGTAGCCGTAGAGCCGGGGCATCACCGCCGACTGCACGACGATGGGGACGGCGTAAAGCAGCGCTATCAGCCGGAAGGCTACCCCGTAGAGGCCGCTCTGGTAGCGGCCGGCCGCCTCGCCCAGCAGCAACCGCAGCATCACGATGTCGGCCTGGAGGAAGAGCGCCATCAGCACCGCGGCCGCGCCGAACTGCAGCGAGCGACGCAACAAGATTGAAACCGGCGTGCCGGGCGCGTGGTTAGAAGCAGCAGCTCGATTTGCCGTCAGCCCGGCCATCGCGAGAGCGACAAGCGCTCCCATGACATTCGCGGCAGCGTAGGCCAGACCGATCGCCACCACGTCGCCTCCGTTCAGGACCACCATCAGCACCGCACACAGCAGAATCAGCCTGAAGCCGACGGTTACCGCGCCCCAGAGGGCCATGCGCTCGCGCGCCTGCAGGATTGCCGTGAACAGCTCTGCGTAGCTGCCCAGGAAGATACCCGCGCCGAGGATCGCGACGAGGGTGAACTCGAGTCCGCCGAGCCCCGTCGCGGCCGTGAAGGCGAGCAGAAGGAGGTAGACGAGAGCGATGAGGATCCCTTTCGCCGCAGCGGCGATCCCCGTGACCCGGCGGAGGTCTGCAGGATCGGTGGAGCCCGTTCTGAGGACGGTCATGCGCAGGCCGAGATCGGTGAAGACCGCGCCCATCAGCGCCAGGGACATCGCCGGCGCGAACGCGCCGTACTGTTCGACACCGAGATAGCGTGCGACGAGCACGCCGATCACGGCGCGCAGCAGGTAATCGACGAACTGCGCTCCGGAGAGCCAGCCGATGTTCAGCACGATTTTTCGCACAAGTGGCATGTCGCTAAGCCGGTTACCTCGATTTGATTGGGGCCGCGTGGTGCTTTTCCGGAGGAGGCCGTTGAGCTCAGGAGAGATTCTACAACATTCCGGGCGTCTTCACCGCCGCGTATAAAGCGCCGAATATGTCTGTATTATAATTTCATCGATTACAGTTTTCCCCGAACCGGATGAGCAGGCTGGAGAGCCGCGGAGGGGAATGTGGCAAAACGAGGGCAATGAGTTCAAAGAAAGTTGCAACTCGCCGCCTGTTTGTTAAAATGTAATGAATCTTATTAATACGTTCTCTTCTAATCAGGTCCTCTGATCTTTTCGCGGCAGCCATGGGAGTGCTGCCGAGACATAGTGGGGTTTGCCATGTATAGAAAAGTCATGACTCATACCCGCCATATCCTCGAAGAGCAGCGGTTGCATCCCGAGGCGACCGGCGCGCTCTCGACGATTCTCTACCAGATAGCGGTTGCTGCGAAGATCATCAATTCGCATGTGAGAAAGGCGGGGCTGGCGAAAGTGCTCGGGGCCACCGACAAGGTGAACGTGCAGGGGGAGCAGGTTCAGAAGCTTGACGAATTTGCTGACATGGTGCTAATCAACGCGCTGGACCATACCGGCTATGTGGCCGGAATCGCTACGGAAGAGGAAGAGGAGATCATCACAATTCCGAAGCAGCACCACGGCGGCCGTTACATCATTCTGTTGGACCCGCTCGACGGCAGCAGCAACATCGACGCCAACGTCTCGATCGGCACGATCTTCTCGATCCACCGCCGCGTGACCGAAGAGGGCATGCCCGAGGAGAAGGATTTCCTGCAGAAGGGCGCCAAGCTGGAGTGCGCCGGCTACATCATCTACGGCTCCTCGACGATGCTCGTTTACAGCTCGGGCCACGGCGTCCACGGCTTCACGCTCGACCCATCGATGGGCGAATTCCTGCTCTCTCACGAGAACATCACGATCCCCGACAAGTGCAAGGTGCTGAGCATCAACGAGTCGTATGAGAACCGCTGGCACAAGTGGACCAAGCACTATATGCGCTTCTTCAAGGAGAAGGGCGGTTTCGACGGCAAGATCACCAGCCGCTACATCGGCTCGCTGGTTGCCGATTTCCACCGCAACCTGCTCTACGGCGGCGTCTTCCTCTATCCGAGTGACAAGGTCAATCCCAACGGCAAGCTGCGGCTGTTGTATGAGGCCCAGCCGCTGGCATTCCTTGTCAAGGAAGCCGGGGGATACGCCTCAACTGGTGAGCGTGCGATCCTCGACGTCAAGCCTGAGGAACTTCACCAGCGCGTGCCGCTGATCATCGGTAACCGTCGCGAGGTCGAAGAGGCTGAGAAGTATTACGAGAAGTACGGCCTCTGAGACGACGGTAGTCCGCCTGTCTGTTACACGGCAAGGGGGAGTAGTCTATGTGGAAATGGGTTCTCGTGGGGGTGGGTGTCATTGTCGCCCTGGCTGTCCTGGGCTTCATGCTATTAGCCACGGCTGATCCACAGGGCATGGCCGACTTCTTCCTGGCCTTGGATGACGATATCGAAATCACCCTGGGCGGTAAGAGCATCGAAGTCGAGATCAGCAGGTTCGAGGAGGGTTTGGGGCCTGCCGACCGGGCCTTTGCCGTAAAGAAGATGTTGGTGTTGTTGGCGCGGAAGCTGGAAGACGAAGAGAACACGCAGTACATGGAGGAATACAACCGCGCACTCGTAGAGGTCGCTGAGGACCGTTTGCTGACTGCGGAAGAGAACCGGCGGTTACGGGAGATGTTCAGCGATTTCGTGACCGAGGAAGATGTGAGCAACTGGATGGAGGAGTTCAGGAAACTTGAAGAGGAAGGGAAAATTGAAGATCCGGATGAGATATGGCAATGATCAGATTTGACGGGAAAGTGGCTTTGGTGACCGGCGGTAGCCGCGGTATCGGTGCAGCCGCGGCGCGGATGTTCGCCGAGGCGGGCGCAGATGTGGCGATCTCCTACCTCCGCAATAAAGCGGCAGCCGGTGCCGTGGTGTCGGATGTCGAGCGCCTGGGGCGCAGAGCGTTGGCGGTGGCCGGCGATCTATCGAAGGAGGCCGATGCTGCGGCGTTGATCGATGCTGTGGAAAAGGAGTTCGGCCGGCTGGACATCCTGGTCAACAACCACGGCATCTGGAACGACGGGCCGTTGGAGACGATGTCGCTCGAGACCTGGGATGAGATGATCGAGATCAACCTGCGCGCGGTCTTCCTGGTGACGCAGCGTGCGGTGCCGTTGATCAAGCGCGGCGGTGGGGGGCGCATCGTGCTCGTCTCGTCGACTGCGGGTCAGCGTGGCGAGGCGTTTCACAGCCACTACGCCGCCTCCAAGGGCGCGATCATCTCGCTGACCAAGAGCTGGGGTCCGGAGTTGGCGGCGGACAACATCACCGTCAACTGCGTCGCGCCGGGGTGGGTCGACACGGACATGTGCACCGAAGTCTTCTCCGATACCGATTACAAGGAAGAGGTAAGGCGCACGATCCCGATCGGGCGCATCCCGCCGCCCGAGGACATCGCCGGCCCGATCGTCTTCCTGGCGTCGGATCTGGCGCGCCACATCACCGGCGAGATCCTCAACGTTAACGGCGGCTCCGTCCTCTGCGGGTGAAAGAGCACCATCGGTAGACAAGACAAGCCGCTGTATGGGGGCCGTTTGTGGCCCCCACCGGCACTAATCGCACCAAGTGTGTAATTGTCTGCCAGCCAAACCAAGTTTAGCCAGTGGGGCAGACATTCCTGTCTGCCAGTCATCTTTATTGCCATCCGCGCCAGTACCAAGCCTCATACCGCCATGGATCATCTGTCATTCCGGCTTTGACGGGATTCATCAACATGTAATTCAGTTTCTCCATGAATTCGTCATAGTGCCTGACGATCCTATCGTAAGATTCATCCTGCCAGACCGATCCCCTTGTTCCCCTTATATGGTTGATCTTTCTGGCGGATACTCCCTTCAAACCTTTCATGACCACCGATAGCTTTAATCCCTCGTTCGGCTGAATAAGCAAGTGAACGTGATCCGCAAGGATCACCGCTGCATGGAGCAAGTAGTGTTTGCCGTCTCCTGATTTAATGTGATCGAGGACTAGTATTCTCTCCTCCATTGAGAGGGAATTTGACTTCATCCTGAAAGTGATGAAATAGGTCGAGCCCTTCAGAAACCAGTGAGGTAGCCGCCTTTGAGTCACTACCAGTTTTTTGTCATTTTCACAATTCATAGATATGTATTCTAATACAGATAAAAACAAAAGGCTGGCAGACAGGAATGTCTGCCCCACCGGCTAATTCATGTTTATGGTGTGGCAGACCTCGCCGTCGACGCGAGCGAATCGAGCGGATTGATCAATTGATCCCGCGAGACGGGAGAAGTAAGGCAGCCCTATCAAGTGCACTGCGGGTGCTATCGCACGTCGTAGCGCAGGTAGGCGACGAAGGCTGCTGCGAAAGCGGCGATGAAGAGAAGTGCCAGCACGGCGATGTCGGGCAGGATGGCGACGGCCGATTCGGCCAGCCCCTCCTTTTCGATTTCGAAATTAGGCATGCCGGCAACGTTGAGCGTGAACTCGGGCACTCTCATACTGAAATCTATCTGTACGCCGCTGCCGTCATCATTAACAGAGAGGCTGGAGGATACGCCGCTTTGGGCCTGCTCCGGATTGTCCTTAATCTTCTGGTCAGCGAATCTGATGAATTCATCGCGGTAGCGCCTGAGCGAGCGGAGGAAATTTTCGCGCAGGTTGGCATCGGTGCCCGAAATCCGGTTTGCGGCGAAGATCACGCAGGCGGTGGGTGAGAAGCGGGCGAGGGTCGTTGCGGTGTTTAACAATTGCACCTGCCTCCGCTCGTATTCCCGCAGCATCGCCTCCTCGGCGGCGACTACCGGTTCGCGCGCCTCCCTCTCCGCCTCTCCCCGCAATTGGCTGTATTGGTCGCGGTCGGGAACGCTGTTGGCGGCGATGTAGTCGTTTATCTTCTTGGTGGTGATTTCCTTGAGGCTCGTGTAGTAGTCCCGGCGCAGCGAGGCTCGCTGGGCCTCGATCGCGTCGATGGAAGGCGCGGGGCTGATCTGGCCCGCGGCCTCGACCGCCGCCTTGGGGATGATTGCCACGCTCAGCACCCAGACGAAGAGGCAAAGCAGGAAGCTGACGAATGAGTTGCGCGTCAGGGCCGACATCATCATCCCCACCATGTAGAAGACCGCCAGGTAGAGGAAGAACACCAGCGACATCAGGCCGATGCGCGCCCACTCGTCGCCGGTGAAGCTGACGTTGAAGAAAACCATCAACATCAGCAGTGACATGAGTAACGGGACGATGAAGGGAACCAGCAGCGTGAAGAGGCCGCCGATTGATTTGCCGACGATGAAGGAGACGCGCCCGACGCTGTTGCTGAACACCTGTTTCAGCGTCCCCATCTCGCGCTCGCCGCTGATCGCGTTGTAGCTGAACAGCAAGGCGAAGAGCGAAAGGATCATCTTGACGATGAAGGCCAGGTCGAGCTCGCCGAAGGTGGCGAAGACCGGATTGAGGCCGAAACGGCTGTCGCGCAGCACGATCTCGGGCTCTTCGCCGACCTTGGCCGCCTTGCCGATTATCGAGTCGACACCCTTGATGAAGATGCTCATGCGCGAAGGTTGACGGATCGCCTTCGCACCGGATGATTTTAATACGCCGTAGCTGCCGGCATTGATCATGGCCTTGTCGCTCTCGGCCACGGCGGTAGCGTGCCACTTCGATTCGGCTTCATAGAGCAGAAAGCCGCTGTAGACGCTGATGATGATCAGGGCTGTGCTGATGGCGAGCGTGATCAGGAATTTAGGTCCGCTCATGCTCTCGACGATCTCTTTGTAAATGAACTGTCTGATCATGAACTCCTCCCCTTGGCGAT
>Ga0307380_10007147_pt1 | contig 14565 bp, 25 predicted proteins | sample UN3MG_FD_202239 | JGI IMG/M metagenome (GOLD analysis project Ga0307380, IMG submission 202239) | Soil microbial communities from Risofladan, Vaasa, Finland - UN-3 | ecosystem: Environmental > Terrestrial > Soil > Coastal area > Acid sulfate soil | place: Finland: Risofladan, Vaasa | collected... | reverse complement strand
TAATTTGTCTAAGATTGTCTCATAGTAGATCACAAAATGAACGCTAAAGGACAAAAAATGGCGCGTACACCCTTTAAAACTCCCCGGCCGATTCGCCAGCTCATGCTGGCCGGGGGCATCGACCGACAGTACGAGCTAGCGGAAATGTGCGATGTGTCTCCGCGTTTCATCGGCATGCTGCTCCAAGGGGATCGGAAATCGAAAAGGATTCGGGGCCGGGTGGCGAGGATCCTGGGGATCTCCCCGGATCATTTGTCCTCGCTGATCGGGCCCTGAAGGAGGGGCCGGGGCTCACCTCCCCCCGGTCCTTCCGTTTTTCAAATTGCATTTTATTTTATTTTTTTTATCCTTGCAATGACAAAAAACAAAAAAAATCAGTCCATCAGCCAACTCAACCTCTTTGAATGGGTCAGAAAAGCGGAGACCTATTCTCGCCAAAATCAATCTCCTCCCCAAGGTAGTCTCGACATCGACTTCGAACTCCGGGCGGCAATATCCCAGGATTTAAAACATGCAAGAAGCCAGGGCGGCCGGGAGCTTTCCCGATACGAGGCGGCGGCGAAAATGTCCGAGCTGCTCGGCCAAGAGATCACGGCCTCCATGCTCTACAACTGGACCGCAGAGGCCCACGAAAAACATCGATTTCCACTCCAATTTTTGCCGGCTTTCGTAATTGCAACGGGCGGGCAGAGGAGGACCTTTGAAATTCTTTCCCAAAAGTCCGGGCTGTTCGCCCTTCCGGGCAGGGACGCGCTGAGGGCGGAGATTCACCAGATCGACGAGGAGATCCACCGGCTTACGGACGAGAAAAAGAAGCGGAGAGTGTTCCTCAAGGAGCTTGATAAATGAACCAGGAGGTGAAGATGAGCGAGGAAAACGGGCAAAGGGATTACTCGGTGAAGGCTTTGGAGACCGGGGTGCGGGTGGTGATGGCGCTGGGGGTGCCGGAGTATTTGGAGCTGCCGATCAAGGACTTGGCCGAGAGTCTGGATCTCTCTGTCAATAAAGTTTTCCGGATTTTGCAGACGCTGCGGCGGTATCAGTGGGTGGAGGAGGCGGACGGGAAGTGGCGGATCGCGCCGGGGCTGACGCGGTTTTCGGACGGGTTCCGGAAGCATTTCGGGAAAAAGGTCGAGGAACTGAAGAGAATCCAAATCGATCATCTCGGAGGTGAATAGTGGGGAGGAAAAAGAAAGAAGTAAAACTCATTACCAAGGCTGACATCGCGGGGCGGCAGCAGGAGCTTCAGGCCAGGGCGGCGGTCGAGAAGCGCGAAAAGGAACTGTCTCTTTATTCCGACGGGCAGCCGTACGACAAGGTGCGGGTGGTCGGGGAGACGAAGTTTTATTTGACCGAGACGGCGACTTCCATCTTCGAAGCCGGAAAGCGGCTGATCTGGCTCAAGGAGAAAGAGGGGCACGGGGAATGGATGAAGATTCTCGACGACGAAATCGGAATCAGCGAGCCCACGGCCTGGCGAATGATGGCCGTCGCCAGGAAGCTGGCAAATTCTTCACGCGTGAAGGATTTGGCCATTAAAAGCATTAAAAACGGCGTCGGCAAATTATATGCCCTCCTTGACGTACCTGACGAGGATTTAAAGCTATTTGAAGAGACCGGCTCACTTTTGGGCAAACCCCAGGACGAAATCGACCGCATGTCCGTAAAAGAACTCAGGGACACGGTCCGGGGGCACCGGGATCGGAAGAAGACATACGAAGGAAAGCTCAAGAAGAAAGACGAGAAGATCACGGAGCTACAGAACGAGCTTTTCGGGCAGAAGATCGGGCTCAATGAAGACGAGGAAGCGGAGCTCGCGAAGCTCAACGGGGTCAAAGACGCTTTCAATAACGTCTGGTACCGGATGGACTCGGCGGACCTGTCCAAAACCTCGGACCGGATGCTCACCGAGTTTTTGGTTCTCTGCGAATACATGCACGATCTTTCGAAGCTCCTCTTCCTCCGGAAGGACAACCAGTTCAACCGGATGGAGAGCCAGCGCACATCGGACGGCGAGCTGAACCAGGAAGAAGTCCGGGTCATCAAGAAATATCCCGAAATCTACGGCGGAAAGATCCCCCAGGAGGAGGTCCCCTCATGATCCGCGGCGGAGTGGATCCCGTGGTGGGGGAAGAGATCGCGCGGCGGCTGGCCTTCTCGGGCAAGGAAGCGCGGGAAGGAATCGTCCGGGAGTATGTGGAGATGCTGGGCTTCTCCCCCGGGACAGTCTACCGCGTGGCCCGGCAATTCGGGTTCGCGGGATTCGGCAAAGTGCGGGCGGACAAGGGGGTGAAGAAACTGACCGTCGACGAGATCCGGACGGCGGCGGCCCTTTCCTATAAATCCAAGCGCAAGACCAACAACATCATCATGCCCACCTGGAAGATCCGCGAGGTTCTCGAGGACAACAAGATCCTGGCCCCGGATAAGGTGAGCGACAGCACGCTCAACCGGTACTTCCGGGAGATGGGGGTCAGCAGAAATTCCCTTCTTTCGCCGGCGCCGCACGTGAACCTGGCGTCCCTCCATCCCAACCATGTCCACCAGATCGACTCTTCCGTCTGCGTCCAGTACGACTTCAAGGAAAAGGGAACGCGGTGGGAGATGGTGGACCGGGACATGAAACTGGCCTTCTACAAGAACAAGCCGCAATATTTCAAGGAGATCAAAAAAATCCTCCTGCGTTACCTCCTGACCGACCACACCTCCGGCATGATCTTTCCTTATTATTATTACGTCCGCGGCGAAGACACGAAGACGCTGGTGGATTTTATCCTGCGGGCGTGGGCCGTCAAACCGGACCCTCATCTTTTCCCCTTCAACGGCGTGCCTTTCATCCTCATGTGCGACGCCGGCTCCGCGAACATTTCGGCGCCCTTCCGAATGCTGGTCAAAAATCTGAAAGTCGAGCTGATCGTCCACGAGCCCGGGAACCCCAGGGCCATCGGCCAGGTAGAAAACGGCCAGGGCACCTGGGAGCGGGCCTTCGAGAGCGAACTTTCGCTGGAGAAAGCCCCGGATATCGAACGGCTGAACGCCAGGGCCTACGACTACGCGATGTATTTCAACGCCACCAAAAAGCACAAGCGGACCGGGCTGCCCCGTTTTGCGGTCTGGCAGATGATCGCCAAAGAGCAGCTCCGATTCCTGCCGTCGGCGGAGATCTGCCGGCAGCTGATTCGCGGGAAGGAGTTTGCGGCCGTGGTGGACGGATCCAAGCAGATCCGGATCGACGGGGCCACCTACGAAGTGCGCGGACCGGTGCGGCGCGGGATGCGATTAAAGATATCGCCGGATTTCTACAACCCGGAGAAGTTCCTGGTGGAGGACGAGGCGGGGAAAGTCTATCCCACCAACATGATTTTCAAAAACAAGTTCGGATTCGCGGCGAACGCCCAAGTAATCGGCGCGGGATACAAGAGACATGCTTTCGACGGCACGCAGAGATTCATCGCGGACGCGGAGGCCGGGAAGATCGACGTCTCCGCGATCAAGCCGCAGCTGCAGCGATCGAAAGTCGAGGGGCTCCATTACATGGCCAAGGCGGGCGTGCCGGTTCTGGGCAAGATCGACCAGCAGATTCCGGTTTACTCGAGCTACGAGGCGAGAAAGATGATCCGGGAACAACTCGGGCTGGCGCGGATGACGCCGATCCAGGCCCAGATCCTGGAGCGGTACCTGAAGGAGACGATGAACGAAGAAGAGATAAGCGCGGCGGCGGAAGCGATGCGGGGGCATCTTAGCAATTTAGCAATCGGGCAATTTAGCAATTTGGCAAAGAAGCAATTTGGCAATTTAGCTCATGGCAATTTAGTAGAAGCAAAGGAAGAGGAAGACGGACGGGCGGCGGAGGCGAGGTCATGATATCCCTTATCCCCTACATCGGCGGGAAACACCGGATTGCCAGGAAGATCTCCGTATTCCTGCAGGCCACAGGAGCCGACACCATCGTGGATGTCTTCGGCGGAAGCGCCGCGGTGCTCTTGAACTCTGGATTTACAAAGCGCGTTTATAACGATGCCGATGGGGATCTGGTCAATCTGATGCGCGCGATCGCCGATGATTCCCTGCGGCCGCGCCTGCTGCGAATGATCCGCTTATATCCGCCATCCAGGAGAATCTTTGAGGACCACGCCCGCGAATATGTTGCACACGGATTCTCCTTCTCTCACGTGGGAGATCCGGCGGAGCGGGCGTTTCGGACTTTCTATAGGCATCAATTCGCGTTTGGGGGAAAAGCCAGGACGGGAGGCTTTTGTCTTAGCTGCTCCGACCGGCGGGAAATAAAAGAGGTACGGCGATACCGGAATGGGATCCGCAGGATTGCCGCCCTTGCGGCATTCTTTCGTCAGACCGCAATCGAAGGGCTGGACTTTCAAGCTTGCATTTCTCTTTACGGCCGGCGCGCGAACATTGTGTTGTTTATAGATCCTCCCTACCTGGGTAAAGAAAGCTACTATTCCCACCAGTTTGGGCGCGCCAATCATGTATTGCTGGCTGCCCAGCTCACAACGATACCTTCAAAAGTCGTCTGCACCTTTTATGACGATCCATTAATCCGCGAGCTCTATCCCGAAACAAGATGGCAATGGTTTCCTATTCAGAACGTTAAAAATAGTCAGCGCTTGGGATCACAAAAGGAAAACGCCACGGACTGGGTATTGGTAAGGAGCAACGGAACGGGGAGGTGAATATGCGGCACGAGGCGAAAGTCTGGAACATGGGGAGCCGGCCGATCCGGCTGAAGAGCCGGCTGACCGACGAAGGGATCACCCAGGCGGAGCTGGCCAGGGAGATCGGCCGTTCGCGGCCCCTGATCAATGCCGTCTGCGAGCGCGGGTATCTTCCGCCCTCGATCGGGGATTTCAAAGACCGGGTCGAGGCGTTCCTGCGGAAGCGCGGAATTTCGGCCGCGGGGATCTGGCAGTTCGCGCCGGATCTCAAGGACAGGAAGATGAGGATGCCGAAGAAGGGCCGCAAGGCGCAAGGCGTAAGGCGCGAGGGGGAAACGGCCGGGCAACCGAAAGATGCAGGGTCAAAAACAAACAAGGGGGTGAGGGACGTGAATTTTACCAAGGAGTATATGACGGACGAGGAGCTCCGGCACTTCTGCCTGAGCGGGGATCCATTCTTCGATCTCGACGATTATGGGGAGATCTACAAGAACCCGCAGGCAAAGGTAGTCGAGCGCAAGGTCTTCGAGACGATCAAGCGGCACGGCATCATGGCGATCGTCGGCGAGGTGGGGAGCGGGAAAAGCACGCTTCTGCGGCACATCCTCGGACGGGCGATGAAAGATCGGTCCATCCGCCTGATCATGCCCGATACGATCGACCGGGAGCGGCTTTGCGGCGCGAACATTACCCAGGCGGTGATCTCGCAGATGGGGTGCGCGCGGGTGCCGCGCTTCGCCGTGGAGCGGGACAAGCTGGCGAAACGGCTGCTCGAGGAGAGCGTGCGCGCCGGATCGGACCCGATCCTCGTGATCGACGAGGCGCATGATCTGAAGCCGGAAGCGATCATCGCCCTGAAAAGGCTGTGGGACTCCGGTCTTATTTTCAAGCTCATCTCCGTCCTGCTCGTCGGGCAGGGGGGAGAGGATAAGGGGCGCAGCGCCTGGGGGCTCAAGGGGGATCTGCTTTTTCACAGCGGCCTGAAGGAGTTCGCCGAGCGGTGCTTCCTGGTCGACCTGGGATCGATGAACGGCAGCATGGCGGATTACCTCGACTGGCGCTTCACGCGCGCCGGCGGGAAGGTGCGGAAGGTCTTTTCCGAGGACGCGCTGAAGCTGCTGGTGAAGAAGGCCTGCCAGCCGCAGGCGGCCAACAATGTGGCCATGAGGGCCATGAAGCTGGCCTTCCGGGACGGATCGATCACGGTGACCAAGGACCACGTGGCGGACGTGATGAATCAGTATTTCGAGGTCTAAGAAGGAAAGGAGAACCGAATGAAGCTAATAAGACCATCTTTTGAAATCTTAGCGTTTCCTAAAGATCTCTCGATTTTGGAGTTGGCCGGCAGGACTTGTTACAAATCCGAGGAAAAGATGGCCCCCGGAACGGCAGAGAAATTCATCCGGGGAGTTATCTCTCGGGGGCACGAGAGCGTGATAGAGCATTTATCCGCGACCGTGCGGGTGATCTGCGATCGCGGGGTGACGCATGAGATCGTACGTCACCGGCTGGCCAGCTACAGCCAGGAATCAACGCAGTATTGCAACTATGGCGGCGGAGTCACGTTTGTGATTCCGCCCTGGGTGAAGATTATGCCTGGGGAATACCTAATTGAATGGGAAGGCCTGCATGGCAAAGAGATTAATCCGACCCCCTACCGGGACTTATCGGACTCATGGTGGTTTTGGAGCATGGCGTCGGCAGAAAGGAATTATAAAAAACTGCTGTTTCTTGGATGGTCGCCCCAACACGCTCGCGCCGTTCTTCCCAATTCCCTGAAAACAGAGATCGTGATGACGATGAATCTACGGGAGTGGCGGCATTTTTTCAGGCTTCGCACAAAGCTTGCCGCACATCCGCAGATGAGAGAAATTGCTGTCCCTCTGTTATCGCAATTTCAGGAGCTCGTGCCGGTGATCTTTGAGGAAATCATTGCAAAGAAGAAGGAGGCGCAATGATCCGGATGTGTTCGTGGTGCGGGAAATACATGGGGCAGAAAGATCCGCTGGGCGATCCGAAGATCAGCCACATGATATGCCCAGACTGCGAGGGAATCATGAACGAGGAGATCAAAAAAAATGGAGCCGATCTGCACGAAAGCCCTGGCGATCAGCCGGGGAATCGAGCCGTTTTGTAAATGTCCGCGCTGCAATGCGGGGCCGGCACCGCTCTTCGCGTCAGGCGCGGAGGGCGAAGAAATGGAGGTTGATGATGTGGTGGGTGATCTTGATCGCGTTTTTGCTGGTGTGCCTGTTCCTGGGATGGGTCTTTTGCGCGGCGGCGGCGATGCAGGAACGAGCGATGGAAAGGGAGGAAGAGAAGATGAGAAACGACAATAGGATTTTCGACCGGCTGGCATGTAAGTGGGTCGAGAAACCGCAGGCGGGACTGGTGGGGGACGATAAAGATGTCACAGGTCACAGATCTCAGATCGCAGGCCATGCAGCCCCGATTGATCGCCGGTATGCGCCGATGCGGGTCGTCCGCACGGAGGAGGCGCAGAATTGAAGGCGAGCTGCCCTTCCTGCGGGGAGAAATTCGACTTGGAGGCTTATTTGAAAGACCGGGTGATGATCGACGTGATCAGAATGCTGCCGGATTTTGGACCGCATGCCAGGCTGGCGTGGGAATATGCCGAGCTATTCCGGCTTGGACCGCCCTTGAACGCGCGGAAGCTCGCCCGCGTATTGGGAGAGGTCCGGGAATTTTTCCACGGCGGTGCTTTCGAGTACCAAAAGAAACGATACGAAATCTCACGGGACGGCTTGGCTGCGGCCATCCGGACGGTCTGCAATGGACAGATCAAGGGCGCGCTGAGCAACCACAACTACCTGAAAAAGGTCGCGATCGGCATCGCCGATGCGGAAGCGAAAAGGAGATCAATCGATGATGAGAAGAATTTGCGCGAGCGGGAAAGCCGTGCGCAGGTGGGAGATCGGGTGGAGAGAGTCGAAAACCTGCCGGGAAAAGTCCGGGAGCTTCTGGAGAAGATCGGGGGCTGAGATCGGGCGGCTGTTCCGGCAGACCCCGGAGGTTTACGAGCTGACGCCGTTTCAGCGTGTCTTGTTTGTATCAATGGAGAGGGGGTCATGATCGACAAAATGGAAATGACGGACCTGGAAAAGGACCTGGTGGAGCTGCTGGGGGCGCGGAGAGGGGCGGCGAACGCCATTACCCGGGCCCAGCTCCAGGAATGTTTGGACGGCGTCTGCGACCGGAAGATGCGAATGGCGATCAAGCACCTCAAAGACGAACACGGCGTGCCCATCGCCTCGGGCCCGTCGGGATATTACACGCCCGTCACGCCCGAGGAAGTGAAGAAGACCTGCGATTATTACCACTCCTACGCCATGTCGATGCTCTCGTCGGAGTCACGGCTGCGCGGGTGCTCCCTGCCGGATATTGTGAACCAATTGAAAATCGACTTCGAAAACCCCGAGCTTTTGCCCAAGAGGTAGGGATGTAAGAGATGAAAGCGGCGATCTTTTTGCTTTTGTTTTTGCTTCTGCCGGCAGTCCGGCCGGCGGATGCGGCCGATAAATGGAGCGTGCAGGATTACGCGCTGGAGGCCTCCTGGGGGATCGTCCATCTCATCGACTGGGGGCAGACTAGGTACATCGCCAAGAACCCGGACCGGTATCACGAGTGCAACCCGATCCTGGGGCGCCATCCATCTGTAGGCCAGGTGGACATTTACATGGGGGCGGGGCTGATCCTGCACCCGATCGTTGCGGCGCTGCTGCCGACGAAGGCCCGGATCTTGGGGCTGGAATTCAATCCCCGGGCGGCCTGGCAGACGGTCACCATATTTTCGTCCGGGATCTGCGTCGTCAACAACATCAACATCGGCGTGAGTATCGCCTGGTAGGAGGATGAGATGGCGCTCGCGGTCGGATTAATCGTATTCGAGCTCATGGCATTCGTGCTGGCGGTAACGGTCATTTCGATGGTGCGGAGGATCCGGGGATGATCCAATAGCACGAGGGGGGAGGATAAATGAACAATGGAGCGGATTTTGATAAATTAGCGCAGGATCTGGCGGCGGCCAGGATGATGCTGCGGGAGCGGGTGGGGGAGCTGAAGCGGCTGCGCGAGGAGTTGGAGAAGAGGCACCTTCCGGCGATCCGCAAATGGGCGGCGAACGCGGCGGAGAAGCGGGACACGCTGCGCCAGGCCATCAAGGACAGTCCCGAATATTTCGCCAAGCCGAAGACCCGGATCATGCACGACATCAAGTTCGGGTACCGGAAGGAAAAAGGCGAGATCTTCATCGGGGACGAGGACAAGGCCGTGATGCTGATCAAGAAGCATCTCGGAGAGCAGGCGGACATCTTAATCCGGAGCAAAGAGACGGTGGTGAAATCCGCCCTGGCGCAGATCCCGGCGGCGGACCTGAAGCGGATCGGCGTGACGGTCGAGAACGATACGGACGAGGTCTTCATCAAGGAAGTGGATTCGGAGATCGACCGGATCGTGAATGCGCTTTTGGCGGCGTACGAGACGGAAGAGGAATAGCAATTTAGCAATATAGCAACTTGGCAATTTAGGAACGGCGGAAGAAGGACAAGACCATGACCAGGGGAAGGTTCGATTGGATCGTTCGCTGCATCGACTTCGACCGGTTAACTCCCTGGGAGGAGCGGTTCGTCGAGTCCTGCGAGCGGCAGATGAAAAAAGAAGGCGATCTCAGCCCCAGGCGGGAGGAGATTCTGGAAGATATCCACCGGGAGAAGGCGTGATCAAAAGATGGTTCGCGCAAAGGCGCAAAGATCGCCAAGAAAAACCTGAGAGGACCGCAAAGAAAGAAATGATCACCAATAAGCAAAAAGCCCTTTTGCATATTGCTAAAGCGGAGCTTGGGCTTAGCGACGAGGAATACCGGGAGATCATCCGGGCCCAGGGCGGGGTGGATTCGTCGGTGCGGCTGGATGATTTCGGGTTGGAGAAAGTCCTGGCGGCGTTTCGACGGCTGGGATTTAAAAAGACCGCGAGGCGCAAGAGCGCGAGGGCGCGAGGGGAAAGGGCATTCGATTTATTGGCCTCGGAAGGACAGAGAAAAGTCCTTTATCACCTGATGCAGGACCTCGGCTGGTGGCCGGCGAGGCTCTACGGGTTCGTCCGGAAGATGACCGGGAAAGAACACCTCGAGGAGCTGACAGGCAAGGAGGCGCAGAAGGTCATCGAGGGGTTGAAGAGCATGAGAGAAAGAACGGTGCAATGGAGCTGATTAGCAATATAGCAATTTGGCAATTTAGCTCATAGCAATCTAGCAATGTGGCCGCGACCGGCGGGCGGCGGGGGTATAAAAAAAGGAGATGACGGTGAATCTGCCGAAGAACAAGAACACGGTCAGTTACGAGCGGATGCTCAAGGAGAAGTTTCCCGGGCCGCCGCTTCTGGGACATCTTAGGGGAGGCGTCGATACAGAGAGGATGAAGGAGCTAAAGGCCTCCTACGAGGCCCGGCAGGCGGCGCGGCTGTCCATGCAGGGGACGGAGCAGCCGGACGAAAGACGGATCGCCGAGAGATACTTCGCCCGATCGGTCAGCCGCTTTTTGCGGAAAGCCTTGGATGACTACGGGATCGACGAGCGAGAGCTGGCGCGGTTTTTGGAGATCGGCCCGGGGCTCATGGGTGAATACCTGCGGGGGCAGAAGATCCCGGGAATGCGCACCCTGGCGAAGCTCCTGGACCTCAATAAGGATTGGAGCTGGGAGGATATATTTTCGCCGCGCGGCGGGGGAGATGATGGAAGCGAACAGCCTTGAATTCGAGCAGCTGTGCCTTCCTCTCGGGCCGGATCTACCGAACAAGACCCTGCTGCGGCCCGACGAGGTGGCCAGGTTCCTGCGCGTGGGCCGCAGCACGGTTTACCGCTGGTGTGATGAAGGGATTCTAATGGCCTGCTCGCCGACCACGGGGACCGTGCGCATCTTCCGCCTTTCTGTCCTGGATGCCCTCAAAAAATCCCTCAGATAAAACCGTCCCAAATTCCCCACCATTACTAGTCGAAACCCTTGCCCGGCCTTATGCTGGCGGGTAATGAACGAAAATCGATTCGATCCTCTCATCAAAAAATACTCCGAAAAATACAATCTCCCCTGGCCCCTCGTGAAAGCCCAGGTATGGGCCGAATCCTCCTTCAATCCCGACGCCCTTTCGCCCTGCGGGGCGAAGGGGCTCATGCAGCTCATGCCGGCGACGGCGGAGGAACTTCTGACCGGAGACCGAAGACGGGCGACCGGCGATCTATTCGATCCGGAACTCAATATCGAGCTCGGGGTCCGCTATGACCGGGTCCAATTCGATCATTTTCCGGAGATCCCGAAGATCGAGGAGCGTTACAAATTCATGCTCGCCTCTTATAACTGCGGCCGGGGATACGTCAACCAGGCGCTGCGCCTGGCGCGCATGGCGGAGTTCGGATTCCAGCCGCTGGCCGCCCGCCCCGGGAGGTGGCAGACCTGGGATTTCACCAAACCTTTTCTCGCCGTGCCCGGCTGCGTGGTCAACGGCCGCAGGCCCGATTTCGAGCAGGTTTGGGATTACGTCGAGAAAATTTGGAAAAAGTACCAAGGGTACTTAGCAATTTAGCAATTTGGCTCATGGCAATTTAGTTCATAGCTCATAAAAGAGCTTAAGGCGCAAGGCAAAAAGGAGGGCAAGGATGAAGAAAAAAGTTTTTCGTTTGTGGGCCGTCTTGATCGCAATCGCTTTTCTGGCTGCCGCATGCAGCATGGCCACGTCCGGACTCGCAATCAAGGACGCGGCCATGCAAGCCGTGAAAACGGAAAAGGAGATCGCCGAAAGCATCCTCTTCGACGCCCGCGTGCTCTATAACACGGGGCATATCCAGAAGGAGCAGTTCGACTCCATCCGCAAATCCTACGACGAGCTGAAAGCCGCCCAGGACGTTCTCATCGACGCCTATGCGGCCTGGCTCAGGGCTCCGAATACGGAAAATGAAAGCCTATACCGGGTCAACGTTCTCCGGGTCATAAACATCATGAAGGTCCTTACCGGCCTGGCGGCCGCGGCCGGGGTCAAGGTCGATAACGGCCCGCCTCCGGCGGCCGGCAAATAAAGGAGGGAAATCTATGGTACTCACGCCCCAAAACATCATTTTACTTTTGGCGATCCTGGCGGACCTGATGCTCAAAATCGTCAAAGTCCAGCGCACGGGTGAGCCCCAGGATATCACCAAGGAGCTCGAGGATCTGCAACAGCTCCGGCTCCGGCCGTCCGAGGAGATCATCAAGGAGGCGGACGCGATCAGCGCGCCGCAGAGCGAAGCAAAATCAAAATAAGAGGCCGCCGGCCGCCGGCTGCCGTCTTTAATTTTCCCGAAGGAGGAAAGAAAAATGAGACAGGCTTTTTTATTGGTTCGGAAAGTAAAAGCGCTTCTGGTTTTGGTCGCCATGCTGGCGATGCTTCTGTGCGGCGTCATCGCCCTGGCCCAGACCGCGACCCCGGCCGCCGAACCGGCCGCGATCGACTTCACGACCCTCTTCGGTTATTTTGCGCCGCTCGTGGTGATCCTATTGACCCAGGTGCTGAAGGTGTGGATCCAGAGCAAATATGCGCCGCTGATCGTCATCTTGCTGGGAGGCGTATCGGCCCTGCTGAGCATCGGGCCTTCGCCGGGGACGGAGTTTATCGACACGACGATCAACGCCACCTGGGTCTCGGGGGTGGCCGCGCTCATCTACGACGCCATTAACAAGCTGACCAAGGCGGGCTGATGAACGAGCCGACGAGCTGGCAACTCTACGGATTCATCGCCGGGCTCATCGCGGCCTGGAGCCTGGTGATCATCGGGACCACTAAGTGGGTCCTGAGCGCCGGGCTGCGGAGCGTGCGGGATCAGTTCATGGGCCTGCAAGCGGAGGTCAAGAGCGTCAGCGAGAAGCAGGAAGCGCAGGAGCGGGAAATGCTGCACCTTAAAAACCTGGAAACGATTTTCCGCTCGAGCTGCGAAGAGCAGCAGCGGATTACCCGGGACGTGCTGGAGGTCAAGGCGGATCTTCCGCTGCATTACGTGAGGAAGGAAGATTTCATTCGCCATGAAGTGGTCATCAACACGAAGCTGGATCGGCTTCGGGATCTGATCGAAGATAAAAAAAATTAGCGGCGGGGAGGATATGGACCTGGAGAAACCTCGAAGAGAAGAGCTGCGGTGGCTGATCCTCCGGGCTCTCTATGCGGCGCAGCCGGTGGGAACGGCCGAGACGATCATCCGCAACGCCATCGAACCCATTATTCCGGATGCGACGGTGATGGAGATCCGGCGGGAGCTGGATTACCTGGCCGAACGCGACCTGGTTTCGATCGTTGAGAAAGATCGGCCAACCTGGTTCGCCAAGATCAACCGTTATGGAATCGACGTGGTCGAGTATACGATCCCCTGCCATCCGGGGATCGCGCGGCCGAGGAATTGGTAGATGCCGGCGCGCTCGAAGATCACATCCCTCCCGGACGGGATAAAGTCCGAGCTGGACAAGCGCCTGGTTACCGGCGGGTTCGCGGATTACGGCGCCCTGGCCGAGTGGCTGCAGGAGCAGGGGTTCGAGATCTCGCGCTCCTCCATTCACCGCTACGGGCAGCAGTTCGAGACCCGCCTTTCGGCGATCAAGATCGCCACCGAGCAGGCCCGTGCGATATCCGAAACGGTGGGCGACGACCCCGGCGTCCTGGGGGATGCCCTGACGCGGCTCTGCCAGGAGAAGGCGTTCAAGGTCCTGGTGGAGATGGAGGATCCGGAGCCGCAAAAGGCGGATCTTTCGAAGATGGGGATCATGATCGCCCGGCTGAACCGGGCGTCGATCGCGCAGAAGAAATGGATGGCGGAGGCGAAGGAAAAAGCCAAGTCAGCCGCCGAGGACGTGAGCAAGGAGATCAAGTCGGCCGGGCTCTCCGAAGAGAAGGCGGAGGAGATCCGGAAAAAAATTCTCGGGATCGTATAAAAAAGCAATTTAGCAATTTGGCAATATAGCAATTTAGTACATAAAAAGACAACCCGCGGAGAAGGCCCCCGCGGAACCGGATCCCAGGGTCCGGGAAAGCGGGGGCCGCACGACACAATAAAATGGCGCAGAGCATCAAAACAGATTTTGAAAAAGCCAGGACCGAAACGGGGATCCTGCTGCCGTACCAGAGGGACTGGGTGGCGGATCCGGCGCCGGTCAAGATCATGGAGAAAAGCCGCCGCGTCGGGATCTCCTGGGCCGAGGCCTCCGACGACACGCTCTACGCCTCCCAGAAGGGCGGCGGCGAGAAGCGCAACGTCTGGTATATCGGCTATACGAAGGACATGGCCCTCGAGTTCATCAACGACTGCGCCAACTGGGCCCGGGCCTACAACCTGGCCGCTTCCGAGATGGAAGAAATCGAAATCGACGATTCGGAAGAATTCGAGGGGGTCGTGCGGGAGAAGAAGATCCTCTCCTACCAGATCACCTTCGAATCCGGATGGCGGATCACCGCGCTCTCGAGCCGGCCGACGAACCTGCGCGGCAAGCAGGGCCGGGTGGTTTTGGATGAGGCGGCGTTCCACGAGGACCTGGGCGGGCTGCTCAAGGCGGCGATGGCGCTCCTGATCTGGGGAGGCGAGGTCCGGATCATCTCCACCCACAACGGCGACGCCAATGAGTTCAACAGCCTGGTCCAGGACATCCGCGCCGGCAAACAGAAATACAGCCTGCACCGGGTGGATTTCGACCAGGCGCTTGCGCAAGGACTTTACCGCCGGATCTGCGAGGTTCTGAAGCGGGAATGGAGCGCCGAGGCCGAAACCTCCTGGCGGCAAGGCGTCATCGACTTTTATGGCGACGACGCCGACGAAGAGCTTTTCTGCATCCCCTCCCAGGGGAGCGGCGTTTACCTGACGCGCTCA
>Ga0307380_10007144_pt1 | contig 14573 bp, 13 predicted proteins | sample UN3MG_FD_202239 | JGI IMG/M metagenome (GOLD analysis project Ga0307380, IMG submission 202239) | Soil microbial communities from Risofladan, Vaasa, Finland - UN-3 | ecosystem: Environmental > Terrestrial > Soil > Coastal area > Acid sulfate soil | place: Finland: Risofladan, Vaasa | collected... | reverse complement strand
CCAACAGGCGCAGATCGTCCGATCCGAACCCATCGAGTCCCAGCTTGCTGAGGGTGATGACGCCGATGGTCTGGCCATCCGAGCGCATCGGCACCACGAGCATCGACTCATCGACGACATCCGTCCCGGCGATCGTCGCGCCGCGCCGATCGTGATTGGCATCGTTGGCCAGGATCGGTTCGCCGTGCATGGCCACCCAACCGGTGAAGCCCTCGCCAAGCCGGCAGCGCAGGAGCCCCATGTCGACCTGCTGATAGGCGCCCAGCCGACCTTCGAAGGCGATGGGGACGACATCGCCCGAGGGTTCGACCAGGTACACCCGCGCGTTGTGATAGTCGATGATCCGCTGGGTCTCTTCGACCACCGTGCGGGCGACTTCGTCGACGGTGGTCGAACGGCCCATCCGAGCCGACGCCGCCTGGAGAACCTCGAGCTGAGCTGCCCGCGCTTCCGTCTGTTCGAACAGACCGGCATTACTCAGGGCGATGGCGGCGTGTGTCGCGAGCGCGGTCACGAACGCGACGTCGCCACTGGTCCAGGCTCGTGGCTCGCGGGTCATCGCCGAGAGAGCTCCGATCACTCGGTCGCGGTGGATGAGCGGAGCCGTCAGGTGGCCGGCGATCTCGAGTGTGCCCTCGTAGGGCTCGGTCCCGTATGGCCGTTGCTTTCGAACGTCGAAGAATGCCAGCGCGTGACCCGTCCGCAGCACTTCTCCGATCCAGCCTTCGTCTCGGCCAAGGACCGGCAGGCCTTGGGCGATCTCGTCGGACAGACCGGCCCAGGCGGCGACTTCCAGTCGATCCTCATGGAGCGTCCGGATCATCGTCACGTCGGCCCGCAGCACGCGGTTCGTCTCATCGACGATCATCCGGAAGAGTTCGGCCCGGTCGTGCGATGCCGCGAGCCGGCCGGCGATCCCGAGCACCGTGTCCAGGCGGTCGGCAAGTTCGGTTTCAAGCCCGCGCACCCCGCGCAGTCCGGTGGGAAGCACCGGGGGAGTCCGTGGTTGGACCCATGGTTCCGAAGCGGGTCCCTCACCGCCGACGAATCTGCGGAAGATCGAGCCGCCCGAAGACGTCGCCGACTCCTCCATCACGGTCGCCCGCGACGAGGCATCCGGCGACACGGGCTCCCCCGAAACCTCGTGACGCGTGCGCATACCCGGATGGTGTCATGCGCTCCAGGCCGGGCGGAGCCGCCAGAGGTCCCGGATGAGCGCGGGACCTTCGTGCCAAACCGGGTTCCTGCCCGCGTGTAGACCAGGGCTCTAGGACAGCGGCCCGCCCAATGCCATCGGCCCATACTCGAGCGGATAGCCAGCTGCCAGCCAACCCGGGACACCATCCGAGACACTGGCCACGTGCTGGAAGCCCGCCACGCGCAACAGCGACGCGGCGAGGCTGGCCCGGTACCCGCTGGCGCAGATCGTCATGACCGGCTGGTCTCGCGACAACGCAGCCAATGTCCCGGGCAAGTCCCCCGCCCCGATATGGACCGACCCTGGAACGTGGCCCGACTCGTACTCGGATGCCTGCCGGACATCGATCAGCAGTGGGGCGTCGGGCCCGCTCGATAGATGCCCGGCCAGATCGCGGACCGGGAGCAGTGAGCCCGCCTCGAGCGGTCGCCCGGCCTGCCGCCATGCCGCCAAGCCACCGTCGATATGGCCGACCATCGAATCGAACCCGATGCGGAGGGCCTGGCGAGACAGGTCATCCAGGTCCCCGACACTGTCGACGAGCAGGACGCTCGGCCGATCCGGATCCACGATCCAGCCGAGCCAGGTCCCGAACGACGAACCAGCGGGGATGGAGATCGAACCGGGCACGTGCGCCCTGGCGTAGGCGACTGGCGAGCGGGCGTCGATGACCAACGCATCGCCGGCCAGCGCTGTCGCAAGGCCCTGGCCCGACAGCGGGCGGATTTCCGGGACCTTGCCCCCGAGGAGCGCCGGCCCGGCTTGATTGATCGGGCGCATCCGGGCGAAGTAGCGCGGGACGGACGGCTGCCCGGACAGGAGGGCTCGGGCGAACGCGTCAACCTCCATGGGGGCCAGCAACGGGTCATGCCGGCGCTCGTATCCGACCGTCGACCACGAAGTCGACGCGATGCCCGTCGAGCACAGCGATCCGGCGCCGTGGGTCGGATAGACCATCACCGAATCCTCGTGGGCCAACAGGACGTCATGGAGCGATCGGTACATCGCGGACGCGTACTCTCGGGCGTGCTCCGCCCCAAGAAGATCGGTCCGGCCCACGGCCCCGACGAGCAGCGAGCCACCGGTCAACAACAGGAAAGGCTCATCGGCTCGGGTGAGGTCGGCCGCCGCATAGCTGACGTGCTCGGGCGTGTGGCCGGGCGTATCGAGCGCGCGGAAGCGGATCGATCCGACATCGACGGCGTCACCGTCGCGCAGGGGCCGATGCTCGTGCTCGAGTTCGGCGCCTGCGCCGATGCCATGGCGTGCGCCGGTCAGGCTCGCGAGTTCGCGGCCGCCCGACACGTAGTCGTTGTGGAGGTGAGTCTCGAGGACGTCAGTGATCCGGACGTCAGCGGCCCGGGCCGCCTCGAGGTAGATGTCGACATCACGGCGCGGATCCACGACCGCGGCGACGCCCGCGGATTCATCGATGATGAGAGTCGACAGGTGTCCGAGACCCTCGATCCGATATTGCGTGACACGCATCTGGGCAGCCTACACCCGACCTACATCATCACGAGGCCGCCATCGACCGCCAGGATCTGGCCGGTGATGTAGCCAGCTTCGTCCGACGCCAGAAAGGCCACCGCATTCGCGACCTCGGTCGTCTCGCCGAATCGCCCGAGCGGCGTGCGGGAGGTGATCTCGTCCTTGAGAGCGTCGGGTAGATCGCGGGTGAGCTCGGTCAGCACGAAACCCGGGGCCACGGCGTTGACCGTGATCGACCGGCTGGCCAGCTCGCGCGCCGCTGCCTTGGTCAGACCGATGAGCCCGGCCTTCGCCGCCGAATAGTTCGCCTGCCCGGTCTGTCCCGCCTGACCGGAGACGGAGGTGATGTTGATGATCCGTCCCGAACGGGCCCTGAGCATCGGGCGGGTGACCGCCTTGGTCATGTAGAACGCACCGAACAGGTTGGTCTCGAGGACCTCGCGCCAGGCGGCCTCGGACATCCGCATCATCAGGTCGTCGCGGGTGACCCCCGCATTGTTGACCAGGATGTCGATCTTGCCGAAGGTCTCCAGCACCGCCTTGACGACGGCCTCGGCGGTCTCAACCTTGGATGCATCGCCCTGGATGGCGACAGCCCGGTGCCCATACGCTTCGACCAGACCGACCGCCTCAGCCGCCGCGCTGGCATTGCCCTTGTAGGTGAATGCCACGTCCGCGCCCTGCTCGGCAAGACGGGTCGCGATCGCCCTTCCGATCCCACGCGAGCCGCCGGTCACCAGCGCGATCTTGCCGGTTAGATCGATCATGAACGAACCTCCTGGGCCGGCAGTCCGAGATCGCCGGGCACGACATCATCGAGGGGGACATCGACCAGCCCGGGCCGGCGCATGACCTCCGCGAGCGCATCGGGGATCGGGTCGACCGAATCCCAATCGACGGGCAATCGGACCTTGATCTCGTCCGGGCGAACGGCCGCATCACCGGCGATGCCCCGGGCCGGGTCGGCCGTCCATTCGATGGTCACGGCACCCGAGGTGAACCCGGCTCCGAAGGCGACGATGACGATCCGGTCCCCGACCTTGACTCGCCCCCCATTGACCGCCTCCGCGAGGGCCATTGGGACGGATGCGGCAGACGTGTTCCCGTATTTGTCGAGGTTCACGAACATCCGCTCCATCGGCAGGTCGAGACCCTTGGCCACCGCCTCGATGATCCTGATATTGGCCTGATGGGGGATGAACAGGGCGATATCCGCGGGCTCAAGCCCGGACCGTTGGATCGACGTCAGCGCCGTCGAGGCCAGTGTCCGCGTCGCGAACCGATAGGTTTCCTTGCCCTCCATCCGGATGAAGTGCTCGCCGCGGGCGATGGTCTTCGACGAAGGTGGGCTCTTGGCGCCGCCAGCCGGCAGCCAGATCATGTAGGCGCCCTGCGGCTCGGTCGTCATCTCGATGCCAAGTGCGCCACCCGGCTCGTCCGATGCGGACAGGACGACCGCGCCGGCACCATCCCCGAAAAGGATGCAGGTGTTGCGATCCGTGTAATCGAGGAACCGGGTCAGCAGCTCCGCCCCGATGACGAGTACATGGCGGGCCATGCCACTGGTGATGTAGGCCTGGGCGGTCGCATACGCGTAGACGAACCCGGAGCAGGCGGCCGCCACATCCATCGCTGCGGCGCGGGTGTTGCCGATGGCCTCCTTGACCAGCGCGGCCGTCGATGGCATCCAATAGTCGGGCGTGAGCGTCGCCAGCAGGATCAGGTCGATCTCATCCGGATCGATGCCGGCCGTACGGATCGCACGCATGCTGGCGACAGCGGCCATCGAGGCGGTCGTTTCGTCCGCGGCCGCGACCCGTCGCTCGCGGATCCCCGTGCGCGAGACGATCCATTCATCCGACGTCTCCACCATCTGCTCCAGATCGTGGTTCGTCAGGACCTGAGCCGGAGCGTACCGGCCCCAGCCCGTCACGTGCGCCCGGATCGGCGGTCCGCTCATAGCGGGTCTACCTCGATGAGCGCCTGCTTGGCCTTGACCAAAGCACCGCTGTCCGCGACGACCCGAACGACGCGCCCGGCAAGGTCTGACTTGATCTCATTGAACAGTTTCATGGCCTCGATCAAACCGATCACCTGGCCGACCGCCACCTCGCCGCCGACCTGGACATAGGGCGCCGTTCCGGGGGCAGGCGAGGCATAGAAAATGCCCGTCAGCGGTGCCTTGATCGAGGGTCGGTCCGTCGCGGGCTGATCGCGTCCGGACGTGGACGGCTCGCCGCTGGACCCCGGGCTGGCTCCGGCGGCGACCGCCGCCTCAGCCGGCGATCCGGAAATTGACTGGGGGTCGGCGAGCGGCTTACGGAGGATGAGTCCGGTCCCGCCGGATTCAATCTCGAGCTCGGAAAGATCCGAGCGCTCCAGCAGCTCTGCCAGCCGATCGATCAGGGCGAGCAACTCGGCATCGACGCCGTCGCCGGGCTCCTGGGCCGCGCCGGCCAGCTCGTCCGTCATCGATCGAATCTCGCGAAAATGAGGGCGGTATTCTGGCCGCCGAATCCGAATGAATTGCTGAGCACCGTCCGGGTCGGCCGGAAAACTGCCGTGTTCGGGGTGAGATCGAGCCCTGCCGCCTCGGGATCTGGATCGATGAGATTGATCGTCGGCGGGATCCAGCCCTCGCGGATCGTCTGGATCGAGACGATCGCCTCGATCGCGCCGGCGGCACCCAGCGTGTGGCCGAACATCGACTTGTTGGCCGTGATCGAGATGTCCCCGGACGAGTCGCCGAAGATCGTCCGGATGGCCTGCAACTCCGCCTTGTCACCTTCGGGCGTCGAAGTCGCGTGGGCGTTGACATGATCGATCTCGTCGGGCGTCATGCCAGCTTTCTCCAGGGCCCGGCGGGCGGCCCGGACGGCGCCGATCCCGCCTGGTGCCGGCAACGTGATGTGGGAGGCGTCGGCCGTGGCCGCATAACCGACCAGCTCGGCCAGGATCGTCGCGCCGCGACGCTCGGCGTGCTCCAGGGCCTCGAGGACGACGACACCCGCCCCCTCGCCGATCACGAACCCGTCGCGACCGGAATCGAACGGTCGCGAAGCCGCCCCAGGGTCATCGTTTCGGGTGGACAGCGCGCGCATCGCGGCGAACCCGCCGACCATCGCCTCGACGACGCCCGCCTCCGCACCACCGGCGATCATCACGTCCGCGTCATCGCGACGGATGATCTCGCTCGCTTCACCGATGGCGTGACCGCCCGTCGCACAGGCCGAGACCGTCGTGAAGTTGGGGCCCGTCATCCCGAATTGGATGGCGACCTGGCCCGCGCCGACGTTCGGGATGCCCATGGGAACGAGGAACGGGCTGATCCGGTCCGGGCCGCGCAGTGCATTGATCGTGAAGCCATCGTTGAGCGTCGCGACGCCGCCGAGGCCGGTCCCTAGGATGACGCCCGTTCGCTCAGCCAGAGCACCCTCGAATCGCTCGGGCAATCCGGCTTGGTCGAGTGCCTGGCGCGAGGCCACAAGGCCGAACTGGATATACCGGTCGGTCCGGCGCAGATCCTTGCGGTCGAGGATGTGGCTGGCGTCGAAATCGGGGACTTCCGCGCCGATCCGCGAGGTCAAGCGCGCCGGGTCGAACGCCTGCAGGGGACGCACGCCGCTGCGACCGGCGACGACCCCCTGCCAGCTCGATTCGACATCGGTGCCAAGGGCCGTGAGCAGGCCCATCCCGGTGATCACGACGCGACGACGTTCGATCATCGAACCAGCTTGCCGGTGCGCACGGTGGCCGCGCGATACACGTCGCCGGGCAGGCCCCGGGCCGAGATCGCATCGGCGACCGCGAGGGCATCGAATTCGGCCCGCTTGATCTCGGCGACGATCTCGCCTTCGACCAGGTCGATCCGTGCATACGATGCGGTCGGGTCGCCATCGAAGACGTAGCCCGCCGAACCGTCATTGACGATCAGCTTCCAGCCCAGATCTCGGACTTCCGGGATATGGGTGTGGCCGCACACGATAAGCCGGGCATCCGTCCCGCTTGCCCGCTCGATGATGACGCTGGGGTCCAGCTCCTGGTCGAAGCCGGCCGTCTGTGATCCCGGGGAACCATGGCAGACCAGGATCATCGTGCCGTCCTCGGCCCTGAGACGACGCTCGGATGGAAGTCGCCGAAGCCACGATATCCGCTCATCGCCCAACGCATCGTGGGCCCACTCGGTGGCGGCCCTGAAGGTATCCGGCACCCCATCGCTCATCCATGGAAACGCGGCCGCATAGTCGAAGTCGGCCACTGCGACATCGGTGTTGCCGCTGACGATGGCCGCCCCTTCCGCCTCCATCTCGCGCAACAGGTCCACAGCCCCGGCAGGATCCGGGCCGTTCAGGACGTGGTCGCCGGCAACCGCTACGAGGTCTGGCTTCTCGGTTCGAAGGGCCTTGCGAACCGCCGCCAGTGCGACCGCATTGCCGTGGACGTCGGACAGGGCGACGAGACGGGTCATCGAAGCACGCCCGCCGGCGGGATGACGAAGCTCAGGGTCGCTTCGCAGGCTACCTCGCCATCCACGCTCGCGACCGCCCGGCCGCGCCCGAACCGACTCCCGAGCTTGTCCATCGTGACTTCCAATCGGAGCGTGTCACCGGGGCTGACGACGCGCTTGAAGCGGCAGTCATCGATCCCTGCGAACAGCCCGATCCGATCGCCGAACCCCGGTTGCTTGGCGACGAACACGGCCATCGTCTGGGCCAGCGCCTCGACCTGCATGACGCCAGGCATCACCGGCAGACCAGGGAAGTGGCCTTGAAAGAACCATTCGGTCGCGGTCACGCCCTTGATCCCGACGATCCGCTTCGCCGTGGCGTCGTACTCGATGATTCGATCGACGAGCAGGAAGGGCCAGCGATGTGGGATCAAGGCTTCGATCTCACCGGTCGTGTGGATGGTCTCGGTCATGGGCAACTCCAGGTCGGGGAGATCTCAGTCTGCCGGATGGCGGTGGCGACGTGCGGCGAGGTCTGTGCAGGTATGCATCAAGCTCTGGCAGCCGCCGCGAGGATGGCCTCGCTCCCCACCCGGTCGAGCAGGTTCGTGGTCATTTTGCCGGCCAGGAACGCCTCGTTGCCCAGGAGCGCCTGGTGGATGGCGACGTTGGTCACAAGGCCATCGACGACGAGTTCGTCGAGTGCGACCCGACTGCGAGCGATGGCGCTGGGCCGGTCCGGGCCCCAGACGATGAGCTTGCCGAGGAGCGAGTCGTAATACGGAGGGACGTCGTACCCCGAGAAGAGATGCGAATCGACCCGAACCCCCGGGCCGCCGGGGGCGTGGTAGCGCTCGACCACGCCGGCTCCAGGTCGGAAGCCGTTGGCCGGATCCTCGGCGTTGATCCGAAACTCGATGGCGTGGCCGCGTAGCGCCACGTCAGCCTGGCTGAACCCGAGGGGCTCGCCCGCGGCGATCCGGATCTGGGTTGCGACAAGGTCGATCCCGGTCAGCATCTCGGTCACGGGATGTTCGACCTGGATGCGACAGTTGATCTCGATGAAGAAGAATGACCCGACGGAGTCGACCAGGAATTCGAGGGTCCCGACATTCTCGTAGCCGGCGGCGATCGCGGCTCGCAATGCCCGCTCTGCAAGATCGGCCCGGGCCGCTTCGGAAAGCGCTGGCGTCGGGGCCTCCTCGAGGATCTTCTGGTGGCGACGCTGGACGGAGCAGTCGCGATCCCCGAGGTGGACGCCGTGGCCATACCGGTCGATAGCGACCTGGATCTCAACGTGGCGGTTCTCGTCCAGCCATTTCTCGAGATAGAGCGAGTCGTCTCCGAATGCCGCCTTGGCTTCTGACCGACAGACGCGCAGGGCCGATTCGAGCTCACGCCCGGTGCGAACCATGCGCATCCCCTTGCCACCGCCTCCAGCCGAGGGCTTGATGAGGACCGGGTAGCCGATCCGTTCGGCTTCGTCTAGCGCGTGCATCTCGTCCCGCAACATGCCGTCCGACCCGGGGATCGTGGGGAGGCCATGCGCGCCCAGCAGCTGGCGTGTCCCGGCCTTGCTGGCGAACCGTTCGAGGATCGCGGCCGGTGGCCCGATAAACGTCAGGTCATGGGCAGCGACGACCTCGGCGAAGCCCTCGTCCTCGGACAGGAAGCCATACCCGGGATGGATGGCATCACAGCCGGTCAGCATTGCCGCGGAAATGACCGCCGGTGCGAGCAGATAGGATCTCCGAGCGTCGGGCGGACCGATGCAGATCGCTTCGTCGGCGAGCTGGACCGGCAGGGAATCCCGATCGGCTGTGCTGTAGGCCACGACAGTTTCGATGCCGAGCTCGCGACACGCTCGCAGGATCCGGATGGCGATCTCGCCACGGTTCGCGATGAGCACCTTGCGGAACACCGTCAGGCCTCCGTCTCAGCGCTCGTGGCGAATTCGATGAGGATGAGCTCCTGGCCGTACTCGACGGCGTCGCCCGGCTCGACGAGGCTCGCGCCCACGACCCCATCGGCCGGCGCGACGACCTCCTGGGGAATGCCGAGCATGTCGACCGAACCGAGGCGGTCACCCTCTCGCACCTTCGTCCCGGCCCGGGCGTCGGCTCGGGGCTGGAAGGTCCCGACGGCGGGCGAACTGGCGACCACCCGTCCGATGTCTGAACCTGTGCCTTCTCGACCATTCCGATCGTCCCGGCCGGGACCGACCGGCGTGAGTCCGACCGGGTTCGCAGCGGCCTGGGCGGACGACCGGACGGATCGATCCTTGTCGCCGGGTCGCCGGTCACGGGTGTTGTAGGAGCCGCCACCCGTCGGACGACGGAGGCGAACGCGCCAGCCACCCTCGCGGACCTCGAGTTCACCGAGGCCGGTCGCGCCAAGCTTGGCGATGAGCGCGGGCAGCAGCTCCGAACTCAGGCGATCGATCGCAGCGTGATCGGCGGATCGATCGGCCGCGAGGCGCTCAGACACTCGCTAGACCTCCTCATGGGCGGGCGGCTCGTCGCGTGACCACGACGGCACGCTCGCCCCGACCGCGCGTCGACCCGGATCGATGAGTTCGCGAAGCCGATCGCCGAGGCCGCGGGCGGCGGGCGGTGCCATTTCGGGGAGCATCGTCTCAGTGTAGGACCCAAAGGCCCGATAGCGGCGGTAGCGCGCATCGAGGAGCTGGTCGAGGCTGAGCCCATCGAGCGCCTCGAGTCGATCCAGCAAGATCGCTTTCAGTCGCTTGGCGGTGTCAGCCGGATCGGTCTGCGCACCACCCGGCGGTTCCGGGACCACGATGTCGATGACGCCCAGGGTCTGCTGATCGGCGGCGCCGATCTTCATCGCCAGGGCGGCGGCGGGAGCCTCGTCCGCCGTGCGCCACAGGATCGCGGCACAACCCTCTGGGGAGATCACCGAATAGACAGCATTCTCCAGGGCGATCACGACGTCGCCGACAGCGATCGCGATGGCGCCTCCGGAACCACCCTCGCCAGTGATGACCGTGATGATCGGTGTTCGCAACCGGCTCATCAGGCCGGTCGACCGAGCGATCGCCTCGGCGATCCCGCGTTCCTCGGACTCAGGTCCCGGGTGGGCGCCCGGGACGTCCACGAAAGTGATCACCGGCAGACCGAATCGCTCGGCCAGCTCCATGATCCGCATCCCCTTTCGATACCCCTCCGGGTGGGGCATACCGAAATTCCGCCGGATGTTCTCGTCCGTGTCCGCGCCCTTCTGCTGTCCGACGATCGCCACCCGACGATCGCCCAGACGGGCGAGCCCGACGACCATCGCGGCGTCATCGCCGAAGAGTCGATCCCCGTGGAGTTCGACGAACTGGTCAGTCATCGCGCCGACGAACTCGAGCGTTCGAGGCCGCTGGAGATTGCGAGCAAGCTGGACAGAGGCCCATATGGCTTCTCCTGGGTCGGCGGATGTCGGCACGACGTCGGTCGACATTGCCAGCGGGTCGCCGGCCGATCGCTCGGAGACGCGTTCGGCGAGTGACGTCAGGAAGGAAAGGGGCCGGAACCCCGCCGGCTCGCCATCCATCGTCGACCGGGCGGCGGCCCCGTCGAGGCCGCGTACCGGCACGAGACGCAGCAGCCCGATCAGCTCGTCGCGCAGATCCGGCCGACTGACGACCATGTCGATGAACCCGTGCGCGAAGAGGAACTCCGAACGCTGGAACCCTGGTGGCAGCTCCTGCGCGATCGTCCCGGCCGAGACCCGCGATCCAGCAAAACCGATCAGTGCGTCCGGCTCGGCGATGTTGATGTCGCCGACGGCTGCGAACGAGGCAAACACGCCACCGGTCGTCGGGTCGGCAAGGACGCTGAAGAACGGGACGCCAGCGGCCCGAAGGCGCTCGATGGCACCGATCGTCTTGGCCAGCTGCATGAGGGCCAGCGTCCCCTCCTGCATCCGTGCTCCGCCAGACGAGCTGACGACGATCAGAGGTACGCGGGCGGTGAGGGCATGCTCCGCCGCGCGGGTGACCTTCTCCCCGACGACCGCGCCCATGGAGCCGCCCATGAACCCGAAATCCATGACGCAGACGGCGACCGCGGTGCCGCCCATGGCGGCCGTGCCCCAGACGGCGGCATCGCCCATCCCGGTCGCGGCCTGCGCGGCGGCGAGTCGGTCCGGGTAGGGCTTCTGGTCCACGAAGCCAAGGCGATCGACCGATCGCAACCCGGCGTCCCGTTCCGACCACGTCCCCGGGTCAAGCAGCTGCTCCAGGCGAGCCGCCGCTGACAGCCGGAAGTGGTGACCGCAGGTCGGGCAGACCCGCAAGGCCTTCTCGAGTTGCTTGTTGAACAGCATCGTTTCGCAGGACCCGCACTTGGTCCACAGATCGGCTGGGTACACATCGCGATGTGCCCGGAAGGACGGCAGCTTGATCGGCATCAGATGGCTCTCGTGCTACCGGACCGACCGCGACGCCAGGCTATGTAGGCGACCCCCACCAACGACAGCGCGGCCGAAGTCACGGCACTGCCGATGAACAACGGGCGCCCAAGGGAGGGACGGAGGTGCACATCGATGCGATCGACTGACCCGTCCCCGTCGTTGGGCTCGCCCATCTCACTGGGCAGAGACTTGAGGCGCCGCTCCGGGAGATCCTGGCTGCGCATCGTCCGAGCGACTTCAGCCAAACGCGCGGCCAGTGTTTCCTCGAATCGGAACGACGGGTGATATCGCGGCAGTTCACGCGCCAGGCGATCGGCGATCGATCGGATCGGATCGGCCGGCAGCGAGGTGGTCGGGGCGTGGTCGGCGCCACGCGCGTGAGCCGCCAGCAAGGAGTCCAGGTAGCCGTCGGTCACGAGCGCATCGACCTGGATGCCCTCCCGTCCGGCGAAGCCGCTGGTCACTGGGGTCGATCGTCAAGATCGCGCGCGACACTGCGCAGCGCTCGGTGGATGAGCACGCGGACCGCCCCCTCGGAGCGACCGAGGATGCCCGCGATCTCCGACGTCGTCATCTCGTCAACGAAGCGCAGGACGAGGGCCCGGCGCCGGTCATCGGGCAGCCTGCCGATGGCCTGCCACGCAGCCATGGCATCGTCGTGCAGCGCCACCTCGTGCGCAAGATCGATCTCCGCAGCGACGCTGGACGCCGCCTCGAGCGGCGCCTCGGGTCGCCGGCGCACGCGGCGCCGGCGCTCGGCGATGGTGTTCCGGGCGATCTGGAAGAGCCACACGCGGAAGGTGGATGCGCCATCTCCGTCGGCGGGCCGGGCGCGCTCCTCGAACGAGGCGATGCTCGCCAGCGCGGCCAGAAAGGTCCGCGCCGTGACATCCTCGGCCTCGTGTTGGTCGCGCAGTTCATAGAACGCGAAGTTGTACACCTGGGCCAGATACTTCCGATACAGGGCCTCGAACCGGGCCGGGTCCGCCTGCGCTGCCTCGACAAGAGGTCGATCGCTGTCGACCCGGCGAGGAGTTCGGCGCGGGCGCTCCTCCTCTGGAGCGTCCACCTTCCAGAATGCCGGACGGGTCATCGCGTTACACCCCGACCATGGTCGGATCCGCGAAACGAACGTGACTGACCTCGCCGACGAAGACCGACCGGCTCCGGCCGGGCGCCCCGGGATCCACCACCAGCAGGGCTCCACTGGCCGGATCCACGCCGGTCGCCCGGACAGTGATCGGACCATCAGGCCGATCGAGCCGGATCTCCCGGTCGGTCGTCACCTGGCGCTCCGACCACGTCTCCGCGTCGAACGCACCATCGGAGCGCAGCGCGTCGACACGTGGCTCGAGACGGTCGATGAACGCCTCGAGCAGCGCCGCGTCGTCGACCGGGCGCCCGTCCGCCGCCACTCGGAGCGAGGTCATCGATCGAGCGAGTTCGGGGAGGAACGCCTCGGCCGCCCAGTCCGTATTGATCCCGATCCCGACGACCGCGCGCGGCGACGCGGTTCCGAGCCCGTCGGTCTCGCCGAGGACACCTGCGAGCTTGCGGATCACGGCCGGGCTGTCGATGGCCGGCATGGACTCGATCACCAGGTCGTTGGGCCACTTGAGTCGGATCGTCCCGACCGAGAGACCGGCCACGGCTTCTCCGGCTTCGGCCATCGTGAGCGAAACGACTGCGGCCAGGCGCCAGACGTCGGCCGGTGGCAACCAGTGCGGTCGGAACCCGAGTGACAGCAGGAGCGCGCCACCCGGAGGCGCCACCCAGCGTCGACCCGCCCGACCACGCCCGTTCGTCTGTTCGGCGGCAACCGCCAGGCAAACCTCGGGCGTGTCGTTGGCCAGCCACCCACGGACGACGTCGTTGGTCGATCCGACCCGGTCGAAGTGCTGGCGGCGAGCGAGGAACGCGGTCATCGTCGACGCACCACGGGTCGGCTCTCGAAGCAGCGAGCCACGTTCAGCCGACCGCCGCAGCGTCCGACCCGAGATCGAGCGGCTCGGGGCGCTCGAGTTCGAATGCATCGTGCAGAGCGCGGAGCGCCGTCTCGAGGTCCGCCTCGGCGATCATGCAGGTGATCCGCACTTCGGACGTCGAGATCATCTCGATGTTGACCCCAGCGTCAGCCAGGGTGCCGAACATACGCGCCGCATAGCCGGGTGCGTTGTGCAGCCCGGCGCCGACGATGGACACCTTGGCCACCGACGCATCGGTCGTCAGATCCCGGGCATCGAGCTCGCGTACGATCGGTTCGAGCGTCTTCTTGGCCAGCGCCAATTCGACCCGCGGAACGGTGAACGAGAGGTCCGTCTCGCCGCCGTGGCCGACGTTCTGGACGATCATGTCGACGTTGATCCCGGCCTCCGCCAGCGGGTCAAAGATCGAGCGAGCCACTCCCGGACGATCCGGGACGGCGACGATCGTGACCTTGGCCACATTCCGGTCGTGGGCGAGGCCGCGGACCTTGTTGCGCTGTTCCACGAGCGGATCCTCCCTGATGAGCGTACCCGGCGCGTCCTCGAACGAGCTCAGGACCTCGATGACGATGCCATTGACCCAACCGAGTTCAACTGCTCGAACCTGCATGACCTGGGCGCCCTGGTGGGCGAGCTCGAGCATCTCTTCGTAGCCGATCACGGGTAGTTGACGAGCCTTCGCGACCAGTCGCGGGTCGGCCGTGTAGATGCCCTTGACGTCGGTGAAGACCTGACATCGAGCCGCGCCGAGGCTGGCGGCCAGAGCAACGGCCGTCGTATCGCTACCCCCTCGACCAAGGGTGGTGATCTCGGTGTCGTCGCTGGCGCGGGCGCTCTGGCCCTGGAAGCCGGCCACGATCACGACCTTGCCGGTCCTGAGCTCGGCCTGCACCCGGCGCGGTTCGATGCCCGCGATCCGGGCCCGCCCGTAGCGGCCATCGGTGATGATCCCAGCCTGCGCGCCGGTCAGGCTGATGGCGCTGACCCCCAGCCCGTGGAGGGCCATCGACAGGAGCGTGGCGCTCTGGTGTTC
>Ga0307380_10007142_pt1 | contig 14575 bp, 15 predicted proteins | sample UN3MG_FD_202239 | JGI IMG/M metagenome (GOLD analysis project Ga0307380, IMG submission 202239) | Soil microbial communities from Risofladan, Vaasa, Finland - UN-3 | ecosystem: Environmental > Terrestrial > Soil > Coastal area > Acid sulfate soil | place: Finland: Risofladan, Vaasa | collected... | reverse complement strand
TTTACTCCCGATTCTATTGCGGTGCCGGAGGATTCGGCAGATCCTGTTGCAGGTGTGGAGGAGCCCTCTGCCGGTGCTGAGGATCCTTCGGCCTGTGTTGAGGATCCTTCGGATACCGTGGAGGAGCCTGCTGCAGGTGCTGAGGATCCCTCGACCTGTGCTGAGGATCCCTCGGATACCGTGGAGGAGCCTTCGGATACCGTGGAGGATCCCTCGGATACCGTGGAGGAGCCTTCGGATACCGTGGAGGAGCCTTCTGCTGAGCTGACGCCTGAGCTGACGCCTGAGCTGACGCCTGAGCTGATGCCTGAGCTGACGCCTGAGCTGCTGGAGTCGAAGCATGCTCCTAGCACGCGGTCTGGAGGTAGTTCTGGGATATTGTCTCCATAAAACATGTCTACCAGTTCATAACATTCGTTGTCATAACAGATTACGTTTCCATAATACTCGTCTGTAATTACAGTATCTGTTTCACCACCATATGTTGCAGGGGGTATTGTATGAATATTATTATTAGTATCTTGTTCCGTGTGCACTCATATACCTCTATAGTGGCGGCAGAGGGTCGAACGCAGCCCTCACCATACATCTATCCACAGGGTTGTTAATCCACCCGTTTTGGAAAAGCACGTATCGGAGGGTAGCCGCGGGAGGAAGTGTCTCCATGTTGTATGTTATCGCTTGTCCGGGAGCTGACATAACTGACAGCCTATTTGATGTTACATTATGCCAGAACGATCCCGGATCCGTCTCTCCTTGTATAATGGTGTTAATAGTATCTTGGTCAGTTATCTCCAGTGTTCTTATAATATCCTCTGGCCATGTAAATAAAGCTCTAGGGTCCCAGTGATCAATTCCAAACGCGTGACCTATCTCATGAACTATGACGCTAAGCAGCTCATGTGCTACAGGAAGCCCTGCAAACGGAGCGGACGCTACTAGATTGGGAGTCAGCGCGAAAGATCTTCGGAACCTGTAAAAAGCGTTTATTTGAATGTCTCCTACAAATGTTCCTGTTGAACTAGGCGTCACGTCTATGAAGTCCCGGTTATCTGTGTGTCCTATGGAAGTATTTGCTAGATAAGGCGCATCCTTTTCTTGTATGAAGAATCGTAGCATCCCTACTCTGATGTAAGGATCGCCATGTGCGAACGGGTTAATTCCAGATGGTTTGTCATATGTATGCCCTCTAAGTCTTATAGGAGGCGGTTTTCCTGCCTCCATCCCCAAACCATCCATGACGACTGTGAGTTGGTTGGGGTACCCGTTGCTGGGACTGAATACAGACTCTAGCATATTTTTCCATAAGACGAATGCTTCTGTAATAATCTCTTCGTGATCGGTAGGGGTTAGGCCAGGAACCCCTAGACCGCTACCATACTCGTAGTTATACCATAAATCCTGTATCCACAATTCCGTATTTTGTAGAGAAAAAAGCTGCCCGCTATTTGCTATAGGAACTTTCGCAGGGACCATGCTCCAGGATATGGTTACAGACTGCGGTCCTGCGCTTAAATTCGCAACGGCGTCCTGTATAGATTTGCCACAATGCACCGTTGTTGGCGTTGTCGCAAGTGATTGTATTAACCTCCTGCTCTCTTCCGTACAGAATGTATCTGATATAGCCGAAGACCCTGCATCGGACCCGGACCCGGTGTCTTCTCTCGGCAGGATGCATTTAGCGTATACAAATCTCACAGGTCTTCCATCTATACCGCTTCCGGAACCGGTACTGGAACCGCCGTTCAAAAAAGCCTGACACGGCGAACAATCTTCATAGAACCCATCAACTAATACGGAATCAGGTGGTGTTGGATCCGCTCCCACGCGCCTGTAACAAGTCCCGTCTATGAGGACGGTCTCCCCTCCGTCAGCTCCTAAGAATATGTCGTCAGGCATGTTGAAGTTCCATATGTGTCACGGCTGTCTCGTTGTATCTTTATAGGCCCAGTTTGCCTGCACACTTGCTGCAGATGTATTGCCCCTTCTTAGCCAGACGACTGCACCCGGGTCGAATACATATGTGGCTGGAGTATATCAACACAATAAGTAGTGTAAGGCAACATACAAACGCTGCTATACAAATTGCCGTTGCTTCACTCATGTGTGTCCGTCCTCGTTGTCTGAATCCTTGTTTTACGAGTTGTTACTATACACTGTCTTTCGTCGATGAAAACAGCTTGTGTTTAGAGGGTATTGCATTACTGCCGGTAGTGGTTAGGGTATGTAAATATGTCGGAAAACACACTGTATCCGACGGCAACCCATGTGAGAGAGGTGTTATTATGGCTGAGAAACTAACGAGTGCTGCGGTTAAACCGGGCCACCTGGTCCCTGTACGGAATCTTCAACGAAAGAAATTGAAGAGCAATCATCTGCTGGGTGCTCCCAGTTACGTAGCCGTGTGGGTCGAACATCCTGACGGCACCGAAGAATGCCTGCTGCTTACTCCTCACCAGATCAAGGTTGCTTCCGCTCGCGCCAAGAAGAATCCTGAAGACGTGCCTGCCAAGGGCTGGCTGCAGGACCTGCTTGACTAAAAGTCCATACGTATGGACTTTTGAAAACATTCCATCCCCCGGAAAAAAGTGGCCGACCAGTATGAAGCTGGTCGGTCTTTTTTTTTATCTGCTAGGAGGGTTGCTCGCCTGTAGACCCTACTCGCTTGTAGTGGTTGTACGTGCCTGCGCCTGGGATGAACATGTTCTTTAGGACGTTTCCTTTGGAATCAACCTCTGATTGTTCCGATCGAGTTCTCCGTTTAGTGGCCAGGGCCGCCAATGCAGCTAGCACTACAGCGCTGGCTGCCGCTCCTCCTCCTATCATGGCACCCTTATATTCCCTATCCCACGATGTTCCTGCAAAGTTACCTATGGTCCCTCCCAGCAGTGCTGCGCCTCCGATGGTTGTGAGTGGTGAGGCTAGCTCTGATACGATATTTCCAACTGAGCTGTTGTTCCTCCCGTTGTCCTGTCTCGAGCGCCGTGTAGTGGCGTTCAGGCGCTTGCCGTATCTTAGGTTAGCTACCAGAGGTATGAGTCCTTTGGCCGGAGACCTGTTCATGTCTTTCAGGTCTTTTTCAGACGTAGGCGTCAGCACGCCTCCTAGTGTCGCGCCTGTTTGTGCCAGACTGTTCGCCGCACCCATCACTGGTGGATCACTACGGTACCCGTTGCGGGCATCAAATGTCTGCGCTCCTAGGGAAAGAGCTGCGTTAGGTACGATGCCTGCAATAGCCTCTCCTATCGGCCCTGCTTCTTTGCTCATGTATCCGTACACGTATCCCGATATAAAGGGGTTGTTCATCTCTTCTCTCCTGTGTTCGTTGCTACCGTTCTCTGGGATACTGTTGTAGGAACTGTTGTCGTTGCGGGAATAGGGGTCGTTGTTTGAGGGGTCTTCGTTGCTTGTGGGATGATTGTTGCAGGTGGTTTCGCAGGGGCGTAGTACTTGCTTCGTACCTGGTCAGTATATCCGGGGTTAGCTGTAACGTGCTCTCTCATCTTCGGCAACATCTTTTCCTGTATGTCTCCAAAGGCAATCTTTCTTTTAGGGCTGGTAAAGCCGTAGGGGTTCTTTGCGTTTATAGATCTGTACCACCTGATGATGTTCAGAATATTTCTAGGATCTTGTATGCCGTCTTTCTGAACGCGGTCGTGGTATTCCGCCAGTTTGGATGGAGAAAGGGGCGCGGCATCAACCATCTTCTCGAAGGCCGCTCGTCCTTTATTAGGGTCCAGCGCATCTGGAGGAAGACTGTCTATGAACGACAGCACGGGTGTTTCGTTGTCTGCAGACGTCTTGTACAAGTATCCCTGCAGGAATGCGTCGCAGGCAGCCTCTTTGTCTACCTTAGTAGGCAGATCCTTGCTGTCGGTCTTTGCAAAGTCTGTCGCATCTTCGTCTGAGATCCCTTCTGCAACTTCCTTTACCTTCTCGGAAGGATTCTGCAGGGTTCCCTTGTGATAGGCGTGCACCATTCCCATAAGGCGTTGCTGGGCTTTTGATTTGGCAGGCATTATGTTGTGCATCCTTTTACTATTGCTTGGCCTATGACGGCCTTCTGCATGTCTCTGTAGTCCTTCATGCCGTACGAGTTGTCCAGCGTTCCCAGGTACTTTAGCGCATCTATTGCCGGCATGAACTTGGCTCCCTTCCAGCCGTCTCCCTCGTCCGACGTAGGCTTCTTCAGCGGTTTGTCCGTCACTTCTGCCGTGTAAAAGTACGTCTTGGATCCGCGGTACTTCTCCCACAGCTCCTTGCCCCAGTCGGTATCCTTAATGCCTGCATACCATTTGGATTCAACGGTTCCGGCCGGCTTCAGGTTCCTGATGTGGGCGCCGGCCTCTTCCATTGTCTCTCTGCGGGCCGTCTGCTTGTGATCCTCTCCGGGATCTATGCCGCCTCCGGGCATCTCTGCATACCCGTCCCGCTTCTGTATCAGGATCTTGTCGCCTTTCGTCACAACGACCTCTACGCGCTCCCGCAGGGGCAGGTCTGCCCGGGAGGCGGCCTCCTTGTACATGTATCCTGCTAGGAATGCGTTGCTCATTGTCCTGCCTGTTTTGGTGCTGGTGTTGGTGTTGGTGCCGGCTTAGCCTGTGTATCTGCTTGATAATTCATCCACTGTTTGTATGCAGTGCCTAGGCCCTGTGCCCTCTGCTCAGGAGTTCTCTTATCCCTATTATACGCGAACGGCTCTCGTTGTGCAACCCGTGCTCCCGGCATACTTCTTAGTCCCTGCATCCAGTTTTTGACATGGTCTAAATCCCTATCTATGTTCCCTTCCATCTGTGGACCGTGTCTGTCTATCTGTTTGCCGTATTCAGTGGTGAAGGGTCTACGGTTCTTTGCAGGAAGGTATGGAGATGCTTCTACAGCTCGTTCCACTGCCATGGCAGGGACCTCCACCGTTTGTCCATGGTTCTGTACCCACTGCTCAGGCATTATGCGATCTACCTTACCTTCCCTGATATTCTTACCAAGGTATGCCAACGATGGATCCACTGCATGCGTATACTCGTGGAAGGCTGTTTCCAGACCGTGTTCGCCTATCTCGGGCTGCACTAGTCTTCGTGTTAGGGAATCGTATTGGGGACCTTGCATGGATTCAAGCGCATCTATTGGATCTCTGTTGGGTATTACTAGATTGTCGTTCGGTAGCTGTGCCTGCATCTTAAGGGCTTGCTCGTTGGTCCAGGGTGGCGAGTGTTGATTGCGGTCATCTGGTGGCTTAGGGTACCACGGTTTCTGAGAGCTGTCGTCGGACATGTGTGCGAGCTCCCGGTAGTCTTCGTTTGGTGACGGTGCATTAGGGTTTTCGTCGTACAGTGTTTTCCTTTTTTCCCTCAGCGCCTCTATCTGCTGCATAGCCGCCTGTTTTCTAGGGTCCTTAAACGGCAGTGCGTCTACGGAGTCTTCTAGGGAATTCTCTTCCTCCATCAGGCGCAGCTCTTCCTCGTTTATCCCGTCCAGGTACTTGTCAAATGCATCTCGAGCAGTTCTGAAATCTGCTACACCCTTCTGGGCCTGCTCCGGGGTTATGCCTAGCTTCTGTAACTCTTTCTGATATTGCTCATACCTTCTCCAGCCCTCGTCGTCTACCAACGCTCTCGTAGCGGTTCCTCTAGGGAAGAACCCCCATGGTAGTGATCTGTAGGTATTGTACGATCCTTGCGTTGGGTTGCTGATCGCTTTGTGGTACCAGGGCTGCTGCCTCAGGTCCGCAGGCTCTGCAGAACTCTTATGTAGGTATCCTGCTAGGAATGCGTTGTTCATCGTTCCACTGGTCCGTTGTTTACCGTAGTGATTTTTCGTATTTATCTTGGGCACTCACCAGTGCGCCTAATCCTAACGTTGCTCCTGTTGCTCCGCCAGTATACGCTCCTGCAGCAGCTCCTGCCAATCCGCCTGCCCCTGTTCCGAGGGCTGTAATGAGTATGTCCCGCATCTTGTTCTTGTTGCCTGTGACGTTGTCGGATATCTTCGATACACCGTATCCAGCCAATCCGCCTAAACCTGCTCCCAATACTCCTCCGCCAACTGCCCCTGTAGTACCCATTACTTTCACCATATTCCTCATATCTTTTCCAAGAATTATCCGATCTGACTTCAGCTTATCTGCTGCTGCTCGATTGTGATCGATATCGGCTGAGAATGATGCTATTTCGCTAAGTATTCCGGATTCCTTGTACATGTACCCTTGTAAAAATGCGTTGTTCATGGTGCTGTCCTTTCTAAAGGTAGACCTGTTCCCAGGGCCTTGGTTGATAGTATGTGAAGTATTCTGTCTTGTCCTCTGAGCTTCTCGTTCAACACCTTGTCGTCTGCCTCGTACCCGTGTTGCAGGGTCTTTAGGATTTGCTCGTCCTGTCTGCGACCCTCTAGCTCTGCCTTGTCTGTTCTGTACAGCATTCTCGTATCGCTGTCCTTGATGATCTGCAGGATCTTCTCGTCGTTCTTAGTGAGCCGAACGTCTGCATCCTGCATAGGGTAGATGGCCATGCCGCCCACTACCACTACGATGGACAGCACGAGGCCGGCCATAGACAACAGTGCGGTAAAGATTCCTACAAGGGAGCCCGTGCTAAGGGTACCCACCTTCGCGCTCTCTACAGCCAGCTGAGACTGTCTCTCCATCAGAGCTGTGTGATTGGAGTTCTGCTGTGCTAGGATAGCGCTGTTGCCCTCTGACTGCTGTGTAGCCAATCGGTTGATGTGGCTGTACAGATCGTCGGACTGTTCCTTCATGGAACGGGCCAACGTATTTACAGAGGTGGTAAGTGCGCGTACTTCGCTTTCGAGCGTATGTACGCGTGGTTCTAGATGCGCTTCGTCGGACATAGTCCTAGATTCCTTGTAGGGCTGTATTAGTTATCGTTTGGTGTTGGGTAAGGCTAACTGCTTGCGCTGTGCGGGAGCGGCAACAGGTCTGTCTGGGAGAGACAGTGCTGCAGGCGGCGCAACCACAGGGGCCGGCTGACGCGTGTTGGCTGTCGCCGGAGGCGTAGCCTTGGGCATCGTCGGCTTAAGCCTGTGGTCGGGTTTCTGGATGGCTTGACGCATGTTGTCAGAGGACTGTCCTACTGTGCGAGCGTGTTCTGCCAGCAAGCGATCTCTTCCGGATTGTTGCGGTGCCGCCGGCTCTTGTATGCGCTGCAATAGCTCTTGCCAGCTCGGGTTTGTCTTCCCTACACTAACAGGGTCAGGGTCGTCGATGATTGTGTTCTTGCGAGCAACCCTGTGAGCTAGTTCGGATCCCTTCTTAGCCGTAGAGATGTCCTTGTCCAGCTGGTTGTTTCTATCCACGTGCTTCTGCATCCCAGATAGTCTGTTTGCAATGGTTGTCGCGGCTGAGGACTGTTTGTCGATGTAGTCGGCAGCCTTGGTTCCGGCATATGCGCCTGCGCCTACTCCACCCATCGTCGCCAACATGTCGCGCATTTTGCTGTGGTTGTTGGTGGCGTTTCCTACAAGTCGTGAACCGCCGTATCCCAGGGCTCCGCCGCCTAGGGCTCCTGCGGCCTGTATGGCCGTGCGGGCGCCTGTGGGGATGGGAGCGCTTGGTTTGTGTTTCTTGGCCGTATCCATCGTGGTGTCGGTCTTGGTCTTAACGGACTTGTCGGATGCTTTTCCGTCTTCCTTCTTTGCCCCTTCGGGAGGTGTCTTTCCTTTGCTTTCCAAGAATCTCTGGGTAGCTTCAGGGCTACCTCCGCCTGTCTGGAATCGTCTGATGGCGTCAGCTATCTGGTCCTTGGCTATCGATGCTTCGTCAGCAGCGCTGCTCACCCGTCTGTTTACCTCATCAGAGCTGACAGTGTCTGTGGCATTTCTCAGCAGCTTCTTGGCATCGTGCTTAAGTACGTCTGGGAGAGACTTAAAGTTATCCAGGTTCCATTTAAGGAAGGATGGGGAGTTTATTTTAGACGGACTGTTGAGGTCTGCAATGCCCTCTTCTACGTTGGGGGCGTTCGCCTTTATAGCTCCCGCGCCTGCTGTGGCGCCGGCTAAGGCAGTTGGTATTGCGGGATTCTTTATAGCTTTGTTGCCTATACCGGTTAGTGTCTTGTTGAGTAGTTGTCCTATGCCAGATGATGCGTTGGGTGGTATTGCCTGCCGTGGCGGAGGTTGTTTTATCCAACCTTTGCGGATGGCCTTCATCAGAAGCTTGCTTATGGCACTACTAATACCGGCTTCTTTGTACATGTATCCTTGTGCGAATGCGTCTTTCATCGGGGGGATACTCCATAATAGTGTTTGGGTGCTGCTGGTTTTGTGACTGCTTTATATGCCAGGCCTGTACCTATAGAGGCAGCCAGCATCATTAAAGCTATGTTTCGTTTGCGAGGGTCTTGTGCTGCGGCTACAATCCTGTTGGTTAGTTCTGGCAGAGTTGTGTCTATTGTTCTAGATAGCGTGTTTCCCAAGTTACCTATACCTTTAGTGTTCTCTGCTAAATCTCCCATAGAATTCGTTAACATACCTACAAAACTGTCGGGGGTTGTGGGAGTGTTTTGCATTTTCTTCACGGTGTCTAGGACTTCTGTAAGAGCTGCTCCGGAGTTAGATATGTTTGCTGCGGCATATCTTGCATTCCCTGATCCTTTATCTACGTTCTCCAACGTGTTCATCACGTGAGGTACTGCAATTTTGATGCCTACGGGTGCTGCCAGATACTTGGCAAACGGGCTTAGAGGATCCTTGCCTTTTTTCAAGGCCTTGAACGTTTGTCCCAGTCCGTGTCTGTACAGGAACGGGCTGGCTACTCCAGCGTTCATAACTCCTTTGATCAGAGACTTTCCTACGTTCCCATCAGTCCTGTCCATCTCGTCGGCATAGTAGTAGCCTCCTACCGCTGCTGACGGGATCAGGTCTACTGAGGCAGACAACGCCTTGCCGGATGGTGACGAGAATCCTTTAACACCTTTCTGACCGTGCGTCTTTAGTATGTTCTTGCCTCTGATCAGGTTTTTGCCGATAAAGCTGGCAAGTCCGGCTTCCTTGTGTAGGGTTCCTTCTGCCGACTTCTTCTGCATGCGGTTGTATTCTCCATTGGAGAGCATTCGCTGCTGTTGTGCCGGTGCGGGTGCGGGTGGGGGTGCGCTTGCAGAATGCTTCTTGTTGAGCCAGCTAAGTGCGCCCTCGTATCCCTTCTGCTGCTTCTCTCCGTATCCTTGTCCAAGTCTACTTTCCAGGTTGCTCATCATGCGCCGGCTGTCTGATTGGTTGTATCCGTACTGGCGTAGCGCCGCCATCACCTGGTTGCGCGACTCCATTGCTCGCTGGGCCGCGGAACCGCTCTGGGCGTCTCTTGAAGCGGCCTGTTGATAAGGGTTGGCTGCGGGTTGGCTTTGTCCTGCGTATTGCGGGCTGTTTCCTTGTTGCGCTGCCCTACGAGACTGTCCTAGAGGAGAAGCTGCCACTTCCCTGTCCATCTTAGCCTGTTCCTGAGCCCGTACACGCGCTTCATGAGGATTTATGAATCTGGGTGCGTTCTGAGGGTTGCTCTTCGCTGTGAGGTAGCTGCGTTGTCCTTCTGTGGGGTTGGATATACCTGCCTTGTCGGCAAGCAGCTGCCATTGAGACTTCATCTCGTTTCCGACCGGTTTGGTTGGGCGAGGAGGCATACTGAGCATGGCCCGCTGTACGGACTGCTTGCGCGTGTCGTTCTGCGTATTGGAGGGTTTGGCGGATCCGTCAGGGTTTACCCATCCGTTGGAGACTGCCTTGTTCATCACCTCTTGTCGCCAGTTCGGGGAAAGCTCCGGGGTAGCTGCTAGTTTCTTTCTTCCGAAGGAGAAGGCCTGCTTCTGCAGCTCACACGAAGCAATCTTCTGTAGTACTGCCTTGGATCCGTTTTTGTTCCAGTTTCTTAGAAACCAATCCTGTTGTGAGATCATTTCGTGCTTTTTCCTATAAAGTATGTGCAGGGGTGCAGCCTGCCGACATCCTAGGATCGTCGGCAGGCCCCTATATAATGACCCGAAGGCCTATCGACTGCGAAGATAGTGCGCCAACCGTGCTTGGTTGGTTGCACGAGGGTTCGTTGCCCGGAGGAAGGACATGGCTGCGGACTTCTCTTGGCTTAGAGAAAGATCCTTCATGCCGTCCACTTCCGTGGTGATGTGTACGCCGGCGTGCGATACAACAGGGCGTCCCATGTTGTCGCCGCCCTTTTCAGGATCGTCTTCCAACACGTCGGTGGTCTTGCCGTAGCCGGAGTTCTTGTCCTCCATGCCTTTGCTGCCGCCGTTGGAGTTACCGGGAGATCCGCCTGCGCGGGACTGTTCCACAACCTGCTCTTCGGAAGCGCGTTTGTAGATGCCGGCATTGAGTGCGTCCACCAGCGGGTTTACGGACAGGCGGACGCCTGCTGTCTTGTCGAGTAGTCTGTTGACTGCGTGTAGTGTTTTTGTTTCCATATCGTGTCTCCTATTGTACGGGTTGTGGTTGTAAAGGGTTCTGCGGCATCTCTGCCTGTATTCCCTGCATCTTCTCTTGCTGCTTCTGCATCTTGAATTGTTCTTCGGCAGCCTGTTGTTCGGCCTGAAGTTGTTGGTTCTGTTCGTGCTGTTGTTGTTCCAGCTCGATCTCTCCGCGAAGTTGATCCTTCTGCAGACGCAGTTTGTCTATGGCCTGATCGATCTTCTGCACGCGATCGGCCCACTTGTACTGCATCTTGTCCTGATCGTTGTTGGCAGGAGGCTGCTGCGGCTGCTGCGGTTGTTCCATAGGGTTCTGCGGCATGCCGATGTTGGCGGCTCCCGCGGCTATCGCCTGCTTGGGCAGGGTGGCTGCGGTGTTGGAAAGGTTAACGCCTGGCGTGCTTGTTTTCAGCTGTGTGCCGTACGAGGGTGCGTTGCGCGTGGGAACTGCCGGGGAGAACCCCGGTATCCTGGAGGGCACGGTAGGCCCTTTAGAAGATGCGGACTGAGAAGCGGTAGGGCTGTGCGAGGCGGTTGCAGAGGGAATTATCCCTTCGGAGATGGGTGGAGGATTGGCGGCTGGTATCTGCTGTGCATCTGCAGAAGTTCCGTCCATTGCGTTCTTAAATACCCGTAGTACGTAGGCTGTTGTTAGCATGTTGTGTTCTCATAAAATGTTGCGTTGCCGTTAACTAGCCTAATATAGCGGCAAACTATCAGAGGACAAATCGCTGTGGAAATAACATGTTGTTGTCCGTATTTCTGCTGTTTAGAAGAAGGTCACCGTTGCTGTTCCACATACAGTCGGAGTTCCTCCAATATCGCGGTACACGTCGAAAGATCCTCCTCCAACTGGATAAGCTCCGCCGCAGATCATTGGAACTAATTGCGAGGTAAAAGGATCTTGGCCGCATTCCAAGAGGCCACCATAAAATCCTAATACAACTTCCCATCCGGAGGGTCCACAGAATATCTGAATTGAAACATCGTAGGTGCCTTGTGGTCCACCCTGCCAATAACAGTCATCAGGAGAGATCTGGAACATCGGGATAGTTTCATCGAACGATGGGCAATCGCACGGAGATGTGAATACTACGTGGGCGGTCATATCATTGACTTCTCCGGCACAGACACATCCTGAACAGACTGTCGTCGGAGCCGGTCCAGCTGCTGCGGACGAGATATCCTGAGCCGAGCTGATGTCCTGGGCTGAGCTCTCGGCCTGAGCGGAGGACAAGGCCTGGGCCGAGCTCTCGCCTTCGCAGTCGGCGCAGGTAGCGTAGGGGGCACCGTCTGCTACTGCATCCGGAGGACCTGCTTCGAAACCGTCGAACTGATGACAGACGCCGCCGATCTTGACGACGTCTCCTACATACCCGCTTAGTAAAACCATTTCCGTAATCCCTTGTATAATGTGTTCTTTGAAATTGACATAGTCTACAGCCAGGTATCTCCGTTGGCGTCAGCTGCTCTAGAATAGTATATCCTTGCACTGGCTCCAATGGCTACACAAGGTGCTCCGTTACAGTCTATCATGCTCACTGTCATCGCAGAACCTGAGAACGGCCATGCTGTTCCGATAGGTCCCCACGAACCAGACCCGGTTGCCGACGAACCAGACCCGGTTGCCGACGAACCAGACCCGGTTGCCGATAACGACCTAATGAACTTGGTGGTAGTGGCCGGGTAGATTACGGAAGGGTTCCCGTTCACGAGCACCATCTCTAAAGGCCGGTTGTTCCCCTCTAAGCCTCCTGGTATCACCGACGACCCCGCAGGCCAGACGCTGCCGTTACCGTTACCTGCCCTTGTATAATAAACGTCCTTACCTGATGCCACGTTGGCTATTGCGGGCCTTCCCTGGACTTCTATCAGAGATAAGTAGTACGCTGATATCGGACCAACCAGTGCGGGTGAATTCCAGCCGCTGCCCAGTGAATCTGTTGCATGGTGATAGTAGATAGGCTGGGACTGTTGATGCGTTGCTACTGCTGGAACTCCTCCTACAATTGCCATGCTAGCGAAGTCTCCAGTAGTAGTGACTACATAAGGGGTATCGCTCCAGCCGGCGCCCAGGGCATCGTCCGCCCGGATGTAGCTGGCTTGTCCTTCTAACAACCCCGTTGTCTTGTGGTCCACAAACAGTATAGCGGGTCTGCCCGCAACTACTTCAAACCCATCGATTTTAATCCGACGCCCCCCCGGCGTGCTGGCGACAAGGACGGGGGAGCCCCAGGTCGTTCCTAAAGAATCCGTAGCTCTTATGTAATACGCATTATAGGAATTGTCTACGAAGGCTATCGCAGGGAAGCCATCGACTATTTTCATCATTCCAGAGAAGCCTGACGCAACTGGTACAGGTGTTCCCCATGTCCCTCCGTAGGCGTCCTCGGCCCTTATGTATCGGACTGTTCCAACGCCTCCCGATGTCGTGTAGTAGGATATCGCGGGTCTTCCTACCACCTCTGCCAAATCAGGGTTGTATGCGAATTGCCCGATAATCTCCGTTGCAGACCCCGGGACCGGTGGGTATACCACCGAACTTTCTGCTTGGGCAGAGCTCTCGGCTTGGGCAGAGCTCTCGGCTTGGGCAGAGCTCTCGGCTTGGGCAGAGCTCTCGGCTTGGGCAGAGCTGACGTCCTGAGCGGACGACAAGGCCTGGGCGGAACTGTTCCCTACTGCCGTAGAACTGCCTGCACTAGATCCTCCCGCTATGCTGGAAACCTCTGCGGTGATGCTGGAGACCTCTTCAGCAGGCATGGAGCCAGCCCCGTCAGAAGAAGGGTTCTCGCACTGCTCGCACGTGCTGAACACGGCTTGTACGTCTCCCGCCACGTGCGTTGCAGGGTCAGGCGTGAGTCCTGCCAACTCGTAGCATACGCCGTCTACTTGGATGGTGTCGCCGACTGATTCTGGTAAGATGATGTTCACTTGCGTCTCCTGTGTGTATGTGCTGAATATACCTACAGGCTCTGCGGGAACAAGTGTTAGCTAATAAAAAAGACGTGGGCCGACCAACCGGCCGGCCCACAGTCTCTTCCATCCAGGTGTGTTACGATGTAATCTCTTTCGGTCTGAACTTGCGCATGTACGGTTGTCGTGCGATGATCTGCACCCATTGTTTGTCGCTGATCTTGCTGAAGTCGCAGTAGTCGGAAGTAACGGACGGGATGTGTTGCATTAGATACGCCCAATCCTCTCCTTTAATTGATTCCAACAATTTAGGGTCCATGGATTTGAACCGTTGGGGAGATTGGAGCAGTATCCTGGTCAGATCCCAAGACTCGATACTGTTCCAATCGCATCGGTCCATGTACTCGGGCAGGTGGTAGTTCATGGATACCCAAGAATCGCTGGACAAGGACTTCCAATCCCTGTACTCTGCCAATTCAGGACGAGTCTGCAGCAAGTATATCCAATCCCACAGATCCAGGGCATCCCATCTGCAGTACTGCTCCAACCCAGGTACTGCTACCATTAGCCAAGCCCACCATCCTCCTTGGCCGCAGTTCAGGATCTGTTTAACGGATCGTTTGGACTTTACCCATGATATGGACTGTTCGCAGGCACCTGCCTGTTCGAGGATCGTCAGTATCTCTTTCTTTGTCATACCTTCTCCTCTGCGTATTTATGCAGTTGCGGTTGTTCGTGAAGGATTCTGTAGACTTGTAGTTTGTCGAAGCGCGTCCAATCGCACTTGTCGGCGAACTCCGGATTGCCTGTCAGTAGATATATCCAGTCACAGTTGTCGAGTTTTTCCCAGTCGGCGTAGGCCGCAAACTGCGGCTTATGCATAATTATATTTACCCAATCTTCTCCGTCGAATTTCGAAAGCGTGCTCTTCCGCTCGAGATTCTCTATGAACTGCGGATGGATCTCCAACAGGCATATCCAAGATTCAGCTGTCATCTTGGTCCATCCTTCGTACAGCGTGCATTGTTCGGCGAACCGCGGCCGTAGTTCCAGGAGATATTCCCAGTCATATCCGTCAAACTCCTTCCAGGATTTCTCTGGGCAGAGCTCTACAAGGTCCGGATGCCTTCTTAGGATCCAGGCCCACCAATCCGGCCGTGCGTCTCTTATAATCGTCTCTGCGTTCGGCTGCAGCTCCGCCCACGAGACTGATCTCAGGCAGGCCTCCGCTCCCTGCA
>Ga0307380_10007141_pt1 | contig 14575 bp, 8 predicted proteins | sample UN3MG_FD_202239 | JGI IMG/M metagenome (GOLD analysis project Ga0307380, IMG submission 202239) | Soil microbial communities from Risofladan, Vaasa, Finland - UN-3 | ecosystem: Environmental > Terrestrial > Soil > Coastal area > Acid sulfate soil | place: Finland: Risofladan, Vaasa | collected... | reverse complement strand
CCCGCAGCAACAGCCTGATGATCGGCGGGTCGGCCGAGGGGTTCCAACTGGCCAAGTCGCTCGCCGAGCAACTCGACGGCGCCAGCCCCGCCATCAGCGGCCAGATTCAACTCTTTCCGCTGGAGCACGCCAACGCCGGCACCATCAGCACGACCATGCAAAACCTGTTCGACCAACGCTACCAGGCCGCGCGCACGACCGACGTCCAACGCCAGCGGCCGATCATCCTGCCCGACGTCCGCGTCAACGCCCTCCTGGTGGCGGCCAACGCCGACGACACGAAGGTCATCCAGGGGTTGCTGAAGAAACTCGACGTCGAACTCAAGGACCCGTCGGTCCAATTGGTCGTGATTCCCATGGAGCACAACGACGCGGGCATCATCGGGCCGACGCTTCAACGGCTGTTCGCAGCGCGGCTGCAGAGCATGACGCTGCCCGGCCAGACGCCCGTCCCGCAGGACCGCGTGGACGTTGAAACCGACGCCCTCTCCAACGCGCTTATCATCTCGGCGAGCAAGGAGAACCTGGCGCTCATCAAGGGGCTGCTGGCGAAGGTAGACGTGGCCCCGCCCGACGAGACCGGCATTGTCCGGATGTACCCGCTCCAGAACTCCGACGCGCAGCGCATCGCCACGATGCTCCAGGGCCTGGTCAGCCAGGGCCTCTACAAGCCCGGGATGGTCGCGGCCGCTGCGAATCAGGCCCTGGCCGAGCGCGAGAAGGTTTCCATCACCGTCGATACTCGGACGAACACCCTCATCGTCTCGGCGAGCAAGGAGAACTTCGCCGTCCTGGAGGAGATCATCCGCAAGATCGACTCCAGCGAGGACTTCTCGGTCCTGGGCGACCTCCGGATGTTCGCCCTCAAGAACGCCAACGCGACGCGGCTGGCCCCGACGCTCCAGCAACTGTTCGACGCCAAACGCGCCGCCGAGCAGGCCGCCGGGGGGACCGGGCGCATGCTGCCCGTCAGCGTCATCGCCGATGCCCGGACCAACACGCTGCTGGTGGCCGGCAGCCGCGAGAGTTTCAACGCCATCGAGGCGATGATCCGCGAACTCGACACCGACCAGGTCCTGGCCGCCAACGAGTTCCGCATCTTCTACCTGGAGCAGGCCACGGCCGGGGTGCTTCAGCCGACCATCGAGCAACTGTTCACCCAGCGGGCGACGCGCGGTGACCCAAGCGACCCCGTGACGGTCTTGACGGAACCGCGGACGAACGCCCTGATTGTGTCGGCCAGCCCCGAGGACATGAAACTGGTCGAGTCGCTTGTCGCGCGGCTCGACGCCGAGCCCGACCGGCCGGGCACCAGCATCCAGGTCTTCCCGCTCGGCAAGGCCGACGCGACCCAGGTCGCCAATACGCTGACCAGTCTTTACCAGGCGCCCGGCGCGGCAGCCGGTCCGGCCGTCGGCATCAGCGTGGATGAGCGGATTAACGCCATCGTCGTGCAGGCCGGCCCGTCGGACACGAAGCGCATCGGCGAACTGGTCAAGGAACTCGATACCGACAGCGTGCCGCGCGTGACCGAGATCCGCGTCTTCACACTCGAAAACGCCGACGCGGCGGAACTGGCCCAGATTCTGAACGACGCGCTGAACCAGAAGCCCACGGCCCTGACCCAGACCAGCCCGAACCGCCAGGCCCTGTTGCAGTTCGTCACACGGTCGAAGGAAGGCGGGCAGTTGATCACGAGCGCCCTTCAGGAAGGCGTGCTGATTACGCCGGACCGGCGGTCGAACTCGCTGGTCATCTCGGCCCCTCTGGAGAACATGCCGCTCCTGGAGAGCCTCGTCAGTGCCATGGACTCGACCGCCCCGCGGACGGCCGAGATCCGCGTCTTCACGCTCATCAACTCCGACGCGCGGGCCATGGCCCTGGTTCTTAACGAACTGTTCCGCATGCAGCAGACCGGCACCGACAAGCAGGCCATCGAGTACACGCTGGTCCCGACCGAGGGCGAGGCGAAGGGGCCCGTTGCCGTCGTCGGATCGGCCGAGGACGTGGCCCTGACCGTGACGGTTGACATCCGAACGAACAGCCTCCTCATCGGCGGCACGAAACACTACATCGAGTTGGCCACCAATGTCGTCAAGGAACTGGACGAGAGCACGGCGGCCGAACGCCTGACCGAAATCTATCGCCTGCGCAACGCCCAGTCCCAGGACATCGAGGCCGCGCTGACGAGCTTCCTGGAGCAGGAACGGGAACTCCTCGAACAGTCGCTGGGTGAAGGCGCGGCGACCACGTCGCAGTTCATCCTGGAACGCGAGGTGGTCATCGTCTCGGAACCGACGTCGAACACGCTGCTCCTCTCGGCCAGCCCGCGGTACTACGACGTCATCGCCCAGATGATTGAGGAACTCGACCAGCCCCCGCCGCAGGTCTTGATCCAGGTGCTCCTGGCCGAGGTCAGCATCGACAACACCAACGAGTTCGGCATAGACTGGCGGGTCACCGATACGTGGCAGAGCCACGAAGTCACCGGGGGAACGGCGCCCCTGTTTGCGGCCTCGGCCGGCCTGCAGTTGAACCCCGGGTTCCAGGTCTCGGTGACCGGCGGCGACGTGAACTTCCTCCTGCGCGCGATGGAGAGCCAGGGACGGCTGGAACTCCTGAGCCGCCCCCAGATCCTCGCCTCCGACAACCAGCAGGCCACCATCAACATCGGCCAGCGCGTGCCGTTCATCACCAACAGCCGCGTCACCGACGAGGGAACGACCATCAACACCATCCAGTACGAGCAGGTCGGCATCATCCTCGACGTCATCCCGCGCATCAATCCCGACGGCTTCGTCAACCTGGAGGTGCGCCCGGAGATCAGTTCGATCGACGACTCCACCGTTCCCATCAGCGAGGGTGTCAATGCCATCATCATCAACAGCCGGTCGGCCGAGACAACCGTCACCGTTCAGGACGGGCACACGATCATCATCGGCGGCCTGATTACGACGACCGACCGTGACCGACTGAACAAGGTGCCCGTCCTCGGCGACATACCGATCCTGGGCAATCTGTTCCGCTCAAGCCGCAAGGTCAAGGAGCGGACCGAACTGCTCATCATCCTGACGCCGACCGTCCTGCGCAACATCGAGGAGGCCGACATCGAGACCACCGCTCAACTCAAGCGGCTGGACCTGCTCAGGGGCACCGGGGAAGAGCATCTCAAGGACCAGCCGTTCGACGAGTTCAGCCGGAAAATCTGGGAAGAGATGAACCCCAAGCCCGACACCGAGAAGACGTCCGACGAACCGGCCCCGCGACCGAACAAACGCATCCTGATCCCGGCGCGGGTTGAGGAGAAGAAGCCGACGCCATGACGCGAGTGTATGGCTGTATGGTCCTTGGGGTCGCGTGCCTCGCGGCAGGTTGCGGCGGCCCGGCGCCCGGTGCCAAGGAACTGAAGTCCGTCAGCACCAGGCCCCCGCTGCCCGTGGACCGCGCCGACGGGGTCGACTTCTGGGTCGCTCCGCCCGCTGTCATCAACTGGGACGAGAAGCCGGGGCCCGACGGTGTGCAGGCCTGGGTATGGCTGATCCGGGTGGATCGCCCCGAGCCGGTTCTCGTCAAGGGGACGCTGGAGTTCATGATGTACTCGGGACGGGTCCAGAAGGGGGAAGCGCCGCCTTCGGAGCCGCTGAAGGTCTGGAACTTCACGGCCGACGAACTCGCTGCCTGCCGCGTGCGGAGCATCAGAGGATGGGGGTATGCCGCACAACTCGGATGGGGTAAGGACACGCCGACCGTCCCGGTCATCACGTTGCAGGCCCGCTACCAGCCGCCAGAAGGGCCGACCATCTATTCGGCACCCATCTCGATCGCGATGCCCGACAAGGTTCGCTCCGGGCCGGTTAAGAGCGTCCTCGGCAATCCCGCAGCCGCGAAGCCGTCGGACGGCACCAACTGAGGCAACGCCCTGGGAAGACGACTACGGGGCGCGAAACGATCACTTCTGGGAGCGGCCGAAGTCATGGCCCGGCCGGCGGCAGCCGTAGGCCCTTGACCGGCTGCAACTCACTTCGTAGCAGCCGCCTTGTCGAGCAGGCCCTTGATCGCATCCATCCGGTCCTGCTGCGGATGACGCCACTTCTCGGGAAAGGGGATTCCTGCCTTCTCCGAGTCGGCCTTGAGTTGGTCGCGGACGCGATTGATTTCGGACTGCGTCTTCTCGTGCGTGGCCCGCAGTTCCGCCGAGGAGTAGAAGACCTTCTCAAATTCGACGATGCCGTGCTTGGCGCGCAGGGCTTCCGGCGCGGCCCGCAGTGCGGCCGCCATCTCGTTGACGCGGTTCTCAATGACACTGACCTGGCGGTTGTGGGCGAGGACGCTTTCGGTCGTGCTGTCGGATCTCTGGCGGGTGGGTCCCTGCTTCTCGTCGAGGTCGGCCTCCGTCTCGTCGAGTTTGGCCAAACACTCCTTGATGGTGGCCTCGAGTTTGGGGATCTCCGCCTTGGCCGCAGCCTGCTGCTGCTGGTAGATCTTCAGTTCCTGTTGGTACAGTTTCAGTTTGGTTTCGTTATCGGATCGGATAGCGTCGGAGGTCTGACGCCACTGGCGCATCTGGTCGTCGTAACGGTCGTTGCTGCTGGAACCGTAACTGCCGCTGCTCCCGTACCGGCTGCTGTTTCGGTTGCTGTTGGAGTTGGATGGCTGTCTGGGACGGTCCGGGAGTTGTCTGAGCGTCGGCTTGGTGGGCGGCCGCTTCTTGAGGTTGTGGTTGTGCGTGCGCAGTTCGTTCCTGGCCTTGCCCAACTCCGCGCGAAGGGGTCGCTCGGTCTCGCGCGTCTCGTTCTTCATCAGCGTCATCTCGCGGTGAAGGCCCGCAAGTTCGTCCTTCGCGCTGTCGCCGCGTTTCTCGGCGTACGCCAGTTCGTGGCTGGCCCGACGATAGTCCTTGAAGAGCGTCTCGATGTGCACCCACTTGCCGTCGTAGAGGACCTCGCCCTTGGCGTGGTGTTGCTCGGGCGTCAACTCCGGCTTGGCTTCGGCCTTGACCTCGCCGGATGTCTCGGCCGCCACGGCCGGTCCGACGACGAGGAACACCATGGCCAGTGTGCCAATGTAGCGCACCAACGTCATGTGCTGCACGGGTCAACCTCCTTACTGAGATGGTATCCGTACCCGCCCATTTATACGATTGAAACGCTTCTGCGGCAAGGGGTTTAACGTTTCACACGGCGGCATGTTGCGGGAATTCCCACCGAGGCGAAGAAGGCTTGCAGCGCCGTCGGCACCCGATTAGACTGGACACATCGACGGGACACGGGGAACGGGCATGGTAAAGCGCAAGGCGTCGGGCCGCCCACGGCCGGACTTGGCGTATGCTCGAGAAGTGCTGACTCACGAAGCGCGGGCCCTCCACGGCCTGATCGGCCGGGTCGGCAGGGAATTCGCCGACGCCGCACGCATGCTCTACGGGTGCAAGGGCAACGTCGTCACCAGCGGCATCGGCAAAGCCGGCATCATCGCCGGCAAGATCAGCGCTACCCTTGCCAGTACCGGTACGCCCAGCCTGTTTCTTCACGCCGCCGAGGCGATCCACGGCGACCTCGGCCGCGTCCAACCGAAGGATGTTGTCCTGATCCTCTCTTACGGCGGCGAAACGGCCGAGGTCACGCGCCTCCTCGGCCAACTCGAGAAGATGAAGGTCCCCATCATCGCCATGACGGGCAACCGCGACTCGACCCTGGCCCGCAAGGCGACGGTTCTGCTCTGGATGGGACAGATCGACGAGGCGTGCCCGATGGGCCTTGCCCCGACGGCCACCACGACGGCCATGCTCGCCCTCGGCGACGCCCTGGCGCTGACGGTGTTGAAGATGCGGCAGAAGGAGGGTCGCTTCAGCCGAGAAGCGTTTGCGCTTTATCACCCGGGCGGGAGCCTCGGACGCCAACTCATCCTGGTCAAGACGGTCATGCGCCAGGGCGCCGACCTGCCCGCCGCGCGCGATAACCTGACCGTTCGGGCCGCGCTCGCCAGCCTCAAGGCCATGCGCCGCCGCAGCGGCGCCGTCTGCCTGACCGGCGCCCGGGGCAAGTTGACCGGCATCTTTACCGACGCCGACCTCCGACGCCTTCTTGAATCGGGCGACGCCGACGCCCTCGACCGGCCCATCGCCAACGTCATGACGCGCGACCCCAAGTTCGTCCGCGTCGGCGACACGGCCGGCGACGCCATCGACATCATCAATCGCTACTTCATCGAGGAACTGCCCGTCGTGGACGAGGGCGGACGACTGGTCGGACTCGTGGACGTCCAGGACCTCCTGGCCACGGGCGTTGGCCTGTAGGAGACGCGCGTGCTCGATGCTATAAGCCTTCTCGTGCTCGACGTGGACGGCGTCCTGGCCGACGGGCGGATCGTGCTGGACACGCGCGGCACCGAGATCAAGGCGTTCAACTGCCTCGACGGCCAGGGCATCAAGTACTGGCTCAGGGCAGGGCACCGGGCGGCCGTGCTTTCGGGCCGTGCGTCGAAGGCTGCCTCGAAGCGCGCGGCCGAACTGGGCATCGAGGCCGTCTACATGGGCATCAAGGACAAACTGCCCGTCTTCGAGAAGATGCTGAAACGGTTTCGCGTCGCGGCCCTGGGCGTCTGCTACGTCGGAGACGACCTGGTGGACATCCCACCCATGGCACGGGCCGGGTTTGCCGTGGCCCCGGCCAACGCGGTCGAGGAAGTCAAACGTGTGGCTCATTACGTGACGGCCGCCGACGGCGGGGCAGGGGCCGTCCGCGAGACCATTGAACTTATCCTCACCTACCAGGGCCTCTGGGACAGGGTGACACGGCGCTACCAGGACCGGCTGCCGAGCGATCTGCCGGCCAGGCGGAACCCGTGGAGGGACAGGCCGTGACGTTCAAACGCGTCATGCTGGTGGTCCTGCCGCTCATGGGGGCGGTCTTCTGCTTCATGGTCCTGCGGTGGATCTATCTGGACTGGGAGGCCAGCCTGACGGACTATCGGCCCGAAGCCGGCCAGAGCGTGCGCGAGATACCCGCCGGCGGTCGTGAAATGCAAACGCCTGGCGGGTTCCTGCACGACCGCACGGAGAACCTCAACCTGACCCGAAAGGACGCAGACGGCCGTGTCCAGATGCGATTCCTTGCCGACGTGGTCGAACACCGGACCGCCAAGACCGCCGACATCCACCGGCCTCGCATCCAGTTCTTCACCAGCAGCGGCGAGGTCATCACTCTCCTGGCCGACAAGGGTCTGGCCGTGACCAAGGGCCCGCTACTCAACGCCGATGACATCGAATCCGGCCGCCTCTGGGGCAACCTCGTATTGGTCCACGACCGCGGCACGCCCGAAGACTTCACCGACGACATCTTCGTGAGCCTGGAGGACCTGGAGTTCGACAACACGACGTACGAGATGGCCACCGACGGCCCCGTGGTCATGGTGGGCGGCGAGATGAGCCTGACGGCCCGAAAGATGCGGATGGCCCTGGACCGCGAAACCCGACGCATCAACACCATGACCTTCTTCGAGGACATCCTGATCACCCTCGAGACGGGCGAGCGCATGAACTTCCTCCAGGGCAAACCCGAGGAGAAGAAAGAACCGGCTGAGCCTGCGCCGACGACCCCTTCGGCGCCCCTGGCTGCGGACTCCTCCCAACCTCCTTCGCCTGAGGACCAGTCCGGCAACCTCTGGCGCATGGACCTGGCCGGCGACGTGGACGCTCGCCAGGCAACGCAACGTCTGCGGTGCGGTTACCTCAGCCTCTACAACACGCAACGCGAGCCCGAAAAAACGGGAGAAGCGGGGCAAGGACAGGCAGGCGAGGCCGAGGGCAAGACCACGGCTGAGGCCCAGGCCGAGGCCGAGGCCGAAACCAAGGCCCTGCTCATCGTCATAGCCGACGGGCCGCTCATCGTTACACCCGTCGGCCCGGAAGAGCGAAAGGCCCTCGGCGACAAGCAGCACCAGGTCGAAGCCACCGGCCGGCCCGTCCGCATCGAGGACGGCGAGACCGTCATCCTGGGCGACGCCGTCCAGTTCAACCAGAAGACGGGTGTGGCGACCATCATCGGCAAAGATGAACCGATCTTCCTGGAGCAGCCCGGACGCCTCCACCTGACGGGCCAGCGGCTGGACTTTTACCGCAACGCTGATCCCCCCAGGGTAGAGGTCAAGGGCGGGGGCCGGCTCCAGGCCGAGGTGCAGACGAGCGGCCTGACCCCCTCCGTGACCAGCGCTTCAGCAGGCGAGACAGCCAAGCCCGTCGAGCCGAGTCCGCTCGATGCCTCCTGGAAGCGCGGCATGGAACTGGCGCTTTACAGCCTTCCCAGCGGCGAGACGGGCGGCCTGGGAGAGATCAAGTCGGCCGCTTTCCACGGGCAGGCCGTCCTCAATCAAGCCGGCGGGATTCTGAAGGGCGACGACCTGTTCATCGAGTTCTTCCCGGCCAAGGCAGAGAAGGGCCAGGCTGTCGAGCGACTGACCGGCAAGGGCAACGTGTACCTCAAGAACGCCGAGCCGCCGAAGACGGACGCCGCATCGAGCGATGTCAAACCGGCCATCGGCGACATCGCGTGCCGGAAGGAACTCGAAATCCTCTTCGAACGCGACGCCTCCGGCGACACGCAGCCGAAACGGCTCAAGGCCAAGGGCGATGTGGCCATTAACGATCCCCAGGGCAAGGTACGGGCCGAGGACCTGACGGTTGAGTTTGACCGGAACGAGGAGGGGAAGATGGAGGCCCGGTTCCTCGAGGCCTTCGGCAACGTCCTCATCGACCGGGCCGACCTCCATGCCGAGGGCGACCACGTCCGCCAGGACAGGACCGCCGGCAGTCTGCTTCTGGAGGGCAAACCCGCACGGGCACGCCGGCTGCACCAGGTCACGACGGCCGCGGGCGAGAAAGTCGAAGCCCAGTCGCGCGTCGTCGGCCCGCGCATCGAGTTTTCGGAGACCGAAGGCAAGGCACGCGTCACGGGGGCAGGCGAGTTGGAACTGCCCGCCACCAGCGACCTCCAGGGCCGACCCCGCGACAAGCCCGAGCCCCTCATCGTCGAGTGGACCAGGAGCATGCTCTTCGAGGACAGCCGCAACTTCGCCCACTTCGACGGCGCTGTCAAAGCCAAGACGGGCGGCAGCCGCCTCGATGCCCAGCGCCTCTGGATCTACTTCGCGGACGTGCCGAAGACCGAAACTGCCGAGCCGGATGCCGCCAAGGCCGGTCAGGCCAAGTCTCTCGGCAGCGAGATGACCAGTCTGTTTGGTGAGCGCGGCGAGAAGCGGCTCGTCCGCCTCCTGGCCGAGAACGACGTCCTGGCCATCGACGAGCAACTGGCCGACGATGGAACCGTCCGCCACCGAATGGAGATGATCGGTGACAACCTGACGTTCCTGGAACAGAACCGTAAGGCCTACATGCGCGGGCCGGGACGCCTTCGCATCCTGGCCCGCGAACGGACCCGCGACGGCGAGAACGTCAGCCCCGGTCTGCCACCCGACAAGGCCCCGGACCATTGGAAGGGCGACGTCCCCTCGGGATACGCCCGCACCGCAGTCGGCTGGGCCGAGAGCATGGCCTACGACGGGACGACCGAGAGGGCCTACTTCAGCGGTGAGGTCGATGCCACCCACATCGGGCGCGGCGTGCCGGGCGAGGGCGATACCCAGCGCCGCACCCCCACCAACACGCGCATCACCTGCCGCGACCTCCAGGTCGTCTTCGGCCAGAAGCCGCCGGCCTCCGAAACAGCACCGGCGGCCGAGCCGGCCCCCGCCCCCAACACGCCGCCCGAGCAGCGAATGACCGTCGAAAAACTCGTCGCCGACGGCGACGTCATGCTCTGGGTGGACGACCGTCGCGGCAGCGGCGCGCGGCTGCTGTACCAGCGCGAGCCGGAATTGATCCGCCTCTATCGCGGCCCCGGTCCGGATGAGTGGGCACGGCTCTGGCAGGAGAACGAGGCTACCCAGGAGTTCGGCCTCATTGCCGCACGCACCATCACGTACGACCCCTCCAGCGGACGCGTCGATGTGGTGGACCAGCAGGTCATGACGATGGCGCCGAAGCCCAAGCCTGTGCCGAAGCCGCTGCCGAAACTCGTGCCGGGCACGAAACCGTAACGGGCGCGCCCGCCGCGCCGATGTTTCAGGAGACCAAGCATGGATGCCCTAGAAGCCCTTCGCACGCGCCGCTCCTGCCGCCGCTTTGCCGCCGAGGGCGTCGGCCGCGATCTTCTCGAACAGATCCTCGACGCCGGTCGCCTGGCTGCCACGGCCCGCAACGAACAGCCATGGGAGTTCGTCGTGGTCACCGACCGGGCGGCCCGAAGCGAGATCGCTTCCATGACCGATTACGGGCCGTTCATCGCCGACGCCCCCGTCTGCATCGCCGTCTTGGCCACCGACACAAAGTACTACCTCGAAGACGGATCGGCCGCCACGCAGAACATGCTCGTGGCAGCCCATGCCCTCGGCCTCGGCGCGTGCTGGGTCGCCGGCGATAAGAAACCTTACGCCCCGAAGGTGGTCGCACGCCTGGGCGCGCCGGCCGAGATGAACCTGGTGGCGCTCATCGCCCTCGGCTGGCCCGAAGGCGACCTGCCCAACCCCAAGAAGCGGTCCCTCGACGACGTGAGCCACTGGGAGACGTTCTAGGCAGGGCACCCCTGCCGCTCAGCGCTGTCCGGCACGTGTTGTCTTGCAGCCCCCGTCTGCCTATAATCGATACCGTAAAGCGGACAGCGTGCCGCAAGTGTTGCCCCGAGCCGGAGGCCGGCCATGATCACGTCCTGCCGTCGTCGTTTGACTCCTGCTGTCCTGCTGGCGTTTGCCGCGCCCGTCATGTGTCTGGTCGCGTCCTGTTCGGCCGAGGGAACGGCGCCCGACCCGACTGCCGCCGCCGAAACGTCCAGCGCAGCCGACGTGAAGGAGCGTGCCATGCCCGCCGAACCCAAGCCGGCCGATGCCGCGCCGGCTGCGTCCGCCGAGACCGTCGCAGCCGGTGCCGCCGGCAAGGTTCACGCGTGTGCCGGGGCAGGGCGGTGGTTCCCCGATGACGCCGACCGTCTCGGCGGCCTCGTGGACGCGTACCTCTCCGTCCAGCCGCCCGACCTGGGCGCGGCGCCGGCCGCCCTCATCGTGCCGCACGCCGGATACCAGTTCTCCGGCTCGGTTGCCGGAAAAGCCTACGCGGCGCTCAAGGGCCGCTCGTACGGGCGCGTCGTTCTCATCGGCTTCAGCCACCAGATGCCCGTCCGCCGCGGGAGCGTCCTGCGCGTCGATGCCTACGAGACGCCGCTCGGCAGCATTCCGGTGGACGTCGAGGCGGTGGACGCGCTCCTGAAGTGCCCCGTCGTCACCGAGCAGCCCGCCCCGCACAAGACGGAGTGGTCGTGTGAGAACCAGTTGCCGTTTCTCCAGCGCGCCCTGAAGGAATTCCGTATGGTCGAACTCTTTGTGGGCGACCTGACGGACGAGGAACGCACCACGCTGGCCGACGCCGTCCGCCCGCTGGCCGACTCGGGCACGCTCCTGGTCGTCAGCAGCGACTTCACCCACTACGGGCCCAACTACGGCTACGTGCCGTTCCGCGACAACATCCAGAAGAACCTCCAGGCGCTCAACAGCATGGCGATCCACCGCATCGTCCAGATCGATCTGCCTGGATGGAAGCAGCACCTGACGCAGACGCGCGACACGATCTGCGGACGCAACCCCATCGGCCTGCTTCTGAAGATCGTCGAGCCGTGGAAAGACGTGCAGGCCGCTGCCGTGGCGGCCGACAGCAGCGGACGCCAGACCGGCGACTGGACCAACTCCGTCACCTACACGTCGATTGCGTTCTGGCGGGCAGGCGAGGGCCTCACCAGTGCCGAAAAGCAGACCCTCCTGCGCCTGGCACGTGACACCGTCACCGCGTTCCTCAAGACGGGTGAGAAACCCACCGCCGACCCGGCCAGGTACGATCTGACGCCGGCCCTGAAGGCACGCGGCGCCGCTTTCGTGACGCTCAAGAACGCCGGTCAACTGCGCGGATGCATCGGCCACATCGTGGCCGTCGGGCCGCTGCATGAGTCGATCATCGAGAACGCCTGCCACGCCTGCAAGGACCATCGGTTCGTCAGCAACCCGATTACCGAGGCCGAAGGGCCGGCGCTGACGGTCGAGATCTCGGTCCTCTCGCCGACGCGCCGCGTCCACGACCTCGAGACGATTACCGTCGGCCGCGACGGCCTCATCATGGCGCGCGGACGCAGCCGGGGCGTCTTCTTGCCGCAGGTCCCCGTGGAACAGGGATGGGACCGCACTCAGTACCTCACACACCTGTGCGGCAAAGCGGGGCTGCCGAACGACGCCTGGAAGGACCCTGAAACCGAACTCTACCGGTTTACCGCTCAGGTGTTCCACGAGGAAAAGCCGAAGAAATGAGCCGTCCAGTCGCCGCAAAGACATGTGCGTGCGGCGCAGAGAGGCGATAATGACCGGTTGTGGCGGCAACATGACGCGGCGCACCTTCCTGGCCCGCGCTGCCGCCGCTTCGGCGGTCGCTGCGGGAGCGGCGTCGGGACTCCAGTTGGCGTCGTGCGGCGAGTCGCCGCCGCCCGCACCCGCCCCGGCGCCGGCGCCGAACAGGTCGCGCGTCGTCGTCATCCGTCACGACGCCCTGGCAACCGAGGGGCGCGGCCCGACGCCGGAGCGCGTCCGCGAACTGCTCGATGAAGCCGCCCGCGCCCTGACCGGCGATGCCAAGGCCGCCGATGCGTGGGCCCGCTGGTTCAAGCCCCAGGACCGTCTCGCGGTCAAAGTCAACTGCCTCGGCCTTCCGACGAAGCCTGCGGTGACACTTGCCCTGGCCGAGGCGGTGGGCGCCATCGGCCTGCCCCCCGAACGGGTGACGGTGTGGGACCGGCTCAGTCGTGAACTCCGGGTCGCCGGCTACACGCTCCGAGGAACCGGCGACGATGTCCGGTGCTTCGGAACCGACGCGCTCGAACGCCGCGGCAACGGCGGCTACTCGGCCGACGTGTACACCAGCGGCGCCACCGGCAGCCTCATCAGCCGCATCGTCACCGACGACTCTACGGCGCTCGCCAGCGCCGCTATCCTCAAGGACCACAACCTCGCTGGGATCACGGGTGTGATGAAGAACTTCTTCGGCGCCATCCACAACCCGAACAAGTACCACGACAACGGGTGCGATCCGTTCATCGCCGACGCCTGTGCCCAGAAACCCATCCGCGACCGCCTTCGCCTGGCACTCTGCGACGCCACGTGGCCGCAGTACAACGGCGGGCCCGCGACACGGCGCCAGTGGCAGTGGCCGTACGGCGGCCTGATCCTGGCCACCGACCCGGTGGCGGCCGACCGTGTCGGCTGCGAGATTCTCCAGCGCAAGCGCGGCGCAGTCGGGATGAAACCATTCGCCGACGAGAAGCGGCCCGTCCGTCACCTGGCGAGCGCCGAGGCGCGCGGCCTGGGAACCGCGAATCTCGAGCGCATCGAGGTCGTTAGTATAGGTAGACCATGGTTGGACGTGGGATGAACGCGAAGCACGCCACGACCCGTCGCGAGTTCCTCCGGGCCGCCGGAGCAGGCGCCTGCGCGCTCTGCGCCGCCCGGGCGCTCGCCGAGGACGCTGCCGGCGACAGGGTAACCGACGGCGCCCGGCCGCAGGCGGCCGTCCACGACGCCATGTGGTTCGAGCGGCTGCCCGACAAAGCCGTCCGCTGCACCCTCTGCCCGCGCGAATGCGTCGTGGCGGAGGTCGAGCGCGGCTACTGCGGCGTCCGCGAGAACCAGGGCGGCGACTACAAGACCCTCGTCTACGGCAACCTGTGCAGCATCAACCTCGACCCGATCGAGAAGAAGCCCCTCTACCACTACCTGCCGACGACGACCGCCCTGAGCGTGGCCACCGCCGGCTGCAACATGGAGTGCAAGTTCTGCCAGAACTGGCGAATCAGCCAGTACCGGCCCGAACAGGTGGAGAGCCTGCTGATTCCCCCCGAGAACCTGGTCCGCATCGCCCGCACGCGACGCTCGCCCACGATGGCCTTCACGTACTCAGAGCCGGTCGTCTTCTACGAGTACGCCCACGATGCCGCCGCCATCGGGCGCAAGCAGGGCGTCGGAAGCGTCATCATCTCGAACGGCTACATCCGCGAGCCGGCGCTCCGCGAACTGTGCAAGCACCTCACCGGCGTCAAGGTGGACCTGAAGGCATTCACCGAGAAGTTCTACGTCGAGCAGTGCGCGGCCCACCTGAAGCCGGTGCTCGATGCGCTCGAGGTGCTGGCCGACATCGGCATCCACACCGAAATCGTGGTCCTGCTGATTCCGACGCTGAACGACTCGGCGGCCGAGACGGAGAAGATGGCCAAGTGGCTCGTCTCGCACATGGGGCCCGACGTGCCGGTCCACTTCTCGCGGTTCCACCCCACCTACCGCGTGAAGAATCTGCCTCCCACCCCCATTGCGACGCTCGACCGTGCCCGAAAGGTCGCGATGGACGCCGGCCTGCGGTACGTCTACGTCGGCAACGTGCCGTTCCACGAGGGAAGCAACACCTACTGCCCGAAATGCGGAAAGGTGGTCATCAAGCGAGTCG
>Ga0307380_10007140_pt1 | contig 14576 bp, 9 predicted proteins | sample UN3MG_FD_202239 | JGI IMG/M metagenome (GOLD analysis project Ga0307380, IMG submission 202239) | Soil microbial communities from Risofladan, Vaasa, Finland - UN-3 | ecosystem: Environmental > Terrestrial > Soil > Coastal area > Acid sulfate soil | place: Finland: Risofladan, Vaasa | collected... | reverse complement strand
CTGGCGGGGCGGTCCTTCATCTCCCGCATGAGGATGCCTTCGTGATTGACGTAAAGGATGTGCTCCGCGTCCTCTTCGATTACCCGCCGCTCGAACGGCGGCTCGGGGAAAAACCAGCCGCTGTAGCCTTGCCTGACGTCGGCGCCCATGTTGAGATCGAAGTGATCCGGGTCGTAGCCCTCTTGCTGCCAGCGCTCGATCGTCTCCGGCCACGCCCCCCACCCCCAGAACGGGGTGCGATCCACCGGCTCGTAATTCATGCACGCGCGAAAGCGCTCAAGGTCGTTCATCGGTTGGCCGATTCTCGCCCCCCAGCGGAGTGCGGGTGTGTCGCGTAGAGGTAGTTGAACCGCCCGTTGGGCGCGCTGTCGCCATTGACGGTGAACTCCTCGATGGCATCCTCGGTCTGGAGGTTGTCCACCCACTTAAACTCCATCCGCAGCGGCGCGTCGCCGCCGGCCAGCCCGAGCACCCGGCGCGGGATCGCCAGCATCAGTTCGTTGCCGCGCATGCGCAAGCCTGCTTCCCCGACCGCCTGCCAGTCCCAGCCGGTGCGCGCCCCCTCGACCACCGCGGTTGACGCCTCCTTGAGCTGGCGGTTGACAACGAAGTCGTATCCATGCCACCCGGTCGCGGGATTGCCGTCAGCGTTGATGAACAGCATCATCCAGTTAGGGTCGGTGTGGGATGTGATGGCGCCCGCGGTTCGGGCGTAGAAGTAGATGAAGTCCGAGTCGCGAGCCACCTTGAGGGCCACAAAGTCGTTACGGCCGGTGGCGTTGACGTAGCGGGTGACGGTGTTAAAGCCGGGATGATCGCGGTGCGCCGTGTCGCCGATGTCGTCCCTGAACTCGGGGCCGACGGCGACCCACTGGGAAAAGTCACCGTCGAGATTGATGGTCTTGGGGGGCGTTGCCGCAGGGAGTGGCCGCACGCCCTTGAAGCGACGGACGTAGCTGACGAGCTGATAGTAGTAGTTGTCGCCGTGACCGCCCTTCATGGGCTCGATGTCGCGACTGTTCTCCTGGTTGAAGGTATCCACGAACATCGAGGGCATCTTGACCCCCAGGAACTCGGTATGACGCCCGCCGAACCATTCGTTCCAGCCGGTGACGAAGACGAAGCGCGGGTCTTCCGCGAGCGCGCGCTCCCACTGCTCCGCGAAGTTGTAGCCATGCAGAGCCGCGTCGGGCGCGGGCGCGTGTGCGCCGCCGTGGTAGCTCCGGCCCAAGGCCCCTGGCTCGCTGAGGGTGCCCAGCCGCAGCCCGTTGGCATCCTTGACCGCGTTCTGCGCGACGCCGACCGACATCTGCTCCTTCTCGCCGCGGCGGTTGCGGAACACGTGCTGCGGATAAACCTCCAGCCAGCTCCACATGTCGGGCTCGGTGGGCCCCTGAAAGTAGTCGGGCTGGGGGCGCCGGAAGGTGAAGAAATCGCGCAACTCCGGGCTGACCTGGGCCGGGTTCGCCAGGATCAGCGGCTTGCCTTCCCAGCGAAACCACAGGTCCGCGTACAGGCCCTTGGCGTACAGCTCATCGTACAGCTCCTGCACGGTGCTGGCGGGGTCCCAGAAGGGCGTCAGGAATGCGACGTCGGGGGTGCGGTTGCCCTCGCGGCGCAGCTCGGTCAGCGCATCGAACAACGCGGTGTAGTTGTGCTTGTAGATCAGCTTGTTGCTGGTGTCGAAGATGAGTGTATCCACCCCTGCATCGGCCAGCATCTGCGCGTGTTTACGCAGCACCCACCGGTCGTCGCCCAGGTAGTAACCGAACAGCGGCTCCCCCCAGTGGTGCGGCGCCCCGACCGGCCCCCACAGCGGGCTGTTAGCCTTGCTCATCGCCTGCGGGTCCTGGCGCAGAATCTTCGAGATGTCGTAGGGTCCGCCGCCGACATGCGCGCCGTGCCACAAGAAGTAGAAAATCCCCACCCAGCGGTCCGCTCGCGGCGGGCCGACCTCTGCATAGGTCGGCGGACGGCGCCCGAGCGCATCGGTGGCAACCCAGGTGTCGCTGAAGTTGTCCCAGGCCGGGGTGCTGCGATTCTCATCAGCCCGGACCGCGTGCATGTTCGGCCCTCCACAGGAATAGGAGATCATCACGCAGACGGTCAGGCGCCAGGCGGTCGCGGGGCGCCCGACCTTGGGATGTGACAGATGTCGGCGCCGCATTCGAGCTACGCCTCCACCATGGCCATGGCTGCTGCAGCGATGCGCGCGGCGTCGGGCACCGCGAAGCGCTCCATCACCGGGCTGGCGGCAATGGGCGCGTCATAGGTGGCGACGCGCACCGGCGGGGCTTGAAGCAGATCGCCATGGGTCTCGGCGATCTCGGCCACAATCTCCGCGCCCCAGCCGCCGCGCCGGGTGTCCTCCTCGACGGTCATCAGGTGTCCGGTGCGGCCCAGCGATTCGCACACGGTATCATAATCGAAGGGCACCAGGGTGCGCGGGTCAATCACCTCCAACTCGATGCCCTCCTGCGCCAGCTCCTCGGCTGCTTGCAGAGCGCGGTAGAGCATCAGATGCGTGGCGACCACGGTGATGTGTTTCCCCGGACGGCGCACCGCGGCGACGCCGAGCGGCACCGTGAAATCCTCGTCCGGCACCGGCTCGTCCACCTCCAGCGCGTGGTCTTCCTTGCGCGCGCCGCTGGAGCCGTAGAGCAGCTTGTGCTCGAAGATGAACACCGGGTTGTCATCGCGCACCGCCGTCTTGAGCAGGCCCTTGGCGTCGTAGGGCGTCGAAGGCACCGCCACCTTCCAGCCGGGGGTATGGACGATCCATGCCTCGGGGGACTGCGCATGCTGCGCCCCGCGCGTGCTTGCCCCCACCGGCGCCCGCACCACCAGCGGCACCTTGGTGCGCCCGCCTGACATGAAGCACATCTTCGGTGCCTGGTTGATCAGCTGGTCGGCGGCGCAGAACATGAAATCGGCGTATTGGAAATCGGCGATCGGACGCAAACCCGTCATCGCCGCGCCCACCGCCGCCCCGATCAACCCCGCCTCGGAAATGGGCGTGTTGCGGATGCGCTCGAAGCCGAACTCGCGCTCCAGCCCCCAGGTGACGGTGAAGGCGCCGCCCCAGCCGCCCGGCGTGCCGATGTCCTCGCCGATGCAGATGACCGTGGGGTCGCGGCGCATTTCCTCCGTAATCGCCAGGCGCAGCGCCTTTGCGATGGTCACTCGGATCCCTCCCAGAAGACGTCGCGCAGCGCCTCCGCGCCCGGCGGCTGCGGGGCCTGCTCGCCGTAGTCGAGCGCTGCCCGCACCTCCTCCTGCGCCGCCCGGTCAATGGTCTCCAGTTCCGCTTCCGTCGCTGCCCCGTCGTCGAGCAGCCGGGCGCGGGCGAGGTCCAACGGATCGCGGCCAAGCCAGAACGCTTCCTCTTCATGGTCGCGATACTTGTTCTGGTCGCGGCGGGAATGCCCGCACCGGCGGTAGGTCAGGCACTCCAGAAAGGAGGGGCCATCGCCTGCGCGCGCGCGCGCGATGGCCCGCCCCGCCGCCTCGTGCACGGCGAAGACATCGTTGCCATCTACCGTCTCGGTCGGCATGCCATAGGACTGCGCGCGCTCCGCCAAGCGCGGGATCTTGTTCACCGTGGTGACGTGGGTGGAGGCGCCGTAGAAATTGTTCTCGCACACCAGCACCACCGGCAGGTCCCAGATCGCGCACAGGTTGGCGCCCTCGTGGAAAGCGCCGTTGTTGAAGGCGCCGTCGCCGAAGAAGCACGCGACGACCGTTGCCGGCATCAACCTGCGACACGACAGGCCCATACCGGCCGCAATCGGCACCCCGCCGGCGACAATGGCGCTGGCGGGCGGCATCCCGTACTCCGGGCTGCCCATATGCATGGAGCCGCCGTGGCCGCGGCAGCAGCCGAGAATGCTGCCGAAGAGCTCGGCCGCCATCTCGGCAAGCGGAATACCCTTGGCGATGGCATGGCCGTGGGGGCGATGGGTGCTGGTGATATAGTCGGTGCGCAGCAGGTGCGCGCAGACGCCGGCGGCCGGCGCCTCCTGGCCCTGACACTGGTGGACGGTGCCGGGTATGCGCCCCGCTTGGAAATACTTGAACACGCGCTCCTCGAACTCGCGGATGCGCCGCATGGTGCGGTATAGGCCAAGCGCCTGATCCCTTTCGGGCAGAGGTGCCGCCGGGCGGTCGAGATCCAACCCGCCAAACGGGGTCACTTCGGTCTCCCTCCCACCAGCAAGCGCCGCGCCAGCCGCACCGACTCCGCGCCATCCCCGGCGCGCACCACTCGCTCGATCTCCTGTGGGTCGGCCTGCTCGATGATGCGCAGCAGATCGTTGATCCAGGCGAAGCTCTCCCGCGCCGCCGCTAGCCCCTCCTCGCGGTAGGGGAACACGTCCAGGGTCAGCCACCCGCGGTAGTCCAGGCGGCGCAGCCAATAGAGGAACTCCATCAGCTCGATCACGCGCACCGAGCCGACGATCATGTCGTCGTCCCACAGGCCATAGTTGTCGTTGAGGTGCACGTAGAACAGGCGCCGGCGACCGTTTCCCTGCAGCAGGGCCGCCGCCTCCGCCGGGTTCTCACCCGCCGCCAGCGCGTGGCCGGCGTCCAGCAGCGCGCCCACGTTGTCCTTCCCCACCGCGTCAATCAGCAGCAGCGTCTTGGCCGCCGAGTTGACGTGAATGTGGGTACGGGGCTCCTTGAGCTTGTACTCGATGCACACGGGCACGCTGGGGCGATGCGCGGCCGCCGCCGCCACTCCCTCGACCAACCACCTCCAGGCGGATTCGTAGTCGGACTGGAAGGGGTAGTCGTACCCATCCTGGCCGAACCACAGGTCAACCGCGACGTTGCCCATGGCCTCGGCCCACGCGATGACCTTGCGGCATTCGGCCAGCGCCGCCGCGCGGGTTTCAGCGTCCGGGGCCGCCAGGCTGCCCCGGCCCCATTTCGCCTGCGTCCACAGATCGGCCGTCAGCATGGAGGCCTCGAGCCCGCGGTCGGACAGCTCCTTGGGCATGGCCTGGATGTTGTCGTCGTTGATGTGCCAGTTGCCGACCAGCTCCACGCCCTCGAGGCCGGGGCACTGGCCGGCCAGGTCGAGCATACCCTCCAGGGTCGTCGCGCCCCCGCCGTAGCCGGACCGGCAGTAGCGGTCGGCGCATGACCCGAACACGGGCAGGCACGCGCCCAGGCGGTAGCGGGTGTCGTCGCCAACCTTCATGGCTTCACCTCACGCAGCCCAGAGAAAGTACGGTAGGCCAGGCGTCTCGCCTGGCGACCTTAGAATGTTGGCAGCCGAGGACGGCTGCCCTACCGGCTCGTCTTGGGATGGAAGCGCGGGTCCGCGCGCAGCCAGTGGGTGCGCGGCCGCTCGGGAATGCCCCACTTCTCGACGGCGGCGTTGAGCTCCGGGTAGTCGGGGGCCGCCTCCTTCAGCGGGCGGCCGGACATCACTACCTCGATCGCTTGCTGCCAGGCTCTGGCGCCGGCGGCGTAGCCCATGGGGTGGCCTAACATGCCGCCGCCGGCGGGAATGACGATATCGGTGCCGTACTCCCGGACCAGGATCTCCGTCAGCCCCGGGTAGACGCCGGCGCAAGGCATGGGCCAGGTCGGCTTGATGTGCCGCCAGGGGGCGAGCTTGACCTGGGCGGTGCGCAGCCCCTCCTCCAGGCTGACCATGGGGATGCTCGACCAGTAGGTGGGCGTCAGCATGAGGTCGGCCCCACACAGCCGGCACAGCTTGGCGAAGACGGGCCAACTGATACGCGGCTGCGCCGCGATCATGTGCGAGGCATGCAGCAGCACCGGCACCTTGACCTCGGGATGCGCGGTCAGAACGCGCAGGGCCGACAGGCCTGCCGAGTAGGTCAGCAGCAGCCCGGTGGCGCCGAGCTCCATCGCCCGCAGCGCCTTGGGTACGATCCGGTCCACCTCGTCGGTGATGCTGACGAAGTAGAGGGGGCGCTTGCCGGTCTGCTGGGCGGCGCGGTCAATCGCCCCCAGCACGGCGCGCAGGCGGTCCTCGAATCCGCTGTTGTACACCTGCGAGGTCATCTCGTCGTCTTTGATCAGGTCCACCCCGCCTAAGCAGGTCTGATAGACCTGCGCCGCGGTCTTATCCGGCGTCATTCCCATCTTGGGCTTGATGATGTGCAGGGACAGCGGCCGCTGGGGAATGCCCATCAGCTCGCGCAGGCCGGGGACGCCGAACTTGGGTCCCGGAAACTGAGCCAGCAGGTCATCGGGCACGGCGATATCCAGCAGGCGCATGCGGGGGGAATAGGCGAAGCAGTTGCCCGCGATGGACAGCAGCATCATCGGCAGGTTGGGCTCCCAGGCGTCTATGGGAAACGCGAGCTGGATCACCGCCCGCTTGGTGTCGGCTTCCGGCGATGGGATCTCGAAGTAGCCGACGAGCTTGCCGGACAGCCGGGCACGCACCTCGGGCGTGTCCTCCTCGATTCTCTCCCAGGTGCCGGTCGAGCCCTCGAGGGCGATGCTCTGCACCAAGCTGAAGTGATCCAGGAAGCACTCGCCGGGCACCCGATCCTCCACATAGTAGGTGGCGACCAGGCAGCGCTTGCGGTCAATGCCGTCGGGAATGTTGTGAAAAATGACAGGGTCGTAATAGGGGGTCGGGGGGTTGACGTTATCCGTGCGCACGTTGCGGGCACCTCCGGTGAAGCGGCTTCCGCTTGCCAGAAACGGCTTCAGGATGTATCATGTTTAGCATCTTACGCTGTATTGTATATCATGGTGAGCATGATTGCAAGGTCCCGGGGGCGTCGGTGGGACTTCGCTGAAGTCGAAGGGGCCTGTCCTGAGCGAAATCGAAAAGGCGGCTATCTCGCCCCGACCGGTCGGGGCGGCCATACGAGAGTGAGGACGGCTGTGGCACGGCGTAGCAATCCGGGCACCACGAGCGGTGAGACCTACCCGGGCCGGCTGCTCGGCACCAAGATCGCCGGCGCCTACCCGCGGCTGCGACCGGCCGAGCGCCGCGTCGCCGACTATGTGCTCGCCCATCCGCACCAGGTCACCGGCCTGCCCATCGCCGCCCTGGCGCAGCGCTGCTCTGTCAGCCAGCACACGGTCAATCGCTTCTGCGCATCGCTCGGCATCAAGGGCTACCCGGAGCTGAAGCTTGCCCTCGCGCAGCACTTGGTTATCGCCGCCTCCTCCCTGTCCGAGCAAGGCGACCATCCTTCCACGCCTGAGGGTATCGTCGCCGAGACCTTCCGCTTCAACATTGACTCCCTCAAGGCCACCCTGGCCTTGGAGCAGAAGGCGCAGATGCGGGCGATCGCCGACCTCATCGCCCGCTGTCGCATGGTGCGGTGGTTCGGCATCGGCGGGTCGGCGGCGGTGTGCCTCGACGGCGCCTTGCGCTTGCGGCAACTGGGGATTGATGCGGCGGCGGTGACCGAGCCCTTCAGCCAGGTGGTGGAGGCATGTTGGCTGGGTGCGCGCGACGCGGCGGTCGGCGTCTCCCATACCGGCGAGAGCCGTCCGGTGGTACAGGCGCTGCAGTTGGCGCGCGAGTCCGGCGCAAGCACGGTGGGCATCACCAACTTCCCCGACAGCGCCCTCAGCCGCGGTGCGGAACACGTGCTGCTGACGGCCTCACCCCGGGAGTGGAGCGGCGCCAGCACCACCGTCGTCGCCTCGCGCATCGCGCAGCTCGCGCTGGTGGACGCGATCTACGCCCTGGTCGCGGTCGAGCGCACGAAGCGGGTGGGCGAAGCGATCGACCGGATTGACGAGTTCGTGGAAGCGAACCTGCGGCTGGGCAAGCAGGCGCGCAGGAAGCGCCCCACAAGGGCGTGAGTGCGGGCGCTCCCACCATCGGCGGCGCCCCATCGTCACGGGTCGGGAGGAATCAAGATGACGCAGTCAGCAGTGGCATTGAACCTGAAGGATCACCTTGCGCGCTGGATCTGGACCTCGGATGCCCGGAATCTGCGCCACTATTTCATGTTTGCCCGGCGCACGTTCAACCTCAGGCGGCCGCCCACGCGCGCGCTGCTATTCATCAGCGCGTGCGACCACTACCGCCTCTATGTGAATGGGCGCTACCTCGGGCGGGGCCCGCAGCGTGGGGATCCGAAATGGCAAAGCTATGATACCTACGATGTGACCGCTCTTCTCGCGCCTGGTCGCAACGCGGTGGCGGTGCAGATCTACCGTTACGGCGTCGCCAACATCCTGACGCGCGACACGTTGGGCGGGCTGTTCGCGCGCCTGGAAATCGAGTCTGCAGGAGGCGGACCGCGGGTGATCGGCACCGACGGCGCCTGGAAGGTCCGCGCCGCAAAGGGCTGGAATCGTACAGCCGGTGAGGTGAGCGGCGGCGTTGGCGTCACCGAGGTGCTGGACTCGCGCTTGGATCCGGCGGATTGGATGGAGGTTGCCTGTGACGACCGCGCGTGGGAGAACGCGACTGTCATTCCCCGCAACCGCGAGCCGTGTCCTGTCCTGCTCCCGCGCGACATCCCCATGCTGGTGGAAAAGGGGATACCCCCCGCCAGCGTGCAGGCGCTAAGCGAGTCCCTCATCATCTCCAGCACTACTGTGGACATCCCCGAGCTCCTGGCCCGGGAGATTCATCAGCCCCTGCGCTACTGCAAGGTCGAGAACCCGCGCGGCCTCTTGCGTCCGACCGGCGCGCCCACCGTGGTCACTTTGCCCTCCCTGGGGCGGGACGCGAACGTGTTTGACGGCCATTTCAACCCTCACATCGTCCTGGATTTCGGTCGCATGGTGAACGCTTTCCCGCGGGTGGAGGTCGAGGCGCCGGCGGGAACGATCATTGACCTGACCTGCGGCCAGGAGCTGATCGGCGGGCGCATCGCTCCGGTGAGCGGGGTCGGGCGCTTCGGCGACCGCTGCACCCTGCGCGGGGGCCGCCAGGTGTGGGAGATGTTCGAGTACCGCAACTTCCGTTATCTGCAGATCACGGTGCGCAACGCCTCCCAGCCGGTGCGGATTCACTGCGTCAGCGCGAACACGTATCGCTACCCCATGACCCAAAAGGGGCGCTTCGTTTGCTCGGACCCGGTGCTGACCAAGACCTGGCAGGCGTGCGTGGACACCGCGGACCTGTGCGCGGATGACGGGTACATGGACACCTCGGCGCGCGAGAAGCGCAACTGGCTGGGCGACGGCAGCCACGGCGTGCCCGCCATTTACGCGGGCTTCGGGGAGGTGGCGCTCACTGCGCGTTACTTCCGCATGACCTGCTGGGGGGGGCTGGGGGACGGCATGCTGCGCATGTTCTACCCGGGATCGGATTATCGCCCCGAGGGCTCCGAGATGCCATCGCTCATCCCGCACCACTCGCTCGTATGGGCGCTCCGCCTGTGGGAAAACTGGGAGTTCTTCGGCCGCCGCGAGATCCTGGAAAACGCTTTCCCGGCGCTGGAGGGCCTGGCGCAGTGGTTCCGGCGCAATCGCGATGCCGACGGCCTGCTTTCCCACTTGCCATACTGGAACTGGCTCGACTGGACGCCGGCGGACTTGCGCGGCGAGAACCTCGCCACCAACGCATTCTACCTGAAGCTGCTGCAAGACCTGGCGCGCATCGCCGAGGCCCTCGGACAGCCCGCCAAGGCGCTGCCGTACCGCGCCGAGGCCGAGCGCGTCCGGCAAGTGCTGCGCACCCGCTTCTGGGATGCCGGACGCGGCCTCTTCTTGGATAGCTATCTCAAAGGGAGACTGACCGGCGTCGCGAGCGAGCTGGGCAACGCCCTCGCCGTGTTGTATGGCATTGCCGACGCGCGGCAGGCCGCGCGGGTGATGGCCCACCTCGCCCATCCCCGGGGTTGGATCGCCCCCGTCACCCCGCTCTTCGCGTACTACGTGATGCAGGCCTACGGTCATGTCGGTGACCGCAAGGGGCTGGTTGACTTCATCCAGCGCCGTTATGGACCGATGGTCGCGCTGTCCGCTACCATTTGGGAGGGCTGGGAACGCTACGCGGGACGTGGCAACCTGGAGCCGGCGCACACCGACGCGCCGGAGCTCTTCCCCGACGGGATCGTGACTGCTCCGTGGTCCGACTATCGCGCGGGCGCGCAGGCGCTGGCGCATTGCGGCGGGACGCCGGCCGCGTTCGTCATCTCGACCGACATTCTCGGCGTGCGCCCGATCGGCGCGGGCTTTGCGGGCTGTCGCATCACGCCGGCGGTGGACATCTTGGCGGCGGCGGAGGGCGTCTTCCCCAGCGTCAAGGGCAAGATCGGCGTCGCCTGGAAGCACAGCGCCCGGCGTTTGCGCATCGAGATCAGCTTGCCGCGAGGATTGGGGGGAGAGGTGATCCTCCCCGCCTCCACCGTCGCCGACAAGCGGATTCGGGTCAATGGTCGCACTCACCCCGGCGTCGAACCGGGGGAAAAGGCGACCATCCCAGTCAACCAGCCGAAGACCGAGATCGTCGTCACTGCTTGAGCATACGGAGTCACCCTCGTGTCCGCCAACGAGGCCCTGCTTGCGGTTGACCTGGGTGCCGAAAGCGGCCGCGCGGTGCGCGGCCGCTTAGACGGCGAGCGCCTGCAGATGGAAGAGGTGCTCCGCTTTCCCAACCAGCCGGTGGAAATCGGCGACACCCTCTACTGGGACCTCCTCGCCATCTACGCCAAGGTGCAGGCGGCGATTGACAAGGCCCGCGGCGCCGGCGCTCTGCGCTCGGTCGGCATAGACACCTGGGGCGTTGACTTTGGGCTGCTGGACCGCGCCGGTCACCTCATCGCCAACCCGGTGCATTACCGCGACCGGCGCACCGCGGGCATCATGCAGCGCGCCTTCGATATCGTCCCCCGCGAGGACCTCTTCGCCGCCACCGGCAACATGTTCCTGGAGTTCAACACCCTCTACCAGCTCCTGGCCCTGCGCTTCGCGGACGACCCGGCGCTGGGAATTGCCGAGCGGATGCTGAATACCCCGGATCTGCTGAACTACTGGCTGAGCGGGGTGATGGCGCACGAGCTGACTATCGCCTCGACCACGCAGTGCCTGGCGGCCGACCGCCAGGACTGGGCCTGGGATCTGCTGCGGCGGCTGGACCTCCCGGCGCGGCTGTTCGGCGACATCGTCGCCCCGGGAACCACCCTCGGGTCCCTGCGGGTGAGCGACGCGACGACCGTGGTCGCCACCGCCGGTCACGACACGGGGGCGGCGGTGATGGCGGTGCCCGGGCGGGGGGATGACATCGCCTGGATCAGCTCGGGTACCTGGTCGGTGGTCGGCGTACTGACCGACGCCGTGGTGCTGGCGCCCGAGGTGCTGGCCTGGAACTTCACCAACGAGGCGGGCGGAGACGGCCGCAACCGGCTGTCGCGCAACGTCATGGGCCTGTGGCTCTTGCAGGAGTGCCGCCGCGAGTGGGAGCGCGACGGGCAAAGCTGGTCCTATGCCGAACTGGCCCAGATGGCCGCCGCGGCGCCGCCACTCCGCAGTCTGGTGGACGCGGACGATTCCCGCTTCTTTCGCCCCGGCGGCATGCCCGACGCCATCCGCGGCTACTGCGCCGCCACCGCGCAGCCGGCGCCGCAGACCGCGGGCGAGATCGCGCGCTGCATCTTCGAGAGCCTGGCGCTGGCTTACCGGCGGGCGCTCGACTGGCTCGAAGCCTTGACCAACCGGAGGATCGAGCGAATCCACATCGTGGGCGGCGGTTCGCGCAATTCCATCTTGTGCCAATTCACCGCGGACGCCGCGGGTCGGCCGGTGGTAGCGGGGCCGGCGGAGGCGACGGCGATCGGCAACTTGCTGGTGCAGGCGCGGGCGCACGGTTGGATCGCATCATCGGCCGAGGCGGCGGAGGTGGTGCGGCGCTCGTTCCCGACCGCGGAGTTCGCGCCCGCAGGAGGTGACGCCTGGCACGAGGCCGCCGCGCGGTTCGCGGGGCTGGGGAAAGTCTAGCCACAGATGAACGCGGATGGGATTCAGCGTAGGGGCGCAGCATGCTGCGCCCTTCGTTTATGCAGTGCCCAGCCGCATGCGTGAAGGCAGGGACGCACCGACGAGTGAGCGAAAGGATGTTCCGCAAACCAAGGAGCATCGAACAAGCCAATGACTGCCCCTGAGACCGAGAAACCCGCCGCCAAGTGCCCGGTTGAGATGCATGACGGCAGCCCTTGCGGACGACACGTCTACCACAAGGGATTGTGCATCTGCCACTCCGACATCCCGGAAAAGAACTCCGATAGGTTCAAGCGCGAGATCGAAGCCATGCTTGCCCGCAAGGACTACGACTTTACCCGGTTCGTGTTCCCGAATGCCGCGGAGTTCACCAGCAGGGTCTTCGACGGGTCGGTCCGATTCCGGGGGGCGACGTTCCAGGGCGAGGCGCAGTTCGCCGGGGCGAGGTTCCAGAGGGAGGCAGAGTTCAGATGGGCAACGTTCTGCGCCAGCGCGTGCTTCGCTTTGGCGACCTTCGAAAGTGGAGCAGACTTCCCCGATGCGACGTTCATGGGGGACGCGGACTTCGGCAGAGCGACCTTCGCAGGACCGGCGAGCTTCTCGTCGGCGAAGTTACAGGGCAAGGCGTACTTCACATGGGGGACTTTTGAGGGGGATACACACTTTCCAGACGCCACGTTCCACGGCTATGCGGGCTTCCTCGGAGCGACCTTTCGAGGCCACACCGATCTTAGCGGGGCAGCGTTCCAGGACCGCGCGGACTTTCAGGACGCGAAATTCCGTGGCAAGGCGCGCTTCCGGGGGACGAGGTTTCAGGGCAAGGCAGACTTTTTCAGAGCAACATTCGAGGACGCGACGGAGTTCGTCTATGCGACCTTCCTAGATGCGGCACTCTTTGTGGGAGAGAGGGATAATCGGCTTTTCTGCCGCCAAGCAGATGCCGATTTCTACGAGGCGCGTTTTGAACATCCCGAGAGAGCCGTGTTTCGGCATGTCTATCTTGGCAAGGCCCGGTTCCTCGGGGCCGATGTGCGGAGGGTGGATTTCACCAAAGTGCAGTGGGGTACGCGCTTAGACGGTCGCCCGGCCGTGTGGGACGAACTGGGGCCAGAAGAGGATGGCAAAGAGAAGGACTACGCGCTGATCGGCAAGCTTTACCGGCAACTGAAGTACAACTACGAGGAAGAGCAGCGTGACCCCATTACAGCGGGAGACTTCCATTTCGGCGAGATGGAAATGCGGCGGCTTGAACCATGTAAGGGCTGGCTGCGTGCCACGTACAGGCGATACCTGTCTGCGATCGCGTTCTACCGCTGGATCAGCGGGTACGGGGAGGACTATGTCCGCGCGTTCGCGTGGATTGTAGTGATGATCCTTCTTTTCGGAGTGGTGTTCACCCATCCGTGGTTCGCGCTCCGTACCAGCCCGCTTTCAGGTTCGCTGCAGCCTGTCAATGGTTTCTGGCCGCACTTGCTCTACTCGGTCATGTGCTTCTTGCTGCGAGGGGACAAGCCGTTCGAGCCTGTGCACCTCGCGGGCCACTATGCGTCGGTGGCGGAGGGCATCATCGGCCCTCCGCTCATCGCTATGTTCGTTCTGGCGCTGAACCGGCGGTTCAAGCGGTGATTCGGGTGGGCGAGGGCGTGATGAATCACGCCCCTACATGCGCGCGTTGACCGCGCGCCCGGACCGGGCGCGACTTCCTATAGAAGTCGCGTGTCTGAAAGCGTGTGTGAGAAGCTTCGCCTCCCTGTCCCCCTCGCTGACGTCATTCCGAGCGCCCCCGCCTTTGTCATTCCGAGCAACGCAAGGAATCTCGTTCGGCGTATCATTCTCCAGGCAGGGCTTCAGACTGCCCGCGGCGCGCCTGTCCGCACGAGATTCCTCACTCCGCTTCGCTGCGTTCTGAATGACAGCTGGGGCAACACACGCCCTGATAGATTCGCATCCATCCGCGTTGATCCGCGGCGAAATAGTCCTTGTCCCACTCACCGCTTCGGCCACGGCACCTCGACCTCCATCCCGATGAGCCGGGCTTTCGTTTCCAGGTAGTACAGGAAGTTATCGTAGGAGATGTCTTGCGGGAAGCAATGGTCGAGGATGGGTATATAGCCGCCGCTGTCCCTCAGCGGCAGGATCTTCGCTCGCAGCTCCGCCTCGATAGCCCTCCGATCCTTGGAGATCTCTCGCTTGTCAATGCCGCCGGCGAGCGCGAGGTCCTGGCCGAACTGCTTGCGCAGCCGCACCGGATCCATGCCCGACGCCTGCTCCAGCGGCCAGAAGCAGGTGACTCCCGCCTCCAGCATCAGCGGAATCAGCACCTCCGGGTCGCCGTCGCTGTCGAGCAGGATGTGCTTTATGCCCGCCCGGCGCAGCCGCTCCGTGATCCGCTGGTAGTGCGGCAGCAAGAACTTGCGGAAGATGGCAGGTGACAGCAGCGGCCCGCCCTTGCCCGCGAAGTCCTCGAAGAAGTTGAGGAAGTCGAACTGCACCTCGCGGAGCGCGCGCTCGGAGACCGCGAGTAGGAAGTCGGTCCAGAACTCCAACATCTCCTCCACCAGTGCCGGGTCGTCGTAGAACAGGCAGGAGATGGCCTCCGTGCCCACCCACTCGCGCAGCTTGGAATAGAGACCCAAGCCGCCGTTGACGAAGAGGCAGACCGGGTCAGCAGA
>Ga0307380_10007137_pt1 | contig 14582 bp, 18 predicted proteins | sample UN3MG_FD_202239 | JGI IMG/M metagenome (GOLD analysis project Ga0307380, IMG submission 202239) | Soil microbial communities from Risofladan, Vaasa, Finland - UN-3 | ecosystem: Environmental > Terrestrial > Soil > Coastal area > Acid sulfate soil | place: Finland: Risofladan, Vaasa | collected... | reverse complement strand
CATCGTCCTGGCGAGTGCTGTCCCCGCAGAGAAGCCTGTGTTTGCTTTTAAGTCTAAGCATGAATCGCCTTCTTTCCTGAATAGTCTTCATACCGTTTTATTATCACGCTGCAATAGTGAGGATCGATCTCCATGCCGTAGCATTGGCGGTTGGTTTTCTCGCAAGCTATTAGCGTGGAGCCGGAGCCTAGGAATAGGTCTAGGACTGTCTTCGGGTCGCCATATTTTTCAAAGCACCACTCGGCTAAGGCTATGGGCTTCTGGGTTGGGTGGACTCGCTTACCTGTTTCGCCTTCTCTTATCATACCATTCCAAGTTTGCTCATATAATCGGCAAGCCTTTTTGTGGCTAGTCCATGCTAACTCGCAATCTGCAAAATCGCCTGAGTTTTTTTTATTCCATACTACCCAACTAGGCGTGGGCTCTAAAAACTTTGTGAAGTAGTTGCCCCCAAATATAATTTGATGCTTAGAGTTTTCTTTCATCAAATCAAAAGCTGCCTTGTCAGGTATATTGTTATCCCAATCTGATCTTTTATAATTTGTTATATAAGATTTTCCAGTAGCTTTAGCGATACCACCACCATCACCACGGCTTTTAAAATCACTATTTGACTCCCCAATTCCATAAGGCGGATCAGTAAACACCATATCAGCCTTGCTACCATCCATCAGCCGATCAACATCAGCCTTGTCGGTTGAGTCGCCGCAGAGAAGCCTGTGTTTGCTTTTAAGTCTAAGCATGAATCGCCTTCTTTCCTGAATAGTCTTCATACCGTTTGATGATAACGCTGCAGTAGTGAGGATCGATTTCCATGCCGTAGCATTGGCGGTTAGTTTTCTCGCAGGCTATTAGAGTTGAGCCGGAGCCTAGGAATAGGTCTAGGACTGTCTTCGGGTCGCCATATTTTTCAAAGCACCACTCGGCTAAGGCTATGGGCTTTTGAGTGGGATGGACTCTGGCTTGCCCATGCTCACTTGCTTTTATCATGCCCTTCCATAGATGCCTGAATATGCGGACACTGGATGTTTTTTTGTAGTCAACATAGGCAAGTTCGCAGTCACTTTCCCCATTCTTTTGATTTTCTTCTACTCGCTTATCCCAAACGATCCAATTAGGCGAGGGCTCTATATCATAGTAGTTCCCCCCCCAAAAGATATTGCACTTAGCTCCTAAAGACCTAGCTATTTCAATAGAAGACAATGCTACTTTTGTATCTTTGTCACCAGCAATTTTCTTAAATGCATTCCCCTGACATATGCGGCTCGGAGCCGCACCCGATCTGTCGGTCTGCACATCAATACCATAAGGCGGATCAGTAAAAACCATATCAGCCTTGGCCCCATCCATCAGCCGATCAACATCAGCCTTGTCGGTTGAGTCCCCGCAGAGGAGGCGGTGCTTTGATTTGAGTATCAGCATTGATCAACCTCCACAGCTAGAGCATGTTTGATTGACCTTGGTTTCATCATAGTCAAACTCTTTGTTGCATTGTGAGCACTGGAGATAGGCACCGAGAAGCCATAGATCACCACGCTTGACGCCTAAAACGTTCTGAGGTATGTCGGGCACCTCATCATCCTTCGTGCTATCAGGAGTGTCGAGGCTGAGTCCGTAGACGTCCTTAAGTTCTTCCTCGGAAAAACCCAAGTCGATAGCGTCAACGCCTGCCAGCATAAGACTATCCAGCTCGATTTTCATCGCGTCAAAGTCGTATTCGTTTGAGCTAAGTTTGTTATCAGCGATTCGAACCGCTTTTTTCTGCTCCTCCGATAGGCCCGTCTTGATTATGCATGGCACCTCCGGCAGCTTTAGTTTTTTCGCTGCAGAAAAACGACCGTGGCCCTTTAGAATTTCCATATTTTCATCGACGACGATCGGCTGATCCCAACCTACTTGAAAAATATGCTTGGCCAGTATCTCGATTTGTTTTTTCGGATGCCTCTTCGCATTGTTTTTATAAATTTTTATCTTCTTGCAGTCCACCATCACGATGGTTTTAGAAATTTCCATTGTGCCCCCAAAAAAGCCGACCTTTTGGAGAAAGGCATTATCCAAAAGATCGGCTTATAAAATTGATTCGGATTAATAATGATGCGTATTCGAAACATCTTTTTGCAATAAGGCTTCGCCAAACTTATCGACGGCCCATTTGCAAATTCTCTCTCGGTCGTGATCGCTTTCCAGTGATTTAAAAGCGCGATCGATCTGTCTCATCACTAGAAATTCTTTTTCGAGTGCCATGTCTTTACCCCTTTTGGAAAAAATATATTGAATAAATAGTTTTACTCCTTGGCATTTAATTTTGCGATTCTTTTCTGCTCTATCTTCGGCAATTTCTTGAAGTAACGGGTGGTCTTGTGATAGTTTGCCAATCTTTTTGTCGTCGCTCTGTGCATCTGCGCGAGCGCACCATCGGCATCACATAAAATTACAATCGTCCACCACTCCGTCGCCGTCCAGATTGCATCGTCAAAAATTAACCGCGATAATCGTGTATAAGGAATGTCCGAGAGCCGCGATAATTCCGAGACATTAAAATAATCGTCCTTATAAATATGCTTGATTTTCATTAGCAGAATATTATGCGCAAGATCCTTTGATGGGATACGCGATTTAACTCTATAGGTTCCAGTCGCCATTTAAACAAATCCTTTAGAAGGGAATGTCGTCCAAATTCGGAGCCGAGGCCGCTGGCGAGCGATAGGGAGCTGCCGCCTTTTGATGGGGAGCTGCAGACGTATGCTCGCCAGGAGGTAGCGGGAACGACAAACATGATGGTGATATATTAACTTCGATTCCTGTGATCTCCTGGCCCTGCTTATTCTGATAGCTAAACGGCTTTAGAGTCCCACTAAAAGCGACGAACGTTCCCTTCAATAACTTGCCCTCGGCGTATTCCGCGCCTTTTCCAAACAACGTGCATTTGAGCCATTGCGTCTGATCCTTGTTTTTGATCGGCAAACTAAAGCTGACGATTTTCATTCCCGTCTGTGATTCAAAATACTTTGGATCAGTCGCGACATAACCCGCGCCAGATAAATTATAAAACGACATTTGTGGTTACCCCTTTAGATATAATTCGCTTGTGAGCTTCAGAGACGGTTCTATTTAACGATTCATCATCCATTGGATGTTTTACAGAAATCATCCACTCGATCAATTTCGGTCTTTCGCTCGCGTGAAATTCGTGTTTGTTAAAAATTGGCGAGAGTAATTTTAAATCATCCACTGTCCCTAGAAAGACCCTTGACGCTGCCGCTTGCGCTGCCCTGGCATCGTCATCATCCGCACTAGATACGAGGCAGAGACACGCCGCTAAGCTATACCTCCGATTATAGGTAATGCAGCTTCCAAAAGTTTGCGGCTTACTATCCCCTGGCTTCAAATAAAAATAACCACTCTGTATCCATTCGCCGCTCGCGTGAGCCAACAATGTTGAAACACCAATCCCGTTGACCGGATCTAAGATAGCGTCCTGCAAAATTGCGATACCTTCGTCGGCCATCGGCTCTCGAATCGCTTCGACGAAAACACTTAGGTCGGCATAAGTATAATGCGTCCGTTTTCCGTTATGCGTGAAGTCAACCTTTTCAGTATTGCGAATTGTTTTTATCTTTTTCTGCGCTCGAGAAAGCGCGGCTGATATCTCTCCCGTCGTAGGACTCTTTTCCATTTATTTATTTCCAATCTAAAACAATATTCGAAGGGGGCTTTGACCAGACGCCTGAATTCATGCAAGCAGTATAGATGCCGAATGCCTGGTCTACCATGTCGACGCCTTGCTCGATCACACGATCGCTAAAATCATATAGCACGACAGCGTTAGGATAGTTTTTTTCGATGACAACAAGTTTAAAATCGACGGGTTTTCTGAGGGCAGCGGCGTAATGCCTAACGTACCAAGCGCGCTGCATATGATAGCAATATTTCTTCGCGCTAAAGACGAAGTCAAAAAGGTTCTGAGTTGTTTTAATGTCCCAGATTGTAGCGCGCTCATCTCCAAACGCAAGCGCATCAGCTTTAGCCTTCACGCGATAGCCCATCACATCACGGAAGACAGCGATTTCCATTTCGTCGGCGTCATCAATCATATTAGTTAGTATGTCATTAAATCCAAATGCGCGATCAACGACTGCTCTGGCCTTCTGCAGCTCCTTTGCGAGAACGTGCTTGCCTGGATTTTCGTCCGACCAATTATCATAAGCCTTGCTCGAGAAGCTCGCGCCGTCCCAAACCTTAAAATCATCAAGCGGAGGAGTCCCCAAAATCATTGCGTGGATCAAGCTGCCAAGGCGCATCGATTCCGTCTGGCTGTTTTGATTTAAAACCTGATAGTGGTAAGGCGATTTTTTTAAAATTATGTTCAGCGAACTATTATTTATCCCGCGATCTGCAAAGTAAACCGAATCGTCGCAGTTAATTAGGCCAGTATATTCGCGGGTATAGCAACTACTTTCGTCGACATGGATCATCGTCGGCCTTTTTTCTTGAATTGATGGTATTGAAGACATTATATCTGAGCTTGCATGATCGCAACCGGAAATTACATTTTAATGGAGGGCCGTCGCGCATGGACGACGTTTACACGGATTTTTTTGATGCTCACGCGCACCTTTTAAAAGCATTGCACAAATACAAAGCCGATCCGAAGACCATAATTTTCTGCCTAGATCACTTAATTAAACTGAGAGTCCTGAAAGGAAAAATAAAGTTGAATACCTTAGTCGGCTTTAATCATGATTCTCTGGAAAAACTGTTCGGCGAGCAGGTCACACCACCATCACCACCGATTGAAATAATGATTTTGACCGATAAACATTCCAAGCTCGATGGCTGTATGCATTCATATCTGTCCGATGTCTTCGTCCAAGGATATATCGAATCCCAGAAAACGGCCCCCACCATTATCGTCAAAAATGCTCCTGCTCCGATACCACCACCACCTCCTCAAACCGCCGAAAGCAAAAAGTCTTGGGACTATGCCAACGAGCTTTTCGGCGAATCAAAAAGGAATGACGATGGTGTGCTGATCTGGACGCGCCGAGGCTATACCAATGTCGACGGAAATAAAGTGGCGATGAAATTGTTGAACGACAGAATCGATTTGAAATCTTTTTCAGAGTGGCGAAAGAAAAATAATAGGCTCCCGCTAGAAGTGAGCGAGTCCGCTGTTTTAAAGGAGTTTGCCATATTTCAAAAGCCGCCGAAGATCGTAAAATTTCTAGAGGCGAATCCACCACCTGTTTATCGGAAAGCGAAAGGAATGAAAAAAGATGATTGATTTGCCAGCGATGGTCAGAAACGAGCGCGACTTAATAGCGATGATGCTTGCCGATGAGGACTGTGTTTTAAAACTAAAACGCTTCCCGAAGCCTGAATGGTTTATAAACAGCGACCATCGAAAAATCTGCATTGCAATAGAAAAATTAGACACGCTCGATATCTTGAAAATTCAAAAACTAGCAAATATAAAACCAAGCGTGATCGCCGACATCATGTTTGATACTCCTGTCTCGATGAATCCAGATTCCTACGTCGATGAAATTTTCCGTGGCTTCGTTGCCAGAAAGATTTATGATCTGCCTGCCCTCTGGGAGAAGCAAGATCCGATGAGCGACGATTTCATTCCTGGCGTGATGGCAAACTTCGAATCGATACAAGCAATAAATTTAGGAATCCAAGAGCTGATTAGCGGCGGGGACGCGATAGATAAATGGGCCGTGAGACTGGACGCCAAAATGTCGGGGACAATACGTCCAATACCAACAAACATTCCTAGTCTAGATAAAATACTCGGTGGAGGACTGCACCGTGGAGACGTTATGACGGTCGGCGGTCGACCTGGATCTGGAAAGTCCGCTCTGCTGAAAACAATCCTGGTGCAAATGCTCCGGCAATCCGCGCCGCCAAAAATAGCTATTTTTTCTTGCGAGATGTCTTCAGATGAATACATGGATCGAATGGTTTCTGAATGGACTGGCATCGACGGAATGAAAATTATCGAGGCCCTTAACTTAACCGACCGCGACTTAGATAAAATTCACGAAATGGTTCTTCACATCCACAGCATAAAAGATCGATTTACTTTTAACGCAATTCAGGAACAAACGAAAAACGATATCAAGCGGCTATCGAAAGCTTCAAAATTAAAAATGTCCGGCCTAGACCTAATTATCATCGATCATCTTCACTTGATAAAATCTCATAACCATAAACTGGACGAACGAATCCGCCTCACCGAGATCACAAGCGATATAAAAAGATTGGCTCAGTCTTCGGACTGCGCGATCCTGCTCGCTTCCCAATTAAATTGTAGGGCAGGCGAGAAGCCAGGACTTGGCAGTTTAAAAAGCTCGAGCAGTATAGAGGAGGACTCCAATGTCGTCGTTCTACTGCACCGTCCTGGCCTCACGGACACGCATGTCGATGGCACCATCACTGAGCTTCTGATACGAAAAAATCGGCATGGGCCTAATCCGGTAGATTTAAATTTATATTTTGACGAGAGCTTGACATCGTTTCGGGAGATTGAGTAAATCCGAAAAACTCGATCTTAGCGCAGTAGTAACAAGCGCGATGGCTTTTCGTCCCAAAGCCAAAATTAACCCAGTGAGTAGTTGTTTTAGCGGTGGGACGCCAGCTATGGACGCAAATAATTTTATTCTTTTTCGCCATGAGGGGCCCTAATGGATCGTGATGATGATGCGTGGCTACATATAAAGTATCTGCTCGGTGAAGTAGATCATCATTGTAAAGAAATTCTGGAAGAAATCGCAGAGCATGATTCTAAAAATGCCAAAAAGATGGTTCGGCTCGGTATGACGATTTCTAAAATTCGTACTCTGGTTATTTACTATCTCCGCTAGTCGCATATTTTTTGAATGCCGCAAATTTCAACTCGATTATTCGATTCGAAATCGCGGAAAAATATTCTGGATTTCAAAATATGAACGCTTGTGAGCAGACTCATGTCGTCGATGTTCCCTCGGCTGTTAACGCCTTCGACATAGTGATGCTCCGTTGCAGGATTATCAATTTGACGGAAGGCAGGGCCGCCAGAATCGCCAAAACAGATCGCCGTTCGTCCGAGCGTGTAAAACCAATTATCGTTTGCATTCGGCAATCGGGTTACTCGGGCCGTCCCATACCTTAGCTGCCCATCATTCCCACCACCACCGCCTTTTTTGACGCACCCATAACCAGATAAGGTAACGGTATCGCCGACCGCCAGATATCTACCGCTGATAGAGGCGTAATTGGCTGGTAAGGGCCGATCTACGAGGCATAGTGCCAGGTCATGATCCTCCTTTTGGTCGCGGTAGAGCGGTGCTTGCTGGCATCTGGCGGTATAGGCGGCTTGCTGGACACTGAAGGTCGCGGGTTTTATCCCACCACCATCAGCCACGCAATGCGCTGCGGTCATTATCACTCTGGGCCCGATCACGGTTGCTGAGCACCGCGATGATCCGTTAGTGATATAAACCACCTCGGGAAAATCGCCGTCCTCCGCATCAATGCCCCCGATTAATTCTGGAGACGCTTGCGCTTCAAAACTGAAAAGGTAAACCAAAACAACGAAGATTTTTAACATACTTGACCCTCATTTTTTGAAGGCCCCCACCGCTGCGTTGGTTTTATTTTTGATTGTGACGGCCACATATTTTACTTTTATCGCGGCCATTTTTGCGGAGTAAGCGCATCGACGCTTATACTCCCACGCCTTAGCCGCCGCTCGAGAACGTCTAGCGCGATTATACTCTGCTCTGGAGACAAGGACAAACCCAACAACTATGAGCCGAGATCTTATCGTTGGATCATCCAGTCCGATATCGCTCGAAACTTTAAATTGTTTTGTGTCGCTCAAATAATAATCCATAATTTGTAAACCCCTTTTAAATTAATAAGCATAACCATTATTGAGCAATGGAACTCCAGTAAATGCGTCCGCTGTAACGGCCCCGCTAACGACACAGTTATTGACATTAGCGTTCCCGATGCAAATAGCACTAACGACAACGTTAGCCCGCCCAAGCGTCGATTGAGATGAGCTAAAAGAGGCAACGGTTGCACCTGAACCCCGAATAATGCCCATTTTTAAAATTCAAAACCAGCGTTGGCCCTCGGCGTCCCGGTTATGCTGTCATAAATACAAACCCCAACAACCGAGTTATTAATTGAAATCTGTCCCCTGAAATCGCCCGACTGAATCATGTTCGTTTCGGAAGCCGTCGCGCTACTCTGAATTTGTATGGCCGTTGCATGGGCCGTTGCAACCCGACCGCAATAATATATGTTGTTCCTGTTATTGGTTGCTGATTGGTCAATACCCCGTTGGGCGTTTCCCGACTCCAAAACCCCAAAGTGGAATTCGGAATAGTTAGCGCAACCACTTAGGGTGAAGGACATCATTGCCGTAAAACCCGCATGGTCGCGCATATTTTTGACATCAAACCTAGATTTGAAAAAGGAAGCTTCCCTAGCTAAAACGGACCCCGCATTGCTTAACAGGTTGTCAAATTGAAAGAAGCAATAATAATTTGGCTTGAACCCGCCAGCGTCCCCAAATTCAACGGGAAAGTTGGCCCTATGGACGCTGGAATTCGTGACCTTTACCCGACAGTTATCATATAACTTGAAGCCAGAGTTGGCGGCAAAGCCACTATTATTAGTATTGAGACATTCAATTTTATCGAAACTACAATCAAAGGAAGAATGACAAAGAACTTTCGCCCCAGCCGAGGCGTCCACGTCTTGAATTAATTTCAGATTTTTCGCGTGAAATCCTACAACATTTCTTACCCTTAAGATTTCCCCTGAAGAGTTGCTTCCGATAACCGTTAAGTTCTCAACCCTTGTCTCATCCCGGAAGCTTCCGGGCCTTATTTGATAAGGGGCATTTGCCAGGGCCGAACCTGTATGGGCGTCAACCAAAAAGACCGATGAAGGCCCCGCCGTACTTGTAATTTCATAAGGCGCACCGTCCAATATTATGAACCCTGTTTCACTTCCCGTAATCGCCGCGGTACTAATTGTGACTGTCGTACTTCCAGCGCCCACGGTCGCGGTCCCGTCGCCGGTTGCCGCGTCCCAATCGGACCTATTCGCCAGTAATTGGGAAACGTCCGAAGGGGTATGTTGATCGGTGTAAAGTAAAAATTGGTTCGCGGTTGTTGTAATCAAAACCCCTTCCCGACTTTCGCCGACAAGGTGCAAGTTTTTCTTCAAAACTAATTGCGTATTTTCAACATAGGTTCCATTTTTAATATAAATGGTTCCCGTTGTTTCGCCAGCAATGGCCGCAAGGATTGTTGTGTAATCGCCGTTTCCAGCCGCGTCAACAATGGCGGCATAAGGTGACGTTGGCGAAGTCCTGTTGTCCCTGTCAGGGGTTCCAACTACAGACACGCCCGAAGGAACACGGAAGTTATCAGTTATGACGCATGATTCAGCCTGTAAGGCTGTAATATTTGGGGCTAGGGTATTGGACAAAATATTTTCGTCCGATGCAATTGGCGAGTCAACCGAAACGCCCAAGCTTCCCGCACTGTCCCAACGTCCATATTCGACTGTATTTCCAATACCCTTTAAAGACCCATCACAAGCGGGAGCCCAATTCCTTCCGACTTTTATATTGCACCCGAAGTAATGATTTACAGGGAAGGAATTTACAAATAATCGGTTGCTATTGTCTTCGAAACAATCACGTTCAACTTCGTCTATGGTCCAATTGCAGGAATAGAAACGAGCGCTTGCTTGCTGTTTCATGAAATCATTGTTTGCAATCCGGGACAACGAACGGAAATGAAAATTACAAAAATAGGTTTCCCCAAATCGTTCTTGCTGGAAGCCTTCATACCTGATGTTTTTGAAAGCCGAACCCCAAATATAGGGGGCATTGACAGCGGCTTGAGTGTCGGTTGAACCGAAGCCGACAAAATCACAATCCGAAACATTACAGTCAAGCCAGCCATTGGAAGCATGAAAAAGTTTACCAACGCCAGCGTCGTCGCCGTATGAAATTAACCTAAGATTTTTAAAATCCCATTTTATAAAAGCCGCTGCGTTGAAAATTTTCGAAGCCGCCGCAAGACTGGTATTTATAATTGTCATATTTTCAATGGAAGACCGCTTGTTCAACACCGATGGGACTGGAACCCCTAAAAATATTGCTGGAACCTCGGAAGTCCCGCCGCCGCTTGCCCCTTCATAGGGTTCATCGATTACGAAAGTGTCGGCCCCAGTGTCGCGGCTGATAACTTCATACATTTGATTTGAACCGCCAAAGACAACCCCATTTCCAACCCCAGGGTCAGCGGTTCCATTATGTGAAACCGTCGTTGAACCCCTGGTCACGGTCATTGTCCCAACCCCTGTTGTGTCCCAACCCCTGTTGTCGGCGGTTCGGATGGAAGTCTGGCCAAATTGGTAAGCGAAGAAATTGAAGGTCTGAATTGCCCCCGTTCCGTCATGAGTTAGGATTACGCCGCCCCGACTTTCACCCACAACTTTTATATATTCAGGGAAAAGGGTTGCCGCTGTTTCGGTGTAATTACCGTTGCGAACATAAACAGTCTGACCAGCGGTTGCCGCTTCAATGCCAGCTTTGATTGTCGTGTAATCGCCGCCGCCAGCCGCGTCAACAATAATGTCATAAAGGATTTGCCCGCCGCTTGGGTCTTGCCATGAAGCGTCGGTTCCGTCAGACGTCAAGACTTTTCCAATCGCCCCGATTGGTAAGCGGACAACGGTTGAAGCGTCCCTGTAAATAAGGTCGCCCCTGGTTGTCAATGGGGTTGCCGCAACATTAATCCACTTGCTTGTTCCATTGTCAAAGGCAAGGCGCTGGCCTTCGGTTGGAGCTGTGATTGTGGTGTCTGTGAGTGCTGAGATGGTGGTTAGAACCGTGGTTGGCGTCCAGAGCTTGGTGCCAGTATTATACGACAAGACCTGCCCTGTCGTGATGCCTGAGATATCCACATTCAGCAGTTCATCAAGCCTCTGATTGGATCCAAATATGGTAACGGCAATATCAAGAGGCCCACCGCTTACATTTTGAACGTCGATATCTGTAGTTGGTAGCCCTCCATTTGCAGTAACCACAAAATCAGCCGGGTCTACTTCTGTTAGCGCCCCCGTTCCCGAATTCCATCCCCAGATTTTAATAAAAATAGAGCTAAAAGGGCTCTTAAAATTATGGTGCAAGATCGCCGTAGCAGTATCGGCCAAGGCTTCAACGGTGAAATATCTAGTATCAATGTGATCCCCAAGGGCCGTATATATTGCCTCGATTTCATCGTGTAGAACGTCGGTTCCAGGCGCTAAGAAAAGCGGGTGATCTAATTCTAGTCTGCTTACAATCGTTCCCATGCTTAAACCTTTCCGTATTGCATTGTTTTATCTTCAAAGCTTTTTAATTCCATTTGAACAAGGCCACTTTTTAGAACCGTTGCAACGTGGTTTCTGCCGACGATAGAAAGGCCCTGTATTTTTGGAATTAACTTTTGATTTATTATTGTCTGATCGATTGTGACCGTTCCAAGCCATTGAAAGCAACAATAATCAGCCCCTTCGATTGAAGCTAAAACCATAATCTTTCTTGACGTTATATGCTGGGCTTCAATGTTTGCCAAAGACAGCCCGGAAGAACTGAAGCTAGAAGCCTTGGTCCAGGGGTCGTCCTTGGCCCCTGGGTCCGACCACGCGCCGCACTTAGTTAGTCCGTTGTGCCAAACCAACCTCCACCGAAGTTTAAACAAATCCAAAGTAAGCCCTCTATAAAATGTTTCGTACGATACATTAGCTCGTGAATGAAAAGGCAGCCGTTAAATCCCACTGTGTTTGTCCGCCCTCTAATTCTGCTTGAGGTATAAATAACCTACATTTAGCTAATCCCCGGTTGCCTAAAACTGAATCGGTAGATATTCCTATCTGACCGTTGGAAGGGGCTGAAGCTGCTACAGGACCGCCCCCCGGCTCGTAAAAAAGGCCATCGATCAAGACTGCTATTCTTGTGGCTAAATCGCTGCCGTGGTCTGCTAGGGCTCCTGAATTCGTTCTACGGAAGAATCTAACAGTCCCACCACCCGCCCCGGTAACTATCGAGTCCGCTACAGGCCCCCGGTTTATGTAATCGAACTGGTTTACCGTCAAGCCGTCCCAATCCATATCAAAAGCAAATCCACCTGTGTTTCCTGTATTGTTGTTTGGCGAGCCGTCCGTGGCCTCTGCAAGGGTTTGGAGCTTGGTAAAGTCAATCGCCGCCGATCTCACGCCCCCATAAGGAGATCCATTACCTCCGTATGCCTCCACAAAAAGAGAAAAATTTGTTATTGGATCATTCACGGCGTCATGTGAAAAATAAAATGGATTGGATCCGGTATTTGTTGGCCTGTCGATTACCCCTGAATATGAACCGTTTCGAGTTACCCCAAGATCATAGCCAACGCCCCCACCGCTTAAGGCATCGTTGACCAAGGCCCCTGTAGAAGTCTTTGCCACTGTCAAAACTACTGTCATTTTATTTTACTCCTTAGAAATAGCTGCATCAAATCCACCAACAATCCCCGGTGCCCCGCTGTTATAACCGGGATATGGAATCATCAAATATGACCAAACTTTTAATGCAATAGAGCCGTTGCTAAGGTATGAAAATTCTCGAATTTGACAGGGAACATCTGTGAACTGTGTACTTCCTATTCTGATATTAAACAATATAAACTTGCCCAAGTCTTGAAGTAATGGCCTCCAATTGCAAATAAAAGTTAAAATCTCAAAATTGGTCGAGGAATATCTAAGTATTTCTGTGAGCTGGTTTACTACGTCCGTTTTAATATAGAGATTTGGAAAGGTAATAAGCTTGCTTACTGTCTTGGTAGTGCTAGTAGAAGCCGAATTAAAATAAATATCTGTCTTAAAATTATTGCTATCAATTACAGGATTGAAATCAAAATCAGCTTGAAGACGATTTATAAAATGAGTATCGGTAGTAGAAATTTCTAAACTCTCGCGCCCAATATCCCAATTATTCAGCTTGATGCTAGAAACGGTTGAAATATCTTCAAAATGCAAACTATTAATACTTAGTTTTTGGTCTGCCCTCTCAATGAAATACTCTAGCCTAACCTGCTCAAGTAGCTGCAAGGTGTATTCCAAAACGCTAATCGGGTCTTGGATCCAAATCCTAGCAAGAATTGTACTTATCGAGGATTGAGACGGTGTGGATTTTAGCCGGAAAGTTTCCCACGTAGAATCGAAATCGGAAGCGGTAAGATCGGTATAGGTGATTAAGATATCTCTAGCCATGGCTATTATATTGGTATCCCATCCAGCCCCACCAAGGTTTTTGCCTTCTAATTTACATACGAATTCATCCCCTGAAGAAAATTTATATTGAACGTCTATGAATCCGCCCGATCCATCCGGCTCGGGAACCCAAGTAGCAGCAACCTGTTTTATTTCAAAAGCGTTTTTCCCTGCGCTTATATTCACAATTTCAGAAGATGGAACCTTTACGAATGTTCTATCGTCAATTTTTAAGTATACCAACGAACTAAAAAAGGTCCGGTTATCATTGATAGATATGACCATTTCAATATTGTTTCGCTTTAAATCGTCGTCTCCTGTAGGTCCACCAATGACATTTAAATCGGCTGTATTTACGGGGAACGCTGGTACTTGCGCGGGAATTCTAGTTGAAAGAGTATGATCACCTAAAATATACGGGATAGCATTACCTATAAAAGAATCCTCTATATTGGGATAGGTGACATTATTGAAGCTAGATATGGGGAATGTCTTATTCAATATGTCGTATTTATCACGCGCCGTTATATTTATAGTGTTTGTGGTCCTACCAAATCCCCCTACTTCAGTTACAAATCCATTGAATACTGTCTGGTAGCTTGCTGATATATCAAAAAGTCCGACACGAATTATAAGTGAATTATTAGTCCAATCCTTATATGATGCACCGCCCGGTGTAAATTTATTAAAATCCCCATCCACATTTAAAAGCTCGATTGATATCGTGCTGAATTCAAGACCCGGTTGAAGCCACTCGCCCAATGTTTTGGTAATTTGGGGAACATCTGAAAGAATCGCCCGGTAAAATACTCCTTCAATATATTTATTGCGATTTGAAGCCCTGATAATTGATCCATCCGGGGCCGTGATATCAATAACGAACTCTATCTGAGTAGTCAGATTGGACGCCGTGGCATCAAGCAAAGCTTGGCTTATTGCGGTAGCAGTTAGATATGGTCTTCTGTCTTTGGTCGTCATAGGCTTTCGTCGATTGTTATATTGAATGAAACAAAATCTAAATCTTCATTAGCGTTACCCATGACATTGTGAGTTTCTGCAGGTATTTCGGTCATTTTTCCAAATATGCCAAATCTTAAAGGATCTAATGGGTAAGGAATCCATAGACATTTTAAATCCGTTCTCGAAGAAAGAAAAACATCTACCAACTTTGTGTAATTCCCAAGCCTGTAATTTAGATTTTGAAAAGTAAATCCTACCACTTTTCTTAAAGCGCGGTTATTCATATTTGAGGTAAAGCCTTCGGTAGGTATAGAATC
>Ga0307380_10007136_pt1 | contig 14583 bp, 13 predicted proteins | sample UN3MG_FD_202239 | JGI IMG/M metagenome (GOLD analysis project Ga0307380, IMG submission 202239) | Soil microbial communities from Risofladan, Vaasa, Finland - UN-3 | ecosystem: Environmental > Terrestrial > Soil > Coastal area > Acid sulfate soil | place: Finland: Risofladan, Vaasa | collected... | reverse complement strand
GGGTGCATGCGAATCGCACAGCTTATCCGACCGGAGTGCCGTTGTGGGGCGGACGGATGATTGACCTGGGCTGGGCCTACTATCCGATCGCGGTCCTGATGATCGTGGGGATGTCGAATGCTTTCAACCTTGCCGACGGGCTTGATGGACTGGTCAGCGGACTAACGGTCATCGTGGCATTGACGCTGGGGGCGATCCTGATGGCAAGCGAGAGCTCGGGGATGTCAACCATTTCATGGGCGCTGGCAGGCGGATGCATCGGGTTCCTATGGTATAATTGCAATCCGGCAAAGGTATTCATGGGAGACACAGGCTCGCTTGCGCTCGGAGCGGCAACGGCCGGCATCGCAATCGCCGCCCGAATCGAGTTTTTTTACCTGGTGATCTGCCTCATTTTTCTTGTAGAGGCATTTTCGGTGATGCTCCAGGTAGCGTCGTTCAAGAGCACCGGCAAGCGAATATTCAAGATGACTCCGATCCATCACCACTTCGAACTGTCGGGATGGCCGGAGCAGAAAATCGTCGTAAGATTCTGGATCGTTCAGGGGCTGATCTCCCTGGCGGTCCTGGGATGGTTGGGGATATTGAAGGTATGGCGCTAGAAAGACAGCTTAGTTTCTTTGGCAAGAAGGCCCATGTTATAGGCATCGCGCGATCCGGAATCGCTGCGGCCGAGATTCTTAGGTCGGTCGGTGCGAACGTCGTCGTACACGACCAGAAGAACGCTCCTCAATTAGATGATGGGCTGAATCAGGTCCGCAAGATGGGCCTGGAGGTACGAACGGGCGAGGAAGCCTATACCGGCATCGAACACGCGGACCTGGTGATCACCAGTCCGGGCGTCCCTCACACGTGCCCCGGGTTAATCACGGCTAAGGAGCACGGCATCCTCATAATGTCCGAGATCGAGTTCGCCTACAGGATCTCTCCTGCGCCTATAATCGCCATCACAGGCACGAACGGCAAAACAACCACCACCGCCATGATCGGCGATGTTCTGAAGGCTCAGGGCAGGCAGGTCATCGTGGCAGGCAACATAGTGGCGGGGGAGATACGCCTTCCGCTTAGTCGGGCGGCATACCGATCGTCCGCATCCGATATCATCGTTGCCGAGATCAGCTCATTCCAGCTCGAGTGGATATCCATGTTCAAGCCCAAGGTCGCGGCTCTTCTCAATATTTCGGCAGACCATATGGACAGGCACTCCAACATGGACGACTACTCACGTACCAAGGCCCGGATATTCGAGTGCCAGGACTCGGAGGACGTCGCCATCGTGAATGCCGATGACCCGGGAGTCATGGAGTTCGTTCCTCAGATCAAGAGCACGATATGGCGCTTCAGTCGCAAAGGCGAGGTCGAGCTGGGAACTTTCACCCGAGGGTCGGAGGTCTGGGCGAGGACTCCGGCAGGTGACGAATATATCTGCGACACGGCGACCATGAGGCTGCGGGGCTTGCACAATGTTGAGAATGTGCTTGCGGCGGCGTCGGCGATCCTCTCATTCGGCCTGGGAAAGGACTGCGTACAGGAGATCGTTGACAAGTTCGAGCCGCTGGAGCATCGTCTCGAGCCGGTAGTAGAGGTTCAGGGCGTGGAGTTCCTGAACAATTCCATGTGCACGAATATGCTTGCCGCCATCCGTTCGCTGGAAGCGATCGGCAGGCCGGCGATCGTGATAGCCGGCGGAAAAGGCAAGGGTGACGACTATGTCCAGCTTGGCGAGGCCTTCAACCGCCATGCGAAGCATGTGATACTTATCGGCGATGACGCGGCCTTGATCGAGGAGGCCGTCAACAAGGCCGGGTTCAGGCGGATCAGCCATGCGCTTTCCATGGAAGACGCAGTGGAAGTGGCATGGAGACACGCTCGGGCCGGAGATACCATCGTTCTCTCCCCCGGTTGCGCGAGCTTCGACATGTTCAAGAACTTCGAGCACCGCGGGCAGGTATTCAAGGCGGCGGTCCGTGCATTGGCAGAACGAGTAGGGAGTCAGCGATGAATAGGAGATCGGTAGATCTGGGATTGTTCACCGTGACTATTGCCTTGCTGGTAATAGGGATATTCATGGTATTCGATGCCAGCTATGCCCGGGCGGGGCAGATGAAGCTGACCGGCAACGACAGCTTATACTTTCTGAAGCGGCAGGCCGTTTTCGCGCTCATTGGGCTGGTCGCGATGTTTGTTGGAATGCGTATCCCACAGCAGAGGCTTTGTAAGATCTCCGTGGGGCTGCTTCTCATCTCCATCGTAATACTGACGCTCGTGTTCGTCCCGGGCGTGGGAGTGACGGTCAATGGGGCGAGAAGGTGGGTCAAGTGTCCCTTGTTCGGACAATTCCAGCCTTCGGAGCTGGCAAAACTGGGGCTGGTGCTGTATATGGCGGCCTATCTGACAGTGAAGGGGCGGGACGTGCGTGATCTGAAGCACGGCTTCATCACCGCTCTGATTCCGCTCTTGCCGATAGGCGTGCTCGTGATGCTCGAACCGGATATGGGCACGACGATAGTACTAATGCTGACCGGCATGGCGATGGTTAGCGCTGCGGGAGCGCGGAAAAGGCACATTGCGGCGGTGATGGCGATAGGTTTACTTGCGGGCGGCATGCTCATTCTGACCTCAAACTATCGGAAAGAGCGGATCATGTCCTTTCGAGACCCGTTCAAGGACTACTACGGGACCGGCTATCAGGTTTCCCAATCGCTCATAGCTCTGGGCTCCGGAGGGCCGTTCGGGGTAGGAATCTGCGAAAGCAGGGGGAAGCTGTTCTATCTGCCCGCCGAGCATACGGATTTCATATTTGCAGTGCTGGGCGAGGAAGCCGGCCTGGTGGGGACTCTGCTTGTCGCGGGTCTGTTCCTCTTCTTTGCGGCGCGGGGGTTCAGTATTGCTAATCAGACGAAGGACGGCTTTGGCAGGCTGGTGGCAGTCGGTCTGAGCGTCATGATCAGCGGGCAGGCGCTGCTGAATATGTACGTAGTCACGTCATCGGTCCCGGCCACGGGAGTCCCGCTGCCGTTTATAAGCTATGGGGGGTCGTCCCTGGCGCTAAACTTATTCTGCGTCGGAATTCTGCTTGGAATCTCCGAGTATACTGTCCCTGCAAAAGGTTACAGATGAAGTTTGTACTAACCGGAGGAGGCACGGGAGGACACGCCTATCCGGCAATCAGCATCGGTGAGGCCCTCCGCTCGGAATACCCCGACTGCGAGCTCTTGTTCGTGGGAACGAGGGACAGCCTGGAGGAAAGGCTGGCGATCACGTCGGGAATCAGGTTCACCGGAATCACCGGCAGGAAACTGAGCAAGCCCCTGTCCATCGGAACAGCGCTTGCGATGGCCTCACTTGCGAGGGGCATCGTCGAAGCATCGAGTGTGCTGAGGGCCTTCAGGCCGGATGTTGTGATCGGAACAGGGGGCTATGCTTCGGCCGCAGTGGTGCTCGCTCAGGCCTTGCGGCGAGGGAAGGCGATTATCCACGAGGCGGACGCAATCCCAGGCCGGACCAATCGATGGCTTAGCCGATTCGCAACCAGGGTATGTGTGGCATCCGAAGATTCGCTGAAGTTCCTCCCGCCGGCCAAGACGACGGTCACGGGTTTGGCGATCCGCTCGGCGCTTCTCGATCTCCCGAAGCGAGAAAAGGCTCGGAAGGCACTGGGCCTGGATGTGGGAGCGTTCACGGTCCTGGTATTTGGAGGCAGTCAAGGTGCGCGCAAGCTTAATGAAGTCGTGGCCGAGTCAGCCGCCAGATTGAGGAGGCTACCGGTGCAGATCCTGCATCAGACCGGGCAGAAGAACTTCGATGAGGCGGAGGAGAAGGCCCAATCCATCGGATGGGACCGGTATCAGGTTCGAGGGTATTTGGATGACATGAGGAGCGCCTACGCCGCGGCCGATCTGGTGGTCTGCCGGTCGGGGTTTGGGAGCATCTCGGAGATTACGGCGGTCGGCCTTCCTTCGATTCTGGTGCCCTATCCGTATTCGCACGCCGACCATCAGACGAAGAACGCCGAAATGGTTGCACGAAACGGCGGGGCGATAGCGATCAGCGATGCGGATTTCAGCGCAGAGTTCCTGGTCAAGACGGTCAAAGGATTCATCAAATCGCCCGAGAAGCTTCAAAGAATGGCGGATGCCAGCAAGGCACTCGGAAGGCCGAACGCGGCCAGAGACATCGCGCGGATGGCAGCGGAGTTAGCAGAGAAATGAGTCAGCCAGGCAAGAAAGTGCATATGATGGCTATCGGCGGAGCCGGAATGAGCATCATGGCGGCGGTGATGGCTCAGATGGGCTGCCGGATCTCTGGCTGCGACATCCGTCCCGGCGCGGTCACCGAGAAGCTCCGTGAGCTTGGAATCGAAGTCTTCGAAGGCCATGACCTGAGCCACGTAGCAGGGGCTGACATGGTCATCTACTCGGCGGCGATCAAGGAGGACAATCCCGAATTGGTCGCAGCACGGGAGTCGGGCATTGAAGTCATCTCGCGCGCCCGGATGCTTGGCAGGCTGATGTCGGAGAAGTTCGGGATTGCGGTCGCCGGCACTCATGGCAAGACGACGACGACCTCGATGTTGGGCACAATCCTGGTAGAGGCTGGATTCGACCCGACTGTAATGACTGCGGACGGCGACCTGGATATCCACGGAAACGCCAGGCTCGGGAAGAGCCACCTCTTTCTCACAGAAGCCTGCGAGGCATTCAAGTCATTCCACGAGCTTCACCCGCAGATAGCGGTTGTTGCCAATATCGAGGCGGAGCACCTGGATTGCTATCACTCGCTCGAGGGTGTGATGGGCGGCTTCCGGCAATTCCTGTCTCAGATCGAGAAGCGCGGATTTGCGGTGGTTTGCTCCGATTGCCCGAATGCCCGGGCCGTCATCCCATCCATCGGCGAGAGAGTGATCACTTACGGCCTGACCGAGGATGCCGACTACCGTGCGTACAATCTGGATGTGAGCACCAAGACCCCTTCGTTCGAGGTGGCGGCCCGCGGGCGAAATCTGGGGGAGTTCAGGCTGCAAGTCCCTGGGCAACACAATGTGCTGAATGCCCTCGCCGCTATTGCCGTGGCGAATGAGCTGGGGGTTGACCCCGAGGTGATGAAAGAGGCTCTGTGGAAGTTCCGTGGGGCGGCTCGGCGGTTTGAGGAACTGGGGACGGCGAAGGGAGTCACCGTCATAGATGACTACGCCCATCATCCGACGGAAGTGAAGGCGACCTTGGCGGCTGCTCGGGCGTGGGGCAGGCGGACCATCGCCATATTCCAGCCTCATCTTTACAGCCGAACGGAATTCTTCGCAAATGACTTCGCCAAGGCCCTGAGCGCCGCCGACCAAGTCATCGTCACCGATATCTATGCCGCCAGGGAACAGCCGATGCCGGGTGTGAGCGGGAAGATGATAGCCGACCGGATTCCACACGCGCAATTCATCCCTGATAAGGAAAAGATAGCGGACGAGTTGATCCCTAATTTGCAGTCGGGTGACCTGGTGGTCGTCATGGGGGCAGGGGATATCCGGGCGACTGCAGAAGAGATTCTAGAAAGGCTAACGAGTAACGAGTAATGCGTAACCGGATTGCTGTTACGGATTACTCCTTACTCATTACGGATCGTGATGCGTAACGAGACAATACCTGAGTTTAGTGGCAAGCTTTTATTCGACGAGGCGATGGCGGAGCATACGTCGTTCAAGATCGGCGGGCCGGCGGATGTCTTTGCCATCCCGGATAACGTCGCGGACCTTCAGGCGCTGCTGAGGTGGGGTCATGCCGAATCTCTGCCCGTCTTTGTCCTCGGGGGAGGGAATAACCTCCTGGTGGCGGACAAGGGCATTCGCGGCCTGGTCATTAAGCTGGGGAAAGGCTTTCTGCAGGTTCGAGTTCGAGGCAGCGAGATCACGGCAGGGGCGGCGGCAAATCTTTCGAAATTGACCAGAGCGAGCATGGCCCGTTGTCTTTCCGGATTGGAAGGGCTGACGGCCATTCCAGGGACCGTCGGCGGCGCAATCTGCATGAATGCCGGGACGCCTCAGGGGTGTATAGCTGATACGCTGAAGACGGTGATCGGAGTTGACGAGACCGGTCAAGTGCATAGTATTCCGGCGTCCGACCTGGGCCTCGTATATCGGGGGAGCGCGGTGAAGCGCGTTGGCCTGATTGTCACTGCCGGCGTGTTTCAGTTGCATGCCGAAAAGCCGGAAGTGATGAATGAGATCGTGAAGTCCCTGGTCATCAAACGAAGGCAGTCTCAGCCGGTAGGCGTAGGAACGGCGGGATCGGTCTTCAAGAATCCACCCGGCCGGTTTGCAGGACAGATACTCGATGAAGCCGGGGCGAAGGGCATGCAGGTCGGCGGCGCGAGAGTATCGAGCAAGCATGCGAATTTCATATTCAACACCGGCAATGCCAGCGCCGAGGATGTTCGGCAGTTGATGGCCAGGCTTCAGGCGCTTGCGAGGGAGAAGTGCGGGGTGAACCTCGAGCAAGAAGTAGAATTCATGGGGGAGTGGTAGGAATTGGCTAAGATCAATGTCGCAGTGTTGATGGGCGGTAAGTCATCCGAGCGCGAGGTATCGTTATCCACCGGACGGATGATTCTGGAGGCGCTCGATCCGGAGAAGTATCATGCGTTCACGGTGGATACCGCTCGCTTTGGGCCAAAAGCCCTCGAGCCCAGCCCGACCTTGAGCGGGCCGTCAAGACTTGACAATGCCCTTGCCACCATGGAACCCCTGGAATCAATCGTCAAGCCGAATGGCAGGAATCCTCGGCCGGACGTCGTGCTGATTGCCCTCCACGGCAAGTATGGCGAAGATGGGACGGTCCAGGGCCTGCTGGACCTCCTCGAGATTCCCTATGTCGGCTCAGGGGTCTTGGCGAGCGCCCTGGCCATGGACAAGATCATGACCCGGAAGGTTCTGGAGCGCGAGGGCATACCCGTGCCTAAGGGAATTGCCGTTCAGCATTTGTTCGACATGGATTCCCTGGCAAAGCAGGTGGAGCGCGAGATCGGATACCCGGCGGTAGTGAAGCCGAATAGGCAGGGCTCGACCATAGGCCTCAGCATTGCCAAATCGGCGGCGGAGCTGCCGGCAGCCGTCGAGTTGGCGTTCGAGCATGACACCGACGTCCTTATCGAGGAGTTCGTCGAGGGCACGGAGATCACGGTGGCCGTGCTGGGCAATGATGAGCTGGAGGCGCTGCCGGTTGTCGAGATCGTCCCGGCAAGCGGGTTTTATGACTATTATTCGAAGTATACTCCCGGTGCGACCGAGGAGATTGTTCCGGCCAGGATTCCCGAGAGGCAATACAAGCTGGCCCAGGAGTTGGGTCTGGCTTGCCACAAAGCGCTGGGGTGCCGAGGGATGTCCAGAACGGACATGATCATCAGGGGCGAGGAAGTGATCGTGCTGGAGATCAATACCATCCCGGGCATGACGCCGACGAGCCTTCTGCCGACTGCCGCAAAGGCCGCCGGCATCGAGTTTCCGCAATTGCTTGACCGGCTGATTGCACTCGCACTGGAAGGTAAGCAGGATGGCAAAGCGGCCTGAGAGAAGCGAGAACTCCCGCCGCCGCCGGCACAAACGCCGAGTGATCAACAGGAAACGGCTGCTCCTATCCATATTCCTGGTGCTCATTGGCGGAGAGCTGGTGTTTGTCTTGCTGACCTCCCCCACGTTTGCCGTCAAAAAGATTATCGTCGCCGAGAACAAGACCGTCTCGGATGGGGAAGTCCTCCGAGTGCTCAAGATCCCCAGGCGCGCGAATATCTTCCGAGTTGATAAGGTTGCGGCTCTGCGTGAGGTCAGGAGGAATCCGGTCGTGGAGAATGCCTCCATGCGCCGAAGGATTCCATCCACGCTCATAGTAACCATTACCGAGCGCCAGCCGATCTTCACGCTGGAATCCTCCGGAAGGCTTTATGAGATAGACGCGTCGGGAATCCCATTCAGGCAGGACAAGGCGCTGAACCAAAAGCTTCCCGTCGTCTCGTGCGGGGTTCCGAAGCGAATCGTCTTGGGGCGTTCGATAAACGATGCGACTTTCGCGGCGGCCAGAGAATGCTTGCTCCTGGTTCAAGCAAAAAAAGTTTTCTCCGGTATCACAATAACGGTTGACCAAAAGCCCGAGATGTGCTTAAATATTCGAGACGATTTTCAGGTCAAGCTGGGAAAGCCGGAGCAGTTGGCAAGGAAGCTGGATATCGCCGAGCAGGTGATTCTGCAGACTCCGGAGTTCCGGAAACGCGGTGCGTACATAGACGTTACCTGCCCTGAGGCACCTGCATATAAGCTAAAGGATTAGTCGCCCGGAGCATCCTCGTTGTGCGGATTTGTGTCCTTCCATCGTATATGACTAATGGCCGGCGCTATCGGTCATTAGACGTTCTTACAAGTCAGATTGCGAGATTAGGAGAAATAGTCAAACGTGGTCGGATTCCTTGGTGTGAAACGTGAGGGCTGGCTTTGGCAGGTAACGTTGATGAGCATGATCCTCGGCATGCTGCTTGCCGCCGCCTTGAAAACCCAGCAGACCGTGAAAAGGGTCTCCGGCATCCCCACGACTCGGTTCTCCGGCCTGGCCCAATTGCTGCTCGACGAAAAGGAGAGGAACAGCCTGCTTCGGAAAGAGGTCCAAGAACAGCGGGCGAAGGTAGATGCATATGAGCGCGCACTTGGAGAAGGCGGCAACGAGACCGAGATCCTGAAAAAGGAGCTCCAGAAGTCAAAGATGCTCGCCGGACTGTTGCCTGCTGAAGGACCCGGTGTCGAAGTCACTCTTCAGGACTATCCCAAGGCCATACCGCCGAACTCTGATCCTGTGCTGAATCAGGAATACATAATCCACGACTATGATATTAAGACCTTCGTCAATGAATTGCTTGCCAGCGGAGCGGAGGCAGTCGCCATCAGCGACGCCGACAGCACCCAGCGGATAATAGCGAACACGCCGATACGATGCGATGCAGGGGTCATCCGAGTAAACCGGGTGCCTATGGCATCGCCATTCACCATAACTGCCATCGGACCGCCGAATGCCATGAAATCCGTGCTGGAGATGACCAACGGAGCCATCTCTCAGTTCCGTTTCATCGCTGGCCTGGATCCGAAAAGCATGGTGAAGGTTCGAACCAGCAGGCATCTGGTAATTCCTGCATATTCGGGGAGCACGTCCTTCATATACGCAACTCCGGCAAAGTCGGAGGCGCCCAAGTGACGGTCTTGCTGCCCGTTGCCGGGATACTGGTGGGCTTTACAGCGATTTACTTTTTCAATGTCACTGTGCCTGCAGGCTTTGCAAGCTATCTTTCGCTCGCGACTCTTGCCGGACTGGATGCGGTTATAGGCGGGGTCCGAGCTGGGATAGAGGAGAAGTTTCAAACCGACATCTTCATTAGCGGCTTCATCGTCAACACACTTCTGGCGATGCTGCTGGCCTATATGGGGGAGCAGATAGGCATTGAGCTGTTCCTGGCTGCGGTAGTAGCGATCGGCGGCAGGATATTCCTCAATCTGTCGCTTATGCGGCGATACTGGCTTACCAAAGTCGCGCTGGCGAAAAAAGAAGTCTAATCAATCGCAGACTGCAAATTGAAAATGGCACGAGATGAACTGATAACCGGCCTTGATGTCGGGACTACAAAGGTTTGTGCAGTTATCGCGGAGATCGAGCCAGAAAGTCGGCCGAACATCATCGGCGTGGGAACGTACCCTTGCGCCGGGTTAAAAAAAGGCATAGTCGTTGATATCGAATCTACGACCCATGCCATCCATAATGCGATCACCGGAGCCGAGAGAATGGCCGGCCGGGAAGTCCGATCGGTCGTCGTGGGAGTCACAGGCGAGCATATCGCCTGCTTGAACAGCCGGAGTGTCGTGGCCATCACCCATGCCGGGCGAGAGATCTCGAGCAATGACGTGGAGCGGCTGCTTGATTCCGCCAAGGTGGTCGTGCTTCCGCCGGATAGGGAGATCATCCATGCCATACCGCGCTGGTATTCGGTAGACGGCCAGGTAGGAGTTCGATCGCCCGTCGGCATGCATGGAAATCGCCTGGAAGTTGAAACTCATGTTGTAACAGGGCTTTCCAGCTTTTTGCAAAATGTGGTAAAATGTGTAGACCAAGCAGGGCTGTCTGTTTCCGGAGTAGTACTCGAACCCATAGCGACCGCCGAAAGCGTGCTTCTTCCCGCTGAGGAAGATCTTGGGGTTGCCCTGCTGGATATCGGCGGTGGGACGAGCGATCTGGCAATATACTTCGACGGCCAGATATATCATTCGGCGGTGATTCCCGTCGGCGGCAATCATGTGACCAGGGACATAGCGGTCGGATTGCGGACTACCATTGAGGAAGCCGAGCGGGTGAAGTTGCTATATGGCCATACATTGGTCAGTGGCGTTGACCCGTTGGAGAGCTTCGAGGTTACCAGCCTTGGCAGCGACAAAGCCAGGCAACTGCCCAGAAAGGTGTTGGCTGAGATAATCGAGCCTCGGATGGCGGAAGTATGCCATCTGATGCAGGATCAGATCAAGAAGGCTGGGTGTGAGGAACGCCTTCCGGCGGGGCTGGTGTTTACAGGAGGAGGCGCACAGCTTCCAGGATTGCCGGAATTGGCCTCGGCGGCGACGGGATTGGCGGCGAGAGTGGGAACTCCGACGGGAGTGAGCGGACTGGTCGAAGCCGTCGGAAGCCCATCATGCGCAACCGCAGTCGGGCTTGTGCTCTTCTGGAGTGAGCACAAGAGCAAGCAGCCGAAGTCTGACGGCACGGGCAGTCTATTCGTATCCAATTTAATCAGGCGCATCAGGGACCTGTTCGCCAAGATAAGTGGAGAGTAAATTCTATTTCAGAGGGGGGCAAGGAAATGAGTAGCACGGATGGCAACGCGGTAATCAAAGTTATAGGCATCGGAGGAGGCGGGACGAACGCCGTGAACCGCATGATAGACTTCGGTCTCGGCGGCGTGAGTTTCATAGCCATGAATACCGACCTCCAGGTGCTCAAAAACACGATTGCCGACGAGAAACTGCAGTTGGGCGAGAGCCTGACCAAAGGCCTTGGGGTCGGTGGTGATCCTGAGATTGGACGCAATGCCGCGGATGAAAGCAAGCAGGACATCAAGAAGGCGCTCGAAGGATCGGACATGGTTTTCGTGACTGCCGGCATGGGCGGCGGCACGGGAACAGGCGCGGCCCCGTTGATTGCGGAAATCGCGCGCGAGCAAGGCGCTCTGACGGTGGCGATTGTTACAAAGCCGTTCAGCTTCGAGGGACCGAGAAGGGCCCGAGCGGCTGAGGAAGGCATTGAGGCACTTCGGGAGAAGGTTGACACGATCGTCGTGATCCCGAACGACCGACTTCTCGACGTGACCGAGAAGAAGTCAACACTGCTGGAGGCCTTCCGGTTCGCCGATGACATCCTGCGGCAGGGAGTTCAGGGGATTTCGGACATTATCACTATCCCCGGCTACATCAACGTAGACTTCGCGGATGTGAAGGCAATCATGTCCGATGCGGGCTCGGCCCTGATGGGCATCGGAATGGCGACCGGCGAGCATCGCTCGGTGGAGGCCGCACAGCAGGCAATCGCCAGCCCACTGCTCGAGAGCGGGATTGACGGGGCCAGGGGTGTCCTCCTGAACATCACCGGCGGCAACGACCTGACGCTTTCCGAGGTTTATGAGGCAGCGGAGGTGATCTATAAGGCCGCGGATGAGGGAGAGGCGAACATCATCTTCGGAACGGTCATCGACGACAAGTTCGACGGAGCGATCCAGGTAACTGTTCTTGCCACGGGTTTCGGCGGCATGAGCAAGCAGGTAGGTCCCGAGAAGATCGTTGTTCGCGAGAGAGTTCCTGTCCGTGAGCCCGCGGCGGCTGCTGAGGATCTGGACATCCCGGCATTCCTGCGGCGAAGATAACCATTGTGATTCGTGATGCGTGATTCGTGAGCGGGAAACCACTTATCACGCATCACGTCTTGCGCATCACGCATCAAGTATGGCGGCTCGGCGGCTGGTAGAGAAGACCAGGCAGCGGCTGGACAGGGAGATCGGAACTGCCTACAAGTCTCATGCAGGCAGGCTGGCGTTCGCCCTCGCGTTCCCGAACTCCTACTACCTCGGGATGTCGAATCTCGGCTTCCAGACGGTCTATCGGCTGCTGAACGACCGGGAGGATGCCGTCTGCGAGCGGGTATTCCTCCCCGATCTTCCTGTTCGCCCGGGCGATCTATTCGCCATGGAATCCCAGACGCGAGTCAAGGATTTCGACGTCCTCGCATTCTCTATTTCCTACGAGCTGGACTACCCCAATGTCCTCAAGCTCCTCGCGTTGGCTGGCCTCAAGGAGACTGCCGCCGAGCGTGAATCCGGTCCGCTGGTCATCGCGGGAGGCCCGGCCGCAACCTTCAACCCCGAGGCACTAGCTCCGTTCATTGATGTTTTTGTCATCGGCGAGGCGGAGGAGGTCTTGCCCGAACTGGTGGACGTCCTGCAAGAGCCTCGTGAAGATCGGATGGTACTCCTCGAGAAGCTGGCGCAGGTTCGAGGGGTCTATGTTCCCCGATTCTACGAGCCGGAGTACAAGGAAGATGGGACCATCAAGGCGGTGTACGTCTTGCACGGCGCTCCGGAAAAGGTCCGCCGCCGATGGATGGCGTCCCTCGAGCCTTATGCCGCCGTGTCCGCCATACTCACCCCCGAGACCGAGTTCTCGAACATGATCCTTGCGGAGGTTGCTCGAGGCTGCGGCCGGCAATGCAGGTTCTGCGTGGCCGGGTATGCGTTCCTTCCGCCGCGGGCCGGGCAGCCGGAAGCAGTGCTGGCGGGCATACGTCGGATGGAGGAGAAGGCCGCCGAGAGGGGACTCGGGCATCCCAGGGTCGGACTCATGAGCGCCTCGGTATTCGACCATCCCAGCTCATTGCTTATCTGCCAGGAACTCGCCGAACGGGACAGGCTTTTCTCGATATCCTCGACTCGCGCGGACACCCTCAACTCCGACGTCGCCCAGGTGCTTCATAGAGGAGGGCACGAGACGCTGACCATCGCTCCTGAGGCCGGCAGTGACAGGCTGCGCATGGCCATAAACAAGGTCATGACGGATGAGGACATCATGAATGCGGCCGCCGTCGCGCGGGATGGAGGCTTTCGCAGGCTGAAGCTTTACTTCATTGTGGGGCTGCCGACCGAGACCCCGGAGGATGTCGCCGGGATTTCGGCCATGGTTTCGCAGATCGCCGGGATGGCGGATTGGGAGCGGCTGACGGTCTCCCCCGGGTGCTTCGTCCCGAAGCCCTGGACTCCTTTTCAGTGGGCGGGCATGGAAGAGGAGAGGACGCTGGCTGATAAGCTTCGGCAGATCAGGCAATCGCTGAGGGGTCTGAGGAAAGTGCAGGTGATGGGCGAGAGCGCTCGTGAGGCCGTCGTCCAGGGCGTACTTGCGCGAGCCGACAGGAGAGTGCGGGATGCGCTCCTTGCTATGAGCGCAGGCAATGTGAGTTGGCGTGCGGCGTTTCGACAAGGCGGGATTGAGCCTGCCTTCTATGCCCAAAGACTCAGGGATAGGGACGAAATTTTCCCTTGGGACCGTCTCGACTTTGGTGTAAAAAAGACATATCTTTGGGAAGAATATCGCCGGGCGATGAACACAGCTTCGACTTCCGCATGCCTGGTTGGCAGGTGTAGACGATGCGGAGTATGCGCCTGATAGATTGCATCCCGAAGAAACTGTGACAAATATGAAATACTTCCTTGACAGATGCCGCTAGCCGTGTTATTGTCTATTGAAAGCTTCCGCATTTTCGGGCTGGCCGAGTGCTTGGAATCCTTAGTCGGGGGTATAGGATGGCCTTCGATTTGCAGGTTATGACACAAGGCAGCACTTCAATAGTCACCATCTTCGGGGATGTTGACGTCTACACAGCTCCTCGGTTCGATGATTGTCTTCAAAGCCTGGTTGCTAGCGGCAAAACCAATATAGCGGTTGATCTGGAGAACTGCACGTACTTCGACTCAGAGGGCATAAAGGCGATCATAAGGGCGATGCGTAAGCGTGACGGGGAAGCGTCCCTGACCGTTGTCGGAGCGCGGGGAATCGTTCTGCGGATTTTCGAGATAACGGGGCTCAAGACGCTTCTGAAGATGCTTCCCTCGGTCAGTGATCTGCCTCTCTCATAGCACCCCAGGTGAACTTGTCAGCCGATCCTCGACATAGTGGTAAAACTTCCGACTTGGCACTTCCTCGTGCCCTATGGGTATGGCTGCAAAGGGCTTATGCTGCACAAAAAGCAAATGGCTCTCGATGGGCGTCAGGTCGTGATGCCGGTCAACCTGCAGCAAGTGCCTCAGTGAGCAATCGGGAACGACGTCATTGCCATACTCGGGTATTGCTGAGAGGAATGCAAGATGTCGGACGTCGCGCAGACCCAACCCCAGCTTTGGGTAGTCAGCCTCTATCTTTCGGGCAAGCTCATTATCCTGATCCGAAAAGACGGGAACGTGTTTCTCCAGAGTATCGATCGCATCTGCAAGGAATATGCCGACCGCTTCACCTAAGCCGTATATCATTCCTGCGGC
>Ga0307380_10007134_pt1 | contig 14585 bp, 12 predicted proteins | sample UN3MG_FD_202239 | JGI IMG/M metagenome (GOLD analysis project Ga0307380, IMG submission 202239) | Soil microbial communities from Risofladan, Vaasa, Finland - UN-3 | ecosystem: Environmental > Terrestrial > Soil > Coastal area > Acid sulfate soil | place: Finland: Risofladan, Vaasa | collected... | reverse complement strand
TCGGCACTGGGTGTCGGTGGCGGTTTTCTACTGGTGCCGTTTATGTGCGTACTGCTGGGTTTACCCATGTTCATCGTCGCGGGCACCGCGGCATTGGCCATTGCGGTCAGTTCGCTAACCTCGATTACCAACTATATCCGGCTGGGTATCGAGCTCGATGTACCGCTTTTACTGCTGCTGCTGGCGGGCACCGTTTTGGGTGCATGGATCGGGCCGCGCCTGAGCAGTCACCTGCATGAACGCTGGCTGCAGTCGATTTTGGGGCTGGTCTTATTGCTGATCGGGATACGCTACCTGGGCGGTTTATGACGCTCCTTACCAGCGCAGCTGTCAGGGGATGAAACTTTCACGGGAAATGGTGCCCAGGGGCGGAATCGAACCGGTCCGCGCTCGGCACCGACACGAGGATTTTCAGAGGGATCGGTAATTTATATTTCTTTATTTTTCAACAACTTATGGGGCGTCCGTTGCCCTGGATTGCACTACCATGCATAACAATGCACAACTAATACCCGCAAAACTCCGAAAGGTCTTTATCAGGCCAGGCCGGTTTGCATTTGCTGCAACTCGTCGAGCGGGATATGACAGCGGATCGCGTGCTTTCCGATAGCCTGTTGCCAGGGCGGGGTCTCGGTATCGCAAACATCCCCCACGCGACGCGGGCAGCGGCGCTGAAACGGGCAACCCCTGGCGATTGGTGACAACTCGACCACATCGTCGGCAGAGAGCACCGGGGCCGTATCCGGATCGGGTTCGAGTACTGCGCCCAGCAGTACCTCGGTATAGGGATGCGAAGGAAGCCCATAGACCTGCGCCGCGGGCCCTATCTCGCACAGTCGTCCCTGGTATAGCAGCGCCACCCGGTCGGCCAGCGCGCGCACCACCGCGAGATCGTGCGATACGAAAACATAGGTTGTGCCGAGCTCTCTTTGCAAACGGTTGAGTAACTCCAATACCGCCGCCTGTACCGAAACATCAAGCGCCGAGGTAACTTCGTCGCACAAAACCAGCTCGGGCTCAGCGATGAAAGCCCTCGCCACGGCTACGCGCTGCTTTTCACCGCCCGACAGCTGGCTCGGAAGCCGCTCAAGGTAATGGCCACCCAGGCGCACCCGTTCGAGTATTTCAACACTGCGGTCATGCAGTTCCTGGCCGGATAGTCCAAAATAAAGCCTGAGTGGCTGGGCCAGGATTTCTGCCACGGTCTGGCGTGGGTTCAGGGAATCGTCGGGGTTTTGAAAAATCAGTTGAATGCTTCGTAACTGGTCTTTGCCACGCTGATCGACGCTGGCCTTGAGTAGCTCGTCGCCATTAAAGGTAATGCTGCCGTTGCACGTCGGTATCAGGCCGGCAATCGCTTTCAGGATGGTCGATTTTCCACTGCCGGATTCACCCACCAGCCCGAGGGTTTCACCCTTGCGAATCACGATCGAGATATCGTCAACGGTCGGCGTATCACTGGCCTGACGCCCAAGGATCTGATCCAGAATTCCCGGACTCGTATAGCTAATCGCAATATCGTCGAGCGCCAGCACATCGGGCGCCTGCGCAAGTGTTGAGCGTTCGACGGCCTGGCCCGGTCCCGGCGCCGCAAGCTGTGCGACCTTTTCGTGAAAGTGACAACGTACGCGCTCGCCAGCCTTGGTGGCCTGCAACATCGGCCTTTCGGTGGCGCAGCGATCCTCCGCCATGGCGCAACGTTTTACAAACGCACAGCCGATGCCGGCATCGCCGGGCGCCGGCGGGCGACCGTCCAGTGCAGCCGGTAAACTGGCATCGCGTAGTTTTGGAATCGAGGCAAGCAGGGCACGAGCATAGGGATGAACCGGCTTCAGTAAAACCTGCCGGACACTGCCATCGAGGACAATTTCACCAGCATACATCACCACCACACGATCGCAGACGCGCGCAATGGCGCCGAGGTCGTGACTGACATAGACCATCGCGGTACCGGTTTCTCGGGCCAGGTCGCGTAACAGTTCCAGTACATGCGCCTGCGTGGTGACGTCGAGCCCGGTTGTCGGCTCATCCAGCAGCAACGCATCCGGTTCACCCGCCAGGGCCATTGCCACCGCCACGCGCTGTTGCTGGCCACCGGAAAGTTCATGCGGGTAACGCCTGACCAGCGCTGCCGGGTCGGGAAGCCGGACCTGGGTCAAAAGTTCGATCACTCGTGCCGGACGGGAAGCCTCGTCCACTTTACTGTGCAATTCCAAGGCCTCGGAAATTTGCCTGCCGATGCGTAGCGTTGGTGTCAGCGCCTGGCCCGCGTTCTGCGGTATCAGTGCCAACTCACCACCCCGGATCTGTTCCAGTTCCCGTGCGGACAGGTCGAAGGTGGATTGATCGCGAAATGACGTCGAGCCCGCGAGTACCTTGAGCGGATTACCCAGGTATCCCATCATTGCCAGCGCCAGCGTGCTCTTGCCCGAGCCACTTTCGCCAACCAGGCCCACGGTCTCGCCCGCGTGTACCGTCAGGTCGATATTACGCAGAATAGGCAACAGCTGTTGCGCGCGGTTGGTAAAACCGATGCTGAGGTCACGGATCTCGATCAGGGGTTTGCTATCCACGCTCACGCCGGCGCCTGCTGGATGCGATCGATGCCAAGCGTCTTCGCCAGCGAATCGGCGGTGAGATTTATACCAATAATCAGTGAACTCAGAAAAATCACGGGTGCCAGCACACCCCCAGGTGCGAACGACATGAAACCGCGCGCGTCGGCGATCATCAAGCCCCAGTCGGGTGTCGGCGGCGATACCCCGAAACCGAGAAAGGAAAGCGAAGAAAATGCCAGTAGCATCCACGACCAGCGCATCGCGCCTTCGACCATCAAGGTGTCCAGCACGTTGGGCAGGAGCTCGCGCCGGATAATCGTGATACGTCCGTGGCCGCGTGCCTTGGCGGCGGAAACAAAATCACGTGCCACCACGTCATGGGTGGCCGCGCGCGCAATGCGAATTACCGGTATGCCGTAAAAAAAAGCCAGGGTTGGCACCAGTACCCCAATGCCGGTGCCAAAGGTAACGATCAACACCAGCATTTTCAGAATCCACGGCAGCGACAGAAAGGCGTCCACGATACGCATCATAAATTCGTCGATGCGCCCGCCCACGAGGCCGAAAAATATGCCGATGAACCCGCCCCAGACCACCGCTATCGGCGTGGCGATGCCGGTCACCAGGATCGCCTCGCGCCCGCCGAGCAGCGTTCGCGTGAAGATATCGCGTCCCAGGTGGTCGGTACCGAACCAGTGCTCGAAGCTGGGTCCATTCAGCATTAGCGCCGCGCTGATTTCGCGGTAATCGTAGGGCACGATCAATGGACTGAATATCGCCAGAGCGAGATGTAGCACGACCAGCGATAATCCGATCGCTCCCGAGGGCCGCGACATGACACCGCGCAGCATCCCAATGAAGCGATCATGCGGACGGTTTTTAATTGCAGGGAGTAGTGTTGCCGACATCACTTCCTCATGTGGTGCGTTCTGAGACGCGGATTCGCAATCATCGTCAGCAAGTCAGCCGTCAGGTTCACGGTGACATAGATCGTGGCCAGGATCAGCGCAATTGCCTGCACTACCGGCAGGTCGCGATCGGAGATCGAGTCGATCATCATGCGACCGAGCCCAGGGTAATTGAACACCACCTCGATTACGACGACGCCGCCCAGCAGCCAGGCGATGGTCAGGGCCACCACGTTGATCGCAGGTAACAACGCATTGGGCAGCACATGGCGAAACACGATCTGCCAGTAGGGCACGCCCTTGAGCGTGGCCATGCGCACGTAGTCACTGGCAAGTACATCGATGACCGAGGTGCGCACCATGCGCAGGATGTGTGCCGTCATAACCATCGCGACCACTATCACCGGCAGGATGATTTCGGGGAAGAATTCAGCAGCAGGCGCGTTAGCCGAAGTCAGCACAATCCCCGGCAGCCAGCCCAACCAGACGCTGAAAACCAGGATCAGCACGGTCGCGGAGACGAATTCGGGGATGGTCATGGCGAATATCGCCGCGGTGGAAAAGAACAGGTCTATCGGCTTGTCGCGCCATAAGGCCGTTACCACACCGAGAAAAATAGCCAGCGGCACGCCCACCGACAGCGCGCAAAAGGCCAGCAGCAACGAATTTTTCATGCGGTTACCGACGAGTTCGGCGATGCTCTTCTGGCCGTTGGCCGAGACCCCAAGATCGCCTACCACGGCACCCGAGGCCCAGTCGATATATCGCTCTACCGCAGAGCGGTTGAGGCCGAGGTCACGTCGGCAGTTTTCCAGTAGTTTGCCTTGCGCCTCCCGCTCGAGGAAGGCGGTACAGGCGTCGCCCGGCAGGATCTCGACCCCGGCAAAGATGATGATCGAGACCAGGACGACCGTTATCAGACCCAGCGTCAACCGGCGTAATAGCATTCGTAGCATCGACGTTCCGCGTTTCTGAATTTCTTAACGAAATAAGGGGCCGGAGCGATTATTGCCCCGGCCCATGGCTCGAAGGAGGGGCCTAGTCAACCGTGATCTTGTGCCAGCGCACCGCGTCATTCTTGACCGCGTCGAGGTTACTAACGCGCGAAGTGGTACCCACCACCTTGGTTACGGTATAGGGAATAAACGTTCCTGCATTCTCCCACAGGTACTCCTGCGCCTTGACGTAGAGCGCCTTACGCTTGTTGAAGTCAAGCTCGCGCCTGGCAGCTGCCAACATTTCATCGAAGGCTGCATCCTTGAAGTAGGATTCGTTCCACTTGGCGGTACTAAGATAAATCTCGTGCAAGGCCTGGTCAGCCGGGCGTTCATTCCAGCGGGTCGCGGCGACATCTTTCTTCATCCAGGCTTCTTTCCAGTAACCGTCTGTCGGCACCTGGACGATGTTGACGCGAATCCCGGCCTTGGCTGCCTGCTGCTGGTAGGCCTCGGCCAGTGTCGGCCAGGTCGGCTCGAGCGTGGCGACGTGAACATCGACATTGATACCGTTCGGATAACCGGCCTCGGCCAGCAATTTCCTGGCCATTTCAATGTCTTGCGGGCAACTCAGGTCGGCTCGATACTGGTCGTTAGGTTCCACCGGTGTGTCGCAGGCAACAATTCCGCCACCGCCCAGAACCAGGTCGACGAGGGCCTTGCGATCCGCCGCAAGGCGAACTGCCTTGCGAACGCGCTTATCTGTGAAGGGTTCGACATCGGTACGAAAAACGAGACCGCGCCAATTGCCAGTCGGGATCTCCTGCACCTTGAACTTGTCGCTGCCCTTTAACATCACCAGTTGCTGACCCGTGATGCCACGTTCCATATCGATCTGCCCACCGAGCAGCGCCTGCAGTCGTGCCTGGCCATCGGAGATACCAATGACCTCCATGCGCGCAACGCCGGGAGGTCCTTCCCAGTAGTCCATGTTGGCAACCAGGACAGTAGTACCCTCAGCATCGAATTTCTCAACCTTGAACGGACCGGTACCAATACCGGTTGTCGCTATGCTGTCACCCGAGCCTTCGGGAATCATTCGCAGACGGTAGTCCATAAGCTGCAACGGCATGTCGGCGAAAGGCGTCGACAATGAGATTTTGACGGTCATGGAATCGACAGCTTCGACCTTGTCGATCATCTTTACCGCGGATCTGGCAGGGCTCCCGGACTCGGGGTCGAGCACGCGGCCCAGCGAGTAAATCACGTCCGCTGCGTCAAAAGTGCTGCCGTCATGAAACTTCACACCGCTTCGCAGTTTAAAAGTCCATACCGTCGCGCTGTCGTTCGCACTCCAGCTAGTAGCAAGGTCAGCTTGCGGCTTACCATCCAGGCCAGGCCGGACCAGACGGTTCATGATTTTTTCCGTAATCTGGAAAACCCGGCCCTTGGATATCGGATCCAGACTCGATGAACTGCCAAATCCTAGTTCATGTGCCTGTCGAAAAGTACCACTCGGCGCAGCCAACGCACCTGTGGTGAAAAAAATAAACAGCAGAGCTGTATAGACTCTAGTTATATTCATTTAATATTCCTCCGGGTTATAGGATGCTGCCGCCAAGTATTACACTCAGGTTCCAGGCGACATTTATTTTATTCATATATTTTCATAGGACTGGTTCCAAAACAAACAATATTTGGCGTACTTATGGGTATAAAATTATATATTTATATCGCCATTAGTTTAATTTGACGCCCGTCGAAGTTCTGCTAAAAATGTGGCCGTGAAATATGATGATCTTTCTGCAACTCCCGCTATTCCCGAAAATGCGGGCTAAAATCGGCGCGCGAACACGGATCAATGAAGAATACTCAGAACTCCCCTGTAGTTATCGCGATAGGCGGCGGAGGCTTTACTCATGAAAGCGACCCCGAACTGGAGGATTTCGTCCTCGCACAATGTAAGGCTACACAGCCACGTATCGGCTATATCGGCGCAGCAAGTCGAGACAATACAGATCGCATCAACCTGTTTTATCAGCGTTTCGTCGGTATTGCGGGATCGGCTAGCCATCTGCCGCAAAATGAATCGACGCAGACCGCAAGCGACTGGGCGGCCCGACAGGATATTATTTACGTGGGTGGCGGTGACACTGGGCATTTATTGCGCTGGTTTCGGGAGAATGGGCTCGATACCATTTTAGCCGCGGCAGCCAATACCGGAACAATCCTCGCGGGCGTCAGTGCTGGTGCCATGTGCTGGTACGAATTTGGATTATCCGATTCAGGTGGTAAGGGCCTCGCCCCCCTGCCCGGGCTTGGGCTCGTGGCGGGTAGTTGCTGTCCGCATTACTCCTCCGAGCCTGAACGTAAGCCAGCCTTCCAACAACATATTGCTAACGGATCGATGCCAGGTGGACTCGCAATCGATGACGGGGTTGCGGTACTGATTCGACCCGGCCGGCCGCCACTGGCCTGCTCGGCAAGGGAGGGCGCCGGTGCCTATATCGTGGATAACAAGGCCGATACCTACGTCACCGCAGCGGTAACATTGCTGAAATAAAGCCAAATAAAGCGCAGTCAGCCCTATTTAATTATCTATGAAAACTTACATGCCGATCATATTAGCCTGATCAATAATATTCTGTGCCATACGTATTGAGGCTGCATCGATTAATTTACCTTTATACTGAACTGCGCCAATACCTTCAGACAGTGCTTTATCATAGGTTGTTTTCATTTCTCGAGCGGCGATCACGGCACTGCCTGAGGGAGAAAAAATTTCTTGTGCGTGTTCAATTTGCGAGGGGTGAATTGCCCATTTCCCAGCACAACCTGACTGCATGGCTCGCCGACATTCGGTACGATAAAGTTCAGGGCTGTTAAAATCGACAAAAGGGCCATCAACTGGAGTGATGCCATTCGTTTTGCAAGCGATCACCAAACGATTTCGATGGTAGTGCCAAATATCACCGGGGTAATCGATTGTCCCTTCAATCGACTCCATTGGTATTCCCTGACTGGCAGAAAAATCCCCCATGCCAAAAATCAGGGCTTCCAATCTCGGCGTCGAGGAGGCAATCGAGTCTATATTGGTCATCGCCTCAACATCCTCGATCAGGCATTCAATGCCTATCTTGTGTTCAAGTCCCAGATCCAGCTCCAGTTGCGACAATAATTTATCGACAAATAGAACATCTGCTGCATCCAGAACTTTCGGGATCATGATTATGTCGAGATTACTGCCAGCCCCACTAACGAGCTCAATGATATCCCCATAGCAGAATTGAGAGGCCGGATCGTTAATTCGAACGCTTCGAGTCGTTCGTCCGAAATTCAATGTGTTGAGAGCCTCGATAACTTTGTTTCGAGACAGCTTTTTCTCCTTGGGTGCCACTGCATCTTCGAGATCAAGGAATATATAATCCACATCCAGCTGTGAACCCTTAATCATCATTTTTTCTGCGCTTCCGGGAATCGCCAGTTGGCAACGCCTTAACCGGGCTGGATGACCATATTTCATCAGTTTATCTCTGCTCTCGAGTTTGGCAGGGGGATAGATGAGGGCAAATCCCAAACTGCATCAGATTACTTTTTCTGCTTTCAATTCTTCGATATCTCGATCCGTCATATTCAAAAGAGATTTAAATACGGCGGTGGTGGAATCACCCAAAGCCGGCCCGAGATTCTGCAAAATTGCCGGAGTCTCGGTGAGTCGGGGTAGCGCTGCGGGCACTGCTACTGCGTTAAAACGCAAGTCGTTGAAGACCTGAAAATTCCCCCGTTCGCGATAATGCGGATCATTGTAAATATCCTCGATACTGTAAAGCACGGCACAGGGAACGCCACCCTGTTGACATAGTGCTATCACATCGTCTGCGTCCTGCTGAATCATCCAGCCTTGTACGATTTGATTGATTTTCTCACGATTCTCTACTCTAGCCGAAACGTCCCCATAGGTTTCGGGCCTGGCATTTTCGGGGCAGCCCATGATCTGACACATACGTTCAAAAATTTTGTTGCTGGAGCATGCCAAGGCGACATACTTATCGTCACGGGTCTCATAGTGGCTATGAGGAACCGCGTTGACCGTATCGGCACCCATGCGTTCGCGGATGAAACCGGTGCGTTCATATACCGGCAACATCTCATCCAGCAAACGGAATACAGATTCGTACAATGCAATATCAACTACCTGACCCTCGCCAGTTTTTCGACGCGCCTCAAGAGCCATCAATATCCCAATCGTACCCCACATTCCCGACACATAATCGGCAAGAGATGTCGATCCCGGCATGACTGGCATCTGCCCGGGCTCCCCACACAAATATGAGAGACCGGCAAAAGCATGGGCGGCACGGGCAAACCCTGGGCGGCTACTATAAGGCCCGGTTTGCCCATAACCACTGACTCTTAGCAGAATCAATCCCGGATTGATTTCCCGAAGAACATCGTAACCCAGGCCCCATTTTTCTAAGGTACCCGGTCTGAAGTTTTCCAGCACGATATCAGACTGGCTAACCAGATCTTTAAATAACTCTGCACCCTTCGGTGTGCGCAAATCCAAAGTGACCGATTTTTTATTCCGAGCCTCGGATAACCAGACGAATGTATCCTGATTGGGCTCGACCGGGGTACCAAACTTGCGCAATGGATCGCCTTCGCCGGGCTTTTCTATCTTCAGTACTTCGGCTCCGAAATCTGCCAGGATGACCCCGCAAAACGGTGCTGCGATAAATGTAGCGATATCCAGAACACGTAATCCGCTGAGTGGGGTGGTTTCATTTTGATTGCTTGCGGAGTTCATTTTGCGCTCTTGGCTAATTTAAACGTTGTTCCGGCTATCAGCTTTAGCCGGTATCCCCGGCCAGGGTTCAGGACCACTAGGTATGGACGTATTAATGCCGCGCACTATTTCTCCTTCAGGATCATACATGGGCAAACTACAAAGCTGGCCCTGGCGCACCTCGCCATCTGTACATTCAACCTCCATTATGGCGCCGGGACCCAATTCAGCATCTTTCAGCAGAACTATGCCAACGCCGCAGACCTGATAGGGGGACCAGGTGCTCGAGGTGACCCGGCCAGCGGGCTGCCCGTTAAGCAGAAGTGTATCTCCACGCAGTGCAGTCCCGCCTTCGACGCGAATGCCCCAGCTACGGTTTTTCTTGTCAGCCGCCATTAACGCAGCGCGCCCGAAGAAATCCCCCTTCTCAAAATCGATGTGTCGACCGAGCCCAACCGAATACGGAGTGGTGGAATCGGTGAAGTCCTGTCCGGCCGATAACAGTCCCGCCTCTATCCTTCGGCAGCGATTTCCAGGGGTTGCCGTCAGAATCATGCCAATCTTACTTCCTTGCTCGAGGATCAAATCACCTAGCATTTCAATTTCATTTTCCGGGCGAAAGTAGATTTCCCAGCCCAGCTCATTGGTAAATCCCGTGCGGCTAACAATAACTTGTTGACCGGCCATGGTGACCTCGGCCCAGTCGAAATAGCGCCAGGGATCGGGCATGGCCCCATCGATCAAGCACTCGAGGAGTTCCATTGCACGCGGCCCTGCAATTTGGCTAACCCACACGTCTGGATCGGATATCGTTACATCGAGACCTTCGGCATGGGCCTTGTACCAGGTAAAAAGCTCGCCATGGGCTTGTGAAAACCAGTACCGGTCTTCATCGACTCTGAGCAAAATGCCATCAGTAATCATTCCGCCATCGTGGTAACAGGCGAACTGGTACGAACAGCGACCCTTTTTAACTTTTGACACGTCTCGAGGGAAAATGCGTTGCAACAATTTAAGCGCGTCCGGCCCAGAGATTTCATATGGATACTCTCCGGTATGGCGGAAAATGACCTCTTGTCGCGCCTTCCAGTACATTTCCTCGGGAGTCGCATTTGTCAGCTTCTCCGGGTTCAGGCGACCGGCGTAGAGCGAATATTCAGGATCATAAGGCAGTTCCTGGTAAGTCAGTGGATGAATCGCAATGGATCGCGCTAATTCCACGGGTCGGTTCGCTTCTATGGGAAGCGGAACTACGGAAAAACGGAGTTTCTTGAGAGCGGCGTGCATAATGAAGGCCTATAGCTAAAGTAAAAAAGGGATGTAGAATTAGTCGATCTATAATTAATACTTACCTTAAGCGATACAAACGATATTTTTAGAACGCATAGATATATCTAGTTATATTTATTGCCGGAAGAATTCTGCACATGAACAACAAATATCAACGTCTTCCTTTATCCGCGTTGCGAACCTTCGAAGCGGCAGCTCGCTTACAGAGTTTCAAACAGGCTGCCCGGGAATTAAATGTCACCCCGGCCACCGTGAGCAACCAGATCCGCAAAATGGAAAGAGACTGGGATTGCCAGCTATTCGTGCGCAAAACTCGTCAGTTGGTGTTGACGGATGTGGGACGATCTCTGGCCATTACCGTGAGCCGGGCATTTGATGATATTCAATCCGAGATCACATCCCGACTAATCATGGCCAAAAAGACCATTATTCTAGCGGTCGGTCCAATCTTCGCTTCACGCTGGCTAATCCCGCGACTCAATCGGTTCCGCCAGCAGCATGCCGATATTGAACTGGTACTTCACCACGGGCCCCGTATATCGAACGCGGAAAGTATGAATACGGATGCAGCGATAGACTGGGGCGAGGGAGGCTGGATGGGGTTGGAAGCCACTCATTTGCTGAGTATCCAATATTCACCGATTCTGAGTCCATCGCTGGCAAAACAAATGGGAGGTATTAAAGAACCTGCCGATTTGGTGAATTACACAATTTTACACCAATTTGACCGCACCGAGTGGCAGGCCTGGGCACAACTGGCTCAAATCCCCGATCTCAAATTTGTAGCCGAAACTGTAATTCTCGATTCCAATGTTGTCGTGCAGGCAGCAATAGACGGTCAGGGAGTAGCGCTCGGAACATTCCCTTTTATTCAAAACGAAGTGGATAGTGGGCGGCTGATATGTCCATTGGATATCATGCTCGACCCGACTCGTTCGTACCATGTGTTAACTCGCCCGGGCATGCGAAAAAAGCCTGAAATAGAGACCTTGTGTAACTGGCTAGAAGAAGAGGCTAGCAGGTAAGTAGCTTACTAACCTTCATTTGTTTTATCTTCAAGGGTCGAAGGCTACTGTGACGCCACTCGGAATTTGCGCACTAAACCAAAAGATTTCAGGCAGCAGTTGAACTCGTTTCACGATCGAAAAAACCAACCTTGAACATACAGGTGTTAATGGCCCTGGCGACATCTTCGCCATGTTGATTCACCACTCGCCATTCATAATGAACTGTGCCGGATTAACGAAGTCCGGATTACCGCCCCAGTCTGGCGCCGCGTCTGCGCTGATGGCATGGTCATTGTTGAACGAGATATGGTGGGCGTTTTCGTATTTCCCAATAGCCAGTTCCGGTGTGATTCGGGTCCAGTTTAAATCAATCGACAATTCAGTCATGGGTTACCTTTTCAATAGTGATTTCGGGAATACAAATCGGCATGAATAGATCGCAACTCATGCAAAAGGTAAGTCAGAAATTATTCCTGTACGGCGGTTACCGTCGGAACTCAAAACCATCACGTCCTGCCCGGCATCCCAGTAGTCACGGTCAATCATTGACAAACCGACGTTCCGGTGCAGCCGAGGCGACCATATTGCCGATGTAATTTCACCTACCTTGCGGCTGCCGACCATCACCGGCCACGGTGTTGAGCATGTCGGGCAAGCTTCACCATCGAACAGAACTCCTCTTATTTCGCGCGATACACCTTCGTTTGCAATTTTCAGCAAAGGCTCTTTTCCGATAAAGTTGACCGATCCATCGAGCGCGCAGTACTTTCCAAGCCCTATTTCAAGTGGTGTGTTCTCACGAGTCATATCATTTCCGTAGCTGAACAGACCGCCTTCTATACGCTCAATCAGGTTCGGACAACCGGGTCGTATATTCATGGATTCTCCGGCCTGCCAAACGGTATCCCACAATGCTGAACCAAGACTGCTGTTTTTCAGATAGATTTCAAACCCGCCCTGGCGGGAGTAACCTGAGCGAGCAAGGAGTTGTTGCGTTCCGAGAAAATCGACATAAGCAAAGCGAAAGAATCCAATACTCCGAATGCTCTCGCCAAACAGGGAGGCAAGCAAATCTTCAGCCTTAGGCCCCTGAACAGCCAGCGGTGAAACGTCGGGCTCCGAAATGTTGACCTCGAATCCGGCACCAATGGCAAGGCCCTTAGCATAAAGTAATACGTCGGAATCGGCGATTGACAACCAGTACCGATCCTCTTCGATCTTCAACAAAACCGGGTCGTTAATAAGACCACCGCATTCGTCGATCAGAGGGACATACAGGCACTGACCCACCTTCGCATGGGATAAATTTCGCGGCGTCATCCATTGAACCAGCTTGGTTGCGTCTGGCCCTTTGATCTCGACCTGGCGTTGACAGGAAACGTCCCACAACTGAACGTGCTCCCTAAGGTGCCAGTAATCGTCTTCCACGGATGGTTGATAAGCCTTCGGCAGCAGCATGTGGTTTACTACTGTAAAGCCTCGAACACCTGCGGTCTCCACCCTATCAGTGTAAGGCGTGCGCCGGATTCTCCGGGACATGTTCAATCCGCTGCTCATTGCTCACCGGCCTCGGGCGTGGAAACCCAGACGGAACAGGAATGAGGTGACAGGATCAGAGGCACGTGATACCTGGCGTCAACGTTCCGCATCCTTAAACGAATGATGATTTCGTCAGCGACCTGTGGTTCTGTTTCACCAAGCGCCTGCCTTGACCAGTATTTTCCGGTCGAAAAGGCCAACTCATAGGTTGCCTCCGGTTCTATTACCAACGGATCGATGTGCTGCAGCAGTCGGCCTCCTGAATCTGTCACAGCGTCGAATAACAGTTCTCGTGACCCCGCGTCTCGAATTTTCGTAAACGTCACGGTGACGCCACCCGCGTGAGTTCCGTCCACTCCATTGAGTGTATGTGTTGAAATCAGTGCCATTATTCAATCGAAGCCTTGTCACGCTTATCACTTGTTGCGGCGACGATCGGACTGATGACACCGCGGCATTTTACATTCACGCAAGCGACCTTGCCGGAAGCCTTTGCTCGTCTCAGAGCTGGAATCAATTCCTCGCGCCTGGTCACCAGTTCGCCATGTCCGCCGAGACCTTCGACCATGGAATGAAAGGGAATATCGCGAAAGTCCGTGGCAAAGTGTTGGCCATTCTCGAACAAGCGTTCCTGTTGCTGAGAAATGCAGTCCAGACCTCCATTGTTGTCAACCACAATGATGATCGGCAGATTTTCCTGGAACGCTACCTCAATGGACAGACCACCGGAGAGGAATGCACCGTCGCCAGTGATCAATACAACATTCCTGCCCGGGTTAAGGCGCTTGGCCGAAGCGGCAAAGGACACGCCAACCCCCAGAAGGCTGTAGTTACCAGGGTGCAATATACCCCCTAGCGTTTTTCCCTCTGAGCCGGCAAGATTGACGGCTATCTCTGACCAGAAATGGGTATTTCCTCCATCGAACACCAGCCAGTCACCATCGTCCATCTCCCCCTGTACGTCGAGTGAAAGCTGCAGGGGGTGCATTAAGCGACCTTCCGCCTCGTCTACCGCTGTCTCTTTCGCGATATCGGCGAACCATTTTTCAACCCATTCGGAGTGTTTCTCACAATTCAAATCGAACCATGACTCGGGTGCTTGCCAAGAGCCTTCAGATTCCAAAGTTAAGAGTGCATCTAGAAAAGCACCGGGATCACAAAGCAAAGTCTCATCAGCAGCACGGTTATATTCAAGCTCCTCATGGCTTCCATTGATGCAAATAAGTTTTGTTGCCCTCTGGAAAAAAGGCGGGTTGCCGAAATTCATCTGATTATCGAGCCGACCGCCAATCATGATCACGACGTCAGCCGAATGGATGGCAAACTTCGACGGGGAATACTGATGGAAGTCTGCCAAACCCATATAGGCCTGTGAACCTTCACCAAGAAGTTTTTGATGGTAGGGGACATTAAAGATTGGCAGTTTGAGTGATTTACCGACGGTATCAAGTCTTGATTCACCTGCGGACCACCAGACACCATGTCCAGCGATAATGACGGGTCGCTCCGCACCCTTAATTAAATCAAGGATATGCTGAAGTGCCTGTGGTTCTGGCCAGGCT
>Ga0307380_10007131_pt1 | contig 14587 bp, 3 predicted proteins | sample UN3MG_FD_202239 | JGI IMG/M metagenome (GOLD analysis project Ga0307380, IMG submission 202239) | Soil microbial communities from Risofladan, Vaasa, Finland - UN-3 | ecosystem: Environmental > Terrestrial > Soil > Coastal area > Acid sulfate soil | place: Finland: Risofladan, Vaasa | collected... | reverse complement strand
TGCCGCGAGCGGGCGGAACGTATTTTTTTGTCGAGCGGAGCTTAGGCCCGATTTGGGGCCTTTTCGGGGGACTGGCCGGCTGGTTTTCATTAGCATTGAAGAGCGCCTTTGCCGTTGTCGGAATGGCGGTTCTCATCAATCTGATAGTTGAAACGCAAATGGTTGGGTGGCATTCAAAAGCAATAGCGGCAATTTGCTGCTTTGTCTTTATGGCACTGAATATTGTAAGCGTCAAACACACAGGCAAGCTTCAGGTGTTGCTCGTCGGGATGCTGTTAGCGATACTTGCCTTCTTTGTAATCTTTGGCTCCAGAGCCGTCGAAGCTGCAAGGTATACGGGCTTTCTCGACAAAGGCTGGCCGGCAGTACTTACAACCGCGGGCCTGGTTTTCATAAGTTTCGGTGGCCTGACTAAAGTCGCAAGCATTGCCGAAGAAGTCAAACAGCCCGGGCGAAATTTGCCCCTGGGTATGCTGCTGGCCTGGTTTATTGTAACCCTGTTTTATATTGGCGTAATTGTAATTACAGTAGGTGTCGTTGACGGCAAGGAACTGATTGGCAACCTGATGCCGATATCATTAGCGGCCAGTAAATTTATGGGCCAGCCGGGTTTTGTACTGCTCAGTCTCGCCGCGATAGCGGCCTTTGTAACAACCGCAAACGGCGGGATACTCGCTGCATCGCGCTCTCCTATGGCTATGAGCAGGGACCAGCTCCTGCCACCGCTCTTAGCCCGCATTAACAGCCGCTTCAAAACACCTCACTTCAGCATACTGCTCACAGGCGGATTTATGATTACGGCCATTATTTTTCTTGATATTGAATCTCTGGTAAAAACGGCCTCGACCCTGATGATAATACTTTTCATTCTTGTCAACGCCAGTGTCATCATAATGCGTGAGAGCAGGATACAAAGCTACCGCCCGAAGTTCAAATCACCGCTATATCCCTATATACATATATTTGCTATCATCGCCTACGGCGCTTTGATAATAGATATGGGCCGTGTTCCGCTGCTGATTACTGGGGGCTTTATCGCTTTCAGCGCAGGCTGGTACACCTTCTATGTCCGGCGCCGCGTCAGCAGGGCTTCAGCCATTATGCACGTTGTTGAAAGAGTCACCGACCACGAGCTAAAAACCGTCACCCTCGAAAATGAGCTGCGGGACATTTTATTACAGCGCGACGATATAATAGAAGACAGATTCGATAAGCTCATAAGAGAATGTGAAATCCTCGATATCCGAGGCAAAAAGAGCGCTGAAGATATTTTCCGGCAGGCTTCCGAAATCCTGGAAAAAAGACTGGACATAAATGAGTACGTCCTTTTCGAGAAATTTCTGCATCGTGAAGCTGAAGGGGGCACAGTAATTCAGCCGGGCTTTGCCATACCGCACATAGTTGTTGAAGGCGAAAACAAATTCGATATTCTCCTTGTCCGGGACGTTGACGGCATCGACTTTCCACACGCCCCCGACCCTGTTAAGATAATGTTTGTTCTGGCCGGCAGCCAGGACCAGCGTAATTACCACCTGCGGGTCCTGATGGCCATAGCCCAGATTGCCCAGGAGAAAGGCTTCGAGCAGCGATGGCTTGCGGCCAGAGACGCTGCCGCCATACGAAACCTAATCCTTCTATCGACAAGAAAAAGAGACACAAATCTATAAGCCCATTAGATGGTTGATTATCAACATATCTAATTCTTCGTAATCCCGCTGCTGTATGAGTTTGGCGACCTTGTTTTTATCAAGACTTCGAACAAGCTCGACGAGGCGCAGAAAGATGGTCCTGCTGTTGGCCAGATGTTTTGTGGCGACCTCCTGCTTTTGCGTTCGCATCGCTTTTACATCGAGACCCACAAACTGGCCGTCTTTGCCGTAGTCGTGCTCATCGAGTATCCGCACCTGATTAAAAGCCCGTCGCAAATTAACAGCGCCGAAGGCCCTGTCCTCATCGAATTTCAGGCCGTTCTGGTCATTGAGGTGAACGCTGAACAGCTTATTATAAGCAAGGGCAAAGCCCATCTCATCCGAAGGGTCCAGGCCCGCTAAAATAACGTGAGCTGTTTCGATGTTGACGCCGACACGGTCGGGATAGTCTGTAAGATAGCCGATAGCAACGGCGTGGCCGGCCGTCGGGATGTAGGTTTGGTCCATCGGCTCGTTCGGCTTCGGCTCAATCGCAATCTTGACTTCTTTGTTGTAGTTGAGCATGTCATTGAGTGCCTCTGCAATTTGACCGACCGCAATCTTGCTGTCCTTTGCTTCGCGAATATATGTCCCTTCGCGGGCATACCAGACAACGACCAGCTTCGTACCGAGCGCATCGACAATATCGAGCATCCGGCGGCTGCGGTCCCTGGCGTACTGCCGGCAGGCCGGGTCGTTGGACGTATAGGCCCCGTCGATTGTGCGTTCATCCTCCCACAGCCGGGGAGCGACAAATTCCGCGACCAAACCTTCGCCCTCAAGCATACTGCGTACCTCCTTTGCCTTTTTGACTATTTGATCAGGACCGAGGTTATCCATATTCGGCACGGCATCGTCATCGTGGAACTGTACGCCGTCGAAGCCGAGTTTCTTATACATCTTGAGTTTTTTGCCGAATTCAATACTGTCCCTGACCGGCGGCCCAAACGGGTCCGCCCCTTCGTGGATATTCCACGGCCCAAACGAAAATCGATATTCTCCAGCCATTTTTGTCTCTCCTTAAATTTGTTTTAATTTGTGTCTACTTTTTTCTCTTGAGTACGGCGTTTGCATGGCGGGCGTAGTGGGCGCGAAGGTCACGGGCGTATTCGCTCAGAATCTTTTCGCCAAGACCCTTGTAATCGCCGCAGCGATATAAGGCCCGTGCCAGAATCAGCTCCCGCAGTGAGTTGTTCCGTGTCTTTGTATCCGTAGGACTGTCCGGGGTCCGCAGCCTCGCATCATTGATCTCAGTAAAAGCGTGGCCCATTACGCCGGGCTTTTTAAGTAATCCGGCAAGCGGCTTAGCTGCCGCACGGTCGCCCAGCGTCTCAAGCGCCATCGCCACCGCCCGGCAATGCGAGAACTCGCTTTTTTCATCGAGCTGTCCGACCTTTTCAAGAATGGATTTCACTGCCCGCCTATCGCGGGTTCGACCCAAAGCGATTATTAGACTATCAAGTTCGCTAATGCTCGCCCCGTATTGACCCATTCCGGTGAAATTCCAGCCTTTGTCCCATTCTCTCGAACCAATGACGTCCAATAGTATATTGGCCCCTGTGGCGTCGCTCAGCATTCCAAGGATATGGGCATAAGTTAGTTTGGCTTTTTCGCTTTCGGTACTTTTGTAAGCATCTCGCAGAAGCGGTACTGCATCCTGCGGCTGTGCAAGGACTATCTCCAGTCCATCGTAGTCATTGACAACACGCTCAACAGCGCTGGCAATCTGTTCTTTAGGTAATGGAAAAGAGTCCTTATCTGTCAGGACCCTCTCCGGCAGATTGCCTTTGTCGATGAGGTGCTTCTGAAGCGCCCTGATATCAATGTCACGCAGTTCCTTGCCGCTTTTTGTAACCATTGCCGCCGCTACGCCTGCCGCGTAGCCCTGGTTCTGAATGTCGGGCTGCATTCGTATAACAGGCATCGCATCGCGGTGGGCGCTGACGCCAAGGCCGGTTACCAGAATGCCATCGAGACCGTTTGGCAGCAGGCAGCGATAGGGGACATTAACAATAATGTCCTTTCTACCGGGGGGCTTTAGCAGAAACGCCGGATGTATCGTAAAGCCGTGCGAGTCGAAATCGCTTTTTGATATCACAACGGTATCGGGGTAGGTCCTGTCGTTTAAGATGTCCATTGGTGACATAATAAAGTCACCTACAATCCGCCGCCGTTCTCGTGTATCTATCAACTGCCCCAGGTCATAGGCTCGGCTGTACTTTTTCTTTGCAACGACAAAAGCCCGCCAGGTATCGATAACATCTGCATCGTCGATGAATGTCCAATCCGTATTAGTGTATCCTGTACCCATATTGTGCGGCGGGAGTCCTGCACCCTGGACGGCGACGCCGGAGCCGTTTGTGTAGGCGCACGCAGCGCCGGCAGCCGCAGCGATGTCTGCATTGCCGGTCGAATCAATGACCGCCTTGGCCAGTACAACGCCCCGTCCCTGTGGCGTAGCGACCACGACACCCCTGACCCGCCCGTTTTCCACGAACGCGCCGCAGCCGAGCGCGCCGAACCATATATCGGCGCCGGCCTTGCGGAGCTCCCGCCGATACCACTGGCTCTTCCATTCGGGATTCCACGATGCGGCCTTGCCTTTTCCACCATCTGTTAAACTTGCGATACCTTCATCGATTTCCGTTGTAAAACCGACGCGGTAACCGTGATAGTAACTGCTGATGAGGCCGAGCGTACCGACTCCGCCGAGGCCGTGAAGGTATTCGACGACGAGGATCCTTGCTCCCTGCCGTGCTGCGGCGATGCCGGCAGGCGCTCCGCCTGTGCCGCCACCGATGACCACAACATCATATTCGCCGAGCACCGGCACGACCCGATTGTTTGCGGGAATTGTCACAAGTTTCGTTTGCCCTCGACTTATCCCGCTCAAATTCTCTCGCACATCTCCTGACGTCACGGGCACCGCTGCTTTGCCGTATAATCCCACGTTCTTTAGTTTGCCGGCACGCTTTGCCTGCGAAGCGGCCGCAGCGCCAATGCGGCTGCCGATTCTCATCAACTCCAGAGGCCGAAGCAGCTTTTCCGCCGCATTGCGGGGTACATCCGCGCAGCCACCAAGCACGTATAGACGCTTAATACCCATTGGCCGGAACGGATCGAGATTGACTTTTTTCGCGCCTGGCCAGGTACCGGACAGACTTTTCTTACCTTTCATAGGGTCGGGCGGTACCTGGAACAGCGTTTCTGTCACATCTACTTGTCCCGTATGCCAGGTTCTGTCGAGTGCAATCTGCCCGGCCTCGGCGAAGGATGCGAAAGCAGCATTCTTCATTTGAATCTTAAGTGTGTACTCGACGGCCTGACGTCCATTGACCGGCGCAGGCATCTTTCGTACCCGGATGCCTTCACCTGTTCGGACTTCGCCGCCGAGGGCGATGTGCTTAAAGGTCTGCTGCCCTGTGGGATAGGGACGAAAAGACGCGCCGGCCATCCTCGCTACACTCGCCCGCGGCGTAGCATCGATGATGACCCTGGCTTTTACAGCCTGCCGTCCGGAACGATTGGCCATGACGATGCCGGCAGGATTTCCCGCCCCATCACGAAGCACGTCCGCTGCATAGCATCCGAACAGAAACTGCACACCAGCTTCGAGCAGCGCCTCATCGAGTGTGCGCTTGACCTGCATCAGCGTCGGAGGTGTGCGCGGCCTTGGGATTGGTTCAACGTACGGCTGTTCCTCCTCTATCAAAATCTCAGCCAAAAGTATTCTATCGACATCAGCGTTCTTCTTAACTACAAATTTCACATAGCGTGCTTTTTCTGTTACCGGCGCCGAAAGGTCAATAGCCGACTCTTCAAATGAACCTTTGCCGAGCATTTCATTTTTGATGACGGCAACCTGCCTGTATTGTTGGCCGTTGCTAATTGAGACGGTCACGCTTTCCACTTCGAAATCGTTGTCTCGCTGATAGGCAAGAACGTGGACACTTCTTAGACGATGCTCTCTACCCAGCTTGGCAGTAATCATTACGTCGCCGTTATACTGAACGCTTTGGGAAGGAGCACTGTTCCACTTGCCGTCGGCAAGCAATGATAGAGGCTTAGTATCTTTGTGAACACCTGCGGATGGTTTGTCGGCTTCGTAGGTAAAAGGGATTCCTTTTCCTAACGGCGGCACGAAAGGCGGTTCTGCAAAAATCTTCTTAGCAAGCGATGATGTCGGCTCTTCGCCCGGCTTGAGCCACAGCCGATACGTGGCGCAAATATCTTCGCCGAGGTACGGTCGTGAAGCCGCAAGAAAAACCTTCGCACCTTTTTGCGCCGCTTCGACGGCGGCAGCCACACCGCCTGATGAACCGCCGACAACTACGACATCCACATCGTAAGCTACGGGAATATCCCGCGCAGATTCATTGACTGTCTTTTCGTAAGCCTGTGGCACGGCCATCTTGGCCGTGTTTTCACGGGCTGGAAGCCCGTGCCACTGGAGACAAGATAAACATAAGAGCACGGCGAAAAGTGTAACAGGAATGAATTTCTTCATCTTCAGTCCTTTCTCTGGACAGTTTTTTGCACATTGTAGAATTTCTAACGGTGCTGAGAGCACAGGCTGCCAACCATGCTAACATTATCGTAACTATTGGCTCCTTTGCAATAAGAATCCTCAGTGTAAATGCGGATATGAAAGAGGGCCGCGAGCGTAACACCCGCGGCCCTTATTAACTCTTCGTTTGCAGACTCGCCGCACTATCGGGGAATGGCGTTACAGTCCACAGGATTGCAGCCAGTAGCCGGCGAGAACAGCCAAATCCAGGAAGTTAACTATACCATCTCCAGCAGGTTTTGGAGCAATATCAGCAGATGGAGTGCCCCCAGCTTGCAGCCATTGTGAGACCAGGATGTTCAAATCGCCGAAGCTTACATCGCCCATCCCGTCCAGGTCTGCACCGCCACACTTTGCCGGCATGTCACCGACCCATGCAATAGACAACGGCAGGGCCAAATCAGAGACATTTAATAACTTTTCAGCATCAACCGATCCACTGCTGCCGTAAGGCACGGCAGCAAGATATGGAAAGTAGAACTGTTCGATTGTGAGCGGTAAGACGTCTATATACTCTGGCATTTGAAAACCGATGACCCAGAGAGTACCGGTGAACGGGTCCTCGGTAATATCAGTTATGTGGCCCATATTATTGATGGTGATGGCTTGCAGAAGGCTAAGGTCGGCCGTAGATAAAATGTGCAATGAAGCAGACGCGGCATCCGGCTCACCCTTTGAGGATGCTACATAGAGGCGGGAATTATCATAACTCGAACAGTAAAGTCCAATCGGTGCGTAGATACCAAGATTTTGCAGTTCACACTTGTTAATCAAGTCTCCGTTGTTGTTATAGACCCATAAGATGTCGCTGTTATTATTATAGCCGCTATTGATGACGTAGACATTGCCGCTGCTATCGACTTCGATTTCACGCAGGTTATTACAATCCTGGTTGCTATTTGGCAGAGGAGGATCATCATAGATTTCGACAACATTGTAAGGTGGCGTCTGACCGGGTACCAAAACAAGCTTGGCTGAAGCCACATACGGTTCTCTAAGACAGGGATCAACTACTACGGGTGTAACGTATACATCCCCATTAGAGTCAAAGGCAGCGTCAAAGAAAGGTCGTCCCCAGGTGTTCTCACCATGTTCCTGGAAACCTATATAAACACCAGCAGTCTTACCGTATCTCGGTTCACTAATTACGGGGTAACCCGGTCCTACGGGGTAACCATATCCTCGCGGTATGATTACAGTAAAACCAGCAGATACTCGGACCAAACCTTTTTCCATGTTTACCTGATAAAGCAGATCATTATGATCTCGAACAAGCTTGCCGTTCATTTGGTCAGTGTCCATTGCGTAAGGTCCGCCGACGAGATTATAGTTTTCATCAAGGTCGTAAAGACGGTCGCTCAGGAAATCCTGATTGACAAAGTCGAACCTTTTACCAGAAATAAGAAGTGAGCCTGCAAAACCAGTATCTCCACCGGCCTGAAGTGCGGCAGTTGATGTTGTCTCAAACATGAATGCACCACCGACTGGAGGTTGAAGCGGAGGTGTGCTGCCATCACAAGGCGTAAGGCAAATGTCGAAACATAAATTTCCTATCCAAGGAAATTCTTCGTCCACCCAATCCTCCCAGTCCCATCCCAATAAGTCAGTCGTATCCAGAAAACCATCTTCGCTGAATCCAAAATCGAAGCAGTATAGCGGGAGACCCAACGTACTCGGACCAGAACTTAATTCTCCACTTGCACTAAGTATTGACAGGTAATCCCTTGGTGATACGAGAAGATCTCCGGTCACATCGCCACAGTATACGCACGAAACCAAGGGGTCCCAATTGTTGATGAGTATCCACGTTCCCTTGGGCCCGACCAGCTCGAATTCCATCCGGACGCCCCGGATGAAATCCAGGTCTCCCGCGTAGACATTCTCTTCAAAGACACCGAAGTGACCGGAACCTACTGAGCCGTACTGGCCCGGCGGAGGGGGATACAAGCGGGCCACTTCGATGTAATGGTCCAGACGGCACGGGTCATTATGGTCAAGAAGCTCGGGTACATCTGTCAAATAAATCACCAGTTGAACGTTGGAGTCAGAAGTGCCGAATAAATACTCAAACAAAATCAAAACCTCGTCTTCGCTGGCCTTGGCAAACAGGCCCTTGGCCCGTGCATTGATTACCTGCCCGTAATTGGGTGAGCAGGGATCAAGCTCCTGAAGATTAGACATTCGCATCATGCCGTTAGGATCGGGGGCGCTGCCCTCAACTCGTTCGACGTGAATCCTGCTATAGTCCGGCGCTTCAGGGTCAGGGTCCTCAAAATTATTGTGCATCACACGGGTCATAAATTCAATCTCATTATCAAAAGCTATGTTACTGAGGGAAAAACCCAAAATGGGTTCATTTCTTATGACAGCGGTTTGGGCTTTGTTAATATCCTCAAAATAAAACTGATTGAATGCGGTATTGAGCATAGAGTTTGGGCCCAGAATAAGCTCCTTAACATACATCACTTCATACAACCCGCAAGGGTCACCATTTCCGAAATCAAAGCGGTTTGTCAGATTCACCTTTGCACCGGCAACAAGTTCGAGTCGTTCCACCCTCCAGCTATTTGTATCAAAAACCGGCACGTCGTTAACCTCGCAGAAAAATTCGTTGTTAGGGTCGCACGAACTGATGGTTGCCAGGCCGGCACTGCCCCTAAGCTCCAGGAGACCGCCATGAGTATTGCCCACACCTTCTGTAATCGTGACAAATATCCGGTTGTTCGCAATTACACCCGCAAACACGGATGGGTCCAGGTCCATATAACGGTCGCCGTTGGCGTGTATGTCGTTACCTGTGATTTTAACGGTATCCTCAATGAAGAACTGACCGTAAGGTGCTCCCGCCTCGGCGGTAATGACATTGTTTGATATAATCGCACCCCCTTCGAAGCTGGCGCGCTCTACGTCGATTTCCGCGTTCCTCAAATGAACAGAGTCCCTGACATGCAACAAACCCTCACACTTTATAGTTCCTGTTATGTTGGGGTCACTTTCATGGCCCAGGTCGATAATTGCATCACTTTCTATAATCAGTTCAGAACCAAGAGCGACGTGTACAGTGCCTGTACCAGAGAGGTCACAGCGGATCGAAGCGTCAGCCAGGTCGAGAGTAGAACAAGGGTCTATCTGCAAAGTTCCATCACCATTAAACATGAGGTTATCTCCCAGCCAGTTGTTATCCACGATCTGAACGGTTCCATTAATTTGAACACTACCGTACCCCATCCAAACACCATCTGGATTATTGCCGCTGATGAGTGTGACACCGTTCAGGATAATGTTGCTACTTTCAGAGCACATCCCGCCGCCATAGCGGCCAAGAAAGCCCTTTGATGAATTCAGGCTGAACGTGCAGTTAGTCAGCGTAGCGCTGGTTTCGTAGTTATACATCCCACCCCCCCAGGCCTCTACTGAGTTATCAATGAAGGTGCAGTTGGTTATCGTTGGGCTTCCGCCATAGTTATACATCCCACCACAGAATACAGCCGAGTTTCCGCTAAACACGCAGTTTACCACCACCGGGCTGCCGTTATGGTTGAACATCCCGGCACCGAGATTGTGTGGAGTCCATCCACTGGCATTGCCGGCGGTGATGGTGAAACCATCGAGGATTGTATTGGGCTCTGTCCCACTTGCAGTTACGACATGGTAGCTGTTGTCGCCGTTATTGGCATCCGCAACATCATTACCATTCAGGTCACCGCTGAGGATGGTTTCGTGGATATTTGGATCACGATCCTGCCACGCTCCACCGCCGGATGGAAAACCTCCGTAGATGGCGACGCCACTGAGAAGCTCGAACGTAGCAATGCGCTCCCCAAGAGGACCAGCAGGTTTGTATGTTCCCGCTGCTACTCGGATTTCTTCGACCTCTACCGCGTACCCCGCTATCTCGAGAGCTGCCTGAAGGTCACGAAACGCATTGGTCCAGCTACTCCCATTGTTCGTCCCAGGTGCCTGGCCATCCACAAAAAGAACAGAAGGTGCAGGCTCATTGTCCAGTTCAACAACCGTCAGGCTCCTGCCCACAACTCCCGGAACAACCACCGAAATAAGGGCCGTTCCAAAGAGGTAATCGCCGTCTTCGGACGCGGCGAGTGTGACGGTCTGAGGATTCCAGTAGTTGGACGAGTTAAAGGTCAACGAAGACCCGGAAACGACATTGATATCAGAATCGCCCGACTCGTGAGCAACAACGACATCAACCGTCCCTTGTGGATCCATCCCAAGGTTCACGTCGAACGTGGCAGTTTGCCCCTCCGGCACCGTCACCGATTCGGCGCTGAGCACAATTAGTATGGTTCCTCTGGCACCTTCGTATGCACCCATATCAACGATTGGCGGCGTGCCATTGCCGGTGTTCGGCACGTTCGGATCCTCAATAAACCGGGGGCCTCCATCGAGGTCGACAACAGGCAGGACCTGGACTCCGGGAGTGTTAGCATCCGTATCAGCCTCGTTGTCCCCGGCGTCTATGCATGGTGAGCTGAACAAAAGCCGGAGGTTGTCATCCTCTGTGCCAATCTTGTTATCAAGCCCATCGGCATCCAGGAACAGTGGGTCGTTACTAATCATGCTCTCATTATCCCACTCTAACGTGCATTCACCTTCGATGTAAACATCCGCCTGGCCACCCTGAACGTCGCTATATGAGATCGCAAGATTCGAAGGACCGGCATCGGGATTTTGTTTTATCGCAATTTGTGCCCCCTTTGCAGACTTATTACCCCACAGAATACAGTTGGTAAGGGTCGGATTGCTCCCATACTCACTGTCTATCGCACCGCCGAAGTCCAATGCCTCGTTTCCGCTAAAGGTGCAGTTGGTCAGCGTGGGGATGGTGTAATACTCGACTTGCATTGCAACGCTCGACTCCCATACCTCGTTTTTGCTGAAGGCACCGTCGGTCAGCATCAGGCTGGTCGGGATACTGTGGAATAATCCGCCGTTGTACATCCCGCCACCTTTAAAGTGAGCAATATTTCCGCTAAAAGTACAATTGATCAGCTTAGGGCTGCAATTGATTCCCTGCCCGGTGTTAGCCATCCCGCCGCCGAAACTCGCCGAGTTTCCAACGAACTCACAATTGCTTAGAGTTGAACTACAGTTGAGGTTGGTTACACCCCCCCCGGAGAGATTGGCAGCGTTTCCGATAATCATGCAGTCAGTAATCGTCGGGAAGCCTAAAACGTTAACTATCCCACCACCATTGTTGGCCGAATTACCGCTGAACCGGCAGTTAATTATAGTCGTATTACTACTGTAGTTTTCTATCCCACCACCACCGGACAGATGACTCATCGAGATGACTGTGTTTTCATTGAAATTACAGTCGGTCACTATGGAATTGCTGTAATAGTAGTTGCACATTCCAGCACCACCGGTCCACTCTTCTTTCTCCGAGATGACTGTATTTGCATTGAATGTGCATTTACTCACTGTCGGGCTGCTGAACCAGCCGTTGGACATCCCCCCACCACCCGACCAGGCACCGTCCGAGACGACTGTGTTTTGGCTGAATGTGCAGTTACTCACTGTCGGGCTGCTGGAATTATAGTTGTACATCCCGGCACCGCTCGTCCAGGCATTTGGCGAGATGACCGTGTTAAGGCTGAAAGTGCAATTTTTGACCGTCGGGCTGCCATAGTAATTATACATCCCGCCGCCATGGTAGTCTGAATAAGATATGCCATTGGCATTTCCCGCCGTGATAGTGAAGCCATCGAGGACAGCGGTTAAGTTGGTGTAGCTTCCAGTAACGACGTGATAGCTGTTGTCGGTATTCACATAAGGCATTCCGATGTCACCGCTGAGGATTGTTTTGTGGACATTCGGGTCGCGGTCCCCCCACGCACAACCGCCGGTTGGAAAACCACCGTAAATCCCGACGCCAATCTTCAGTCCAAATGTAGCCGTCCGTAGCCCGCTGCCGCCGGGATTGGCCAAGTTCCTGTCAGGAGTGTATATACCCTCAGCCACCCGGATTTCGTCACCGCTTATGGCGGCAGATAAAGCATCTTGAAGGTACTTATAAGCGTTGGCCCAGCTTGAACCATCACCGTTCCTGATTGTATCAACGTAAATGGTTTTCCCCGTTGCAATCGTAGAACCCATGCCCGTCAACATTATTAACACAGCCAGATATACTTTCAGATTTCTTCTCCTGTTCACTTTCTCACCCTTTCAAGAGAAATGAGGTTATTTTGCGATGCGCACACCACAGACCTTTTGGTGTATTTTGAGAAAACTGCACAGATATAACCGGATACTACCCATCGGTCTCCTGCCAGCCATCCCTGAATAAATACAAAAGAATTATAACACTATTTCGCCGCATGTCAAGCAAAAACAAGCGTTTTCCAGAACTGCCTATGGCTGAGTGCCGTTACATTTGCAGCTCAAAGGACAAAAAGAGGGCCGCGAGCGTAACACCCGCGGCCCTTGTCAACTCTTTGTGTTGCAGACTCGCGACATTATCCACGAACAGCGTTATGGTTCACAGGTTTGCAGCCAGTTATCAGCCAGCTCGGCCACATCCTTAAAATCAACCGTACCGCTGCCGTCAATGTCGGCGCGCATGCAGGTGGTTACACCAAAGTCCAGGTAGTAGTGGTCACTAAATATATCATAATAAATGTATTGGTCACCATCGTTCGCACGTCCCCATGTTCGGAGCCGGAATTGATACGCGCAACGCTTCCACTCCATTAGGCTCGGCGGTGCATCCTTGGTGTTGAATTCCTCGCTATGTACGCCGTCCCAGTAAGGAGGCGTCGTCGGGGAATATGACTCGTCGGCGATCGTACCGCGGTTCTCGTTCTTGCCGGCGACGGTGTCCAGTAAGAAACGCCTCAAATAGCCGGTGGGATGCGAGGCGGTAATGGTAAAGCGCAAGTTTTCCTGATTGTTGGTGAGACCGATGATAGCACATTCCTCTATCAGCCCGTCAGTGCACGGGTCGTAGTTGGGATTGCCTTCGTTGGGGTCGTACCTGACGTCGTGGATTATGGCTTCAACCGGGTTGTTATCAATGAGCAGGATAATATGGTCCCAACCGTCGGTCGGCGGCAGGCTCACCTCCACCAGCGTAAAAGGGTCGGCCCAGCGATATGCCTTATAGGTGAGGGTGTATTTGCCGTTTTCACATACTCTCGTGTTCCACCTTATCCTTAAATCGGGATTCGACCAAATGCTCCCGTCGAGCGGACTATTCAATTTATAGAGATAATCCTTTCCGTCGATAGGGTCCGGCCCCATCCTTACATACTCATGCTTCCAGAAACCATTGGCGTCAACATACCATCTTACCTTACCCAGCGGTTGTCCGCCCAGCTCTTCTCCGAGAACGACGTAATCTTCCGGTGCGGGCTCATTGCCATCATCCCATTTGGCCAGCATCATCTGATAAAAATGGACATCATCATAAAGTCCAAACTGTCCGCGGACCCGGAGTGTGCTGCCGAATGGGGAGTCTTTGTATTGTGGAACTCCAAACAACGCCGCTGCATCCGGGTCGACGTTTGCCAATCCCACATTCGGCTCGTTCGCGTCCCGGCCTATCTCCGTGGTGGGAAGGTCTCCGATGTTGGTAATGATAAAGCCGGCGCCGGTATGTGGAGGCGGTTCAGTTACTTCTCCGAACGGCCCGCCGTAAGCACCCATGTCGTTGCGGGAGCCGTCAATATCCTGGTATTCTAATGCAGGATGGCCGGTATCGATGCAGGGCGAGTCTTCCAAAAGGTGCACGTCATCATCTTCTGTGCCGACAACGTCGTCGGCACCGTCGGCATCTACGAACCACGGATCGTCACCGATGTTGCCCGTGCCGCCAAGACCGCCGCTCAACCCCTCGATGCAGGAATAGTCGACAACTACAACTGGAGGACCAGTGCTTATACGAATCTGAGAGGATTCACCGTTGCCGCTGGAATCACTATTGCCCCAGAGAATGCAGTTGAGCACCGTAACGCCCGCGGTCGCGTAGGAACAATAAACGCCACCACCCGACCCATCTGCGGAGTTATCGCTGAGCGTACAATTTGTCATAGTGGCATTGCTTGTCCCCATATTAAACAGCCCACCCCCACTGCCTGTCGAGACGTTGCCGCTGAGGACGCAACTGGTCAGCGTAGGCTCGCCACCTTGGCTTTCCATTGCTCCGCCAGCACCATCCGCTAAGTTACCGATGAATTTGCAACTGATAAAAGACGGATCATCGGACAAAGAACTAACATTGGACGCACCACCTCCTCGCACCGCCTTATTGCGGATAAAAGTGCAATTGACCAGAACGGGGCTGCCCGTAGCTATATAGATACCGCCGCCCTGA
>Ga0307380_10007129_pt1 | contig 14588 bp, 8 predicted proteins | sample UN3MG_FD_202239 | JGI IMG/M metagenome (GOLD analysis project Ga0307380, IMG submission 202239) | Soil microbial communities from Risofladan, Vaasa, Finland - UN-3 | ecosystem: Environmental > Terrestrial > Soil > Coastal area > Acid sulfate soil | place: Finland: Risofladan, Vaasa | collected... | reverse complement strand
AAAGGTTATTCTTACGAACGATATTGAGGATCTTTTGCTCAACCACTTCAACAAGACTAGTCTTTTCTATCGCTTTCAATTGCATGATGGTTCCTTATATTATGTCCTACAATATGACGTATAAAAGAGAAAAGTCAAGGGGGAAATTGCACTTTTTTTCTATTTGTGAGTTACTCAAATTGACCGTTCTCGAGCAATCCATCTATATGGCATCAGATTGTCATACAGGAGTGTCCCGATGTTTTAGACGGTATTGTCTCGGTGTCAAGCCAAGGTGATGGTTGAAGGCACGACAGAGGTTGTGGGAGGTCTGGAAGCCGGTGACACGGGCAACAGTGATGATCTTTTCATTGGTTTCCCGCAGCATTTTCTGGGCGCGCTCAACGCGGATGTGGCGCAGTTCCTCCATGGGGGCACGGACGAAGTGCTCTCGGAAGGCTTTCTCTATGCCGCTCCGCGACATGGCAACAAATCTGACGACATCGGTCATGCAGATAGGAAGATGGGCGTTGTCATGAATGTATCGCAGGGCCGTGGCGACCCTCGGATGATCGACTGCCAGGCAGTCCGTGCTGCGACGTTCAACAACGCCGGACGGTGGAATGTAAAGGGGACTCGTTGGTGGGGATTCACCACTGATCAGTCGCTCAAGCAGGGCAGCACCCTCGTAGCCGACTTGTTCCAGGTTATTATCGATACTTGAGAGTGGAACGCGCAGGCAATCGCAAATCGTCTCAGAATTGTCCACGCCCAGTACGCTGATCTGTTCCGGGACGGACAGGCCGGAGGAGAGGCAAGCTTCGATGACTTCAACAGCCTCAATATCGCGCGTGGCGAACAAGGCCAGCGGTTTGGGTAAGGCAGTTAAGTGATGGATCAACCACCGATGGCGTTGATAAAGCGTGTCGGTTCTCTTTCCCCGTGCCTTTTGCCATGAGAGTACTTCACAGTGATGACCATACTTAGCGAGTTCCTTTGCAAAGGAATCACGTCGTCTACGACTCACGCCCAGATCCCAATGATGGAAAAAGGCAAAGTTGCGATAACCGCGGTCAAGGAAATATTGGGCAGCCATACGTCCGATGGCCGCGTTGTCCATCGTCACCCGGGGCAGGCGGATAGTTGGTCGGCTTTCCGACAGATCGACAATAGGCACATCGAGCTTACGTAACAATTGCCAAAGGCCTTGCGGAGCGGCAAGCAACGTTATTACACCATCGCCCTGCCAGTGTTTAGGTACCAGATCATCGAAGTAAAACGTTACGTGCCATTCATGATCCCGTGCAAAACGAACTACACCGCGATGGATATCGGGATAATACCATCCCGGTGCAAACAGGATATATCTTTCCGTGGATCCAGTTCCACAGCGGCCGGAAGTGTTGCGTTGATGCATTGAAACACTTTTTATTCGCGATGTTCTGTTCATATGATTATCCACGTAAAATAGGTATCTATTTAAGTAGCGAAAATGATAACTTTTTTACGCAATATGTCAATTATAACTATCCGAATATATGATATAATGTATAACGTTTATATCGGAATGAACCTGGTTTCAATTTACGATTTTTTAATCGAAGGAGGCATATTATAAACAGAATTTACCTGATTTCAGCCTTATTAGTAAAAGAACATTAGTGAAGGTGCGAGCCTTTGGTTGTTTTATCCGAAGATATTTGAGATAAGCATAAGGCTGTGGCGTAAAACCGCAGCGCAAGAATTATTCCTTTTGTCCATAGAGGAGGATTATCATGAAGTGTAGAAAACCTTTGTTGATCCTGGCGATATCTCTGCTTGCAGCCGCGAGTGGGGCATCTGCAGAACCATTGCGAGTCGATCTATCTGAAACTGGTAACGATGTGGAGCCGGGTTGGCTTGACTGGAACTCGGGAGCCAGAGTAGGTGACGTCGAGCTCTCCCGGAACTTCGCCACGTCCTTCGGCGATCTAACCATTGTGTTTCCCAATACGGATACACGATTACGGGCACAGGTTGCGGAGACAGTACCGCTGCATGATTTGCTGGACGACTGCTTCAAACAGAGTGACGTGCTTGTCATGCGGATCGAAGGTTTGGTTCCCGGCCAATACACCATGACCACGTATCACCACGATGCGATTGGGAGTCAAGGAGACAACGATGGCACCATCAACATCATTGTTGAGGACGCCAGAGGTACAACTGTCGTGGCAGAGAATCTCCCGCAGTCCTGGGGACCGACCCCTGAGTTTGTCGTATCTGCGAGCTTTACTTTGGTTTCCAACGGCAGCGTTGTGGTCGTCACCTTTGATCAGAACCAGGGATCGAACGTCAATGAGCCCACGTGGGATGAAGCGTTTCTCAATGGTTTTGTGATAGATCTCAGGACAATCCCGGGGAATGCTCGCAACCCAAACCCAGCTCATGAGGCGACAGATGTGCCGCGAGATGTCGTGCTCAACTGGACCCCTGGCGAGTTCGCCAACACACACGATGTTTACCTGGGCACGGTTTTTGTCGACGTCAATGACGCCACTCGAAGCAATACACGCGATGTACTGGTCAGTCAAGATCAGACCACCAATACATATGATCCAGCCGTCCCTCTCGAATTCGGTCAAACTTACTACTGGCGCGTGGATGAGGTCAATGCACCACCCGATTCTACTATCTTCAAAGGCGATGTCTGGAGCTTCACGGTCGAGCCTTTCGCTTATCCCATCGAGAATATAACTGCCACGGCTTCAAGCGTGAACAGGGCCGACGAGAAGCCCGAAAACACCGTCAACGGCTCCGGGCTGGATGATGACCTGCACTCATCAGAAAGTACGGCTATGTGGCTCAGTAGTGGCTTCGATCCTAACGCGACCTGGATCCAATATGAGTTCGACAAGATCCATAAATTGCATCAAATATGGGTATGGAACTATAATACTTCTGTTGAGCCTCTTGTCGGTTTCGGCATCAGGGAAGCTACCATTGAGTACTCGGTCGATGGAACCAACTGGGTCATATTGGGCACTACTCACGAGTTTGCCCGGGGTTCTGGTCTGGCTGGTTACGCTCACAATACCATCGTTGACCTTGATGGTGTGGCAGCAAAATATGTCAAGATCACTGCTAACAGCAACTGGGGAGGCATCATGAACCAGTATGGTCTGAGCGAGGTTCGCTTCCTCTACGTACCTGTCTGGGCCACAAAGCCTAATCCTGATTCCGGAGCGACAGATGTAGACGTGGATGCGATCCTCAACTGGAACGCGGGAAGAGAGGCTGCTAAGCACGATGTGTACCTTAGCACCGATGAGCAGGCCGTTATCGACGGCAATGTCCCTGTTGCCAGCGTGACCGAGCCCGGCTATGCTTCCTCCCTTGATTTAGCCGGCACTTACTACTGGCGGATTGACGAGGTGAACGATGCCGAAAATCCGACTACCTGGCAGGGTGATATCTGGAACCTCTCGACACAGGAGTATCTTGTTGTGGACGATTTCGAGTCCTACAATGACATTCCTGCCGGAGAAGAGGGCAGCAATCTGGTGTATGTGATGTGGAAAGACGGACTTGATAATCCGTCTGTAAACGGATCGACCATGGGTTATAATGAACCGTTCCAGCCCACGATGGAGACCTCGCTTGTTTTTGACGGCAGGCAGTCGGTGCCGCTTTTATACGACAACACCGTAGCTACCTATTCCGAGGTCACAGCTAACATTGCTGACTTGGACATCGCGCGGGATTGGTCCGTGCACGGCATCAAGGCTTTGACACTTCGGTTTTTTGGCGATCCAAACAATGTTGCACAGCAGATGTACGTGAAGATTAATGGCTCCAGGGTAACATACGACGGCGATGCCGAGAACCTGAAGCGAATAGGGTGGCAGATGTGGTATATTGATCTGGCCTCAATCGGAGTGAGCCTCAGCAACGTCACTGAGCTAAGCGTTGGCTTTGAGCGTATTGGAGCGGTTGGCGGCCAGGGAATGGTTTTACTCGATGGTATCAGGCTGTATTCTTATGACCGTCAGTTGATCACGCCGGTAGAGCCCGGAGCAGTTGGATTGCAGGCGCACTATGAATTTGAAGGCAATACCAATGACAGTTCCGGCAACGCACGCAACGGCACTGTCATGGGCGGCCCAACTTTTGTAGCCGGCAAGGTCGGCCAGGCCATTAACCTCCGCGGTCTGAACGACTACGTGGAGATAACCGGTTACAAAGGTATTCTCGGCTCAAGTGCAGTCACTGTGACGGCCTGGGTTAAGACGAGCAGCACGGACACAGGCGCAATCGCAGGCTGGGGTACCGGTGTTTCCGGTCAGAGATTCGGCTTCAGGGTGGACGCCGGCAGGCTGCGGGCAGAGCATCATGGCGGCAATGTCCAGGGAGATACATCAGTGAACGACGGTGCTTGGCACCACGTTGCGGTGACGGTACAAGAGAACGCCACGATCTCATATCCGGATGTGATACTCTATCTCGATGGTGCGGACGACACCAGACCCACTACAGACCCGGATGCGTTCAACCTCACCGCGGGGGAGGATGTCAGTATTGGCAGGCGGCCTGCAAGCAATGATAGATTCTTCCTGGGTCAGATCGACGAAGTCCGTATTTACAACGGAACGTTGACACCAGAAGAGATCGCATGGCTTGCCTGTCGGATTGCGCCGTTTGACAAGCCGTTTTGACCGGCGTCGATATGATGGCTTCGTTTGCCGCTTGTGTGGGATGGCGTGCAGGATTTGTATTTAACGGGATTTTTATCAAGAAAAACTGCGAGTGAGCGCAATATGCGCCCTGCAATGGCCCTATTTTTACACTGAAAAATGGGTTTCCGGAGAATATCGAGGCTCAATAGGCCGCAGAAGGAGGCCCCATAACTGACCGGTTTCTTGTTCTCACAATTATTTACTTGCATATTACATCGGGTTAGACAAAATATTTATACACACTTAAGCAGGTGAGAATCATCTCTTATTCGCGTGGGGTACAAAAACTCGTCCCGACATAAACTCTTGAGCCCAAGAGGGATATATTTGGTTTCATCATAGAAATTCCACCGTTGTCCCTCCGAAAAACTCTATCCTGACGGGAAGTTGAAGCAATGACTAATGAAGTTTCTTATTTGCTGACCATACCAACTGCACCGAGTGGATTGTCAAAAGCCTTTTTGCACAACAGGCTGGGGAATCGGCAGGCAACCGTGATGTGATTGTCAGAAAACTCACCACAATCTACGCAGCTATGCGGATATACCTGTGATGCAAACCTCCGCGTGGGGTACAATTATTCCTCCTACGTAACTCCTTCAATAACATTGACATAAGGTCGTGACGGATGAAAGAGATTGCCTGTTGAAGGGTGATTTTGTATTGTGTTGTGACTATGAAACAGAGATTATGGCTTTCACTGATCACATGCTTAGCTTATTGCATCGACAAGGAACTATACAAGGCGATCGATTACTTGCGAGAACAGGTGCGAGTCCTTGTAGAGCATCAGGAAAAGGAGAACAAGCGGATTCTGTTGACCAACAACCAGCGGATGCGGGTGGCGGCCAAGGCCAAACGGCTCAGCCGGAAGATGCTCGAGCAATGTACAGAGTTGTTTACGCCAGATACTATCATGTGCTGGTACCGAAAACTCATTGCTGAGAAATATGATGGATCTCAGAGCCGAACGTATGCTGGTCGACCACAGATTCTGCAGGAGATAGTAGATCTCGTCATTCGATTCAAGCAAGAGAATCCCCGCTGGGGATACAAGAAGATCAGGGATCAAATCGTTTATCTGGGCTACAAGATCAGTAAGTCCAGCGTGAAGAACATCTTGATCGAACATGGTTACGATCCAGAACCAGACTTAACCGTCAGATCAACCTGGCATGAGTTTATCAGGAGCCATTGGGACGTGTTAACTGCCTGTGACTTCTTTACGGTCGAGCTTCTTGTAGGCCGTAAACTGGTTCGCTGTACGTTATTCTTTGTGATGGAGCTTGCTACGCGCAAGGTGTTCTTTGCCCCAGTCAAGCCACAACCTGATGGAAACTACATGAGACAGGTAGTGAGGATCCTGACGGATAGTGAAGACGGGTTTCTGTATGGCAAGCGGTATTTAATCCATGATCGGGATCCGTTATATAGAACAGCAGGATTCCATGAGATACTGAAGAGTTCAGGTATAGAGCCCGTGAAACTTCCTGCCCGAAGTCCTGATCTGAATTGCTATGCGGAACGCTTTGTCAAATCCATCAAATCCGAGTGCTTGGATCATTTAATATTATCCTCGGTGAAGCATCTTGAATACGTCATTGAGCAATACTGTGCGTACTATCATCATGAACGTATTCATCAATCGCTCGACCGTATAATTGAGCCTAAGCACGCGCTTGATGATAAGGCTGAGATTGTCTGCATCGAGCGTTTGGGCGGGTTGCTGAAGTCGTACCATAGATTGGCTGCTTGAGTAGGGGGGCTGTGACTGGGGGATCGAGCTTATAGCGGAAGAAGTTCGCGCTTTCTGCAAGTGAGAAGTCCATTTTAGCGTCATTGCATCTGCGAGCAGCCTCAAGTACGGTGGAATTTCTATGATGAAACCAAATATATCCCTCTTGGGCTCAAGAGTTTATGTCGGGACGAGTTTTTGTGCCCCACGCCCGGAAGAATCGTGTATGAGTGAGGGATTTTGAGGTCATTCAAAAGCCTATGGAATTTCTCATTGTGCTCATAGAAGAAATCCTTGTCACCGTCGAAAATACGGATTGCGATCTTACCACGGATTTTATCAGCGTTCTCCTTAACCAAATAGGTGGGTGTTTCCTTCCTGAATCGCTCTTTGTTTCCACCAAACATCAGATTAAATCCTTCGGATAATCGACTGTCGATGTTCTCGGAATCGTTCAGGGCTCCTATCAACGACGTGGCGGCACAGAAGAGTTCTGGATACTTGAAGGCGAGATGAAACGTCCCGAAGCCGCCCATAGACGATCCTTCTATGGCACGTCCAGCGCGCTCGGCCACGGTTCGATACATGTGGTCAACATGGGGGATAAGCTCATTAATTATAACAGTCTCGACAGGCTTGGCTCCGTCAACCGAATCGCAATATAAACTGTAGTGACGCCCCTTGGGGAATACGAGAATCACTTCGGGTGCCTCGTCGTTGTTCATCGCATCAAGATATCTTCTGTAAAAGATACTGCCTTTCAGCAATCCACCCCTGACGCCGTGTAGCCAGTAAACCACTGGAAAACGTTTTTGCTTATCGCGTTCGTAACTGGGTGGCAGATAAATGAGATAGCCCACCTCTTCACCGAGTGTCCTGCTCATAAACGTGCGGTGAATTCTGCCGTTTAAGCGCTCTGGATCAATCGGTTCGTTCCACACATCAGAAGGTACCTTTTCTTCTGGTTTTCCCCCTTCGATCGTTGCACTATCTCGCTTTTTGGATTCAGATGATTTGCTTGGAAGATCGTCAATAAATCCAATACTTATAGAAAAGAGAAAGACGAGAAATAATGTTGTAGTCTTGTATTTCATTTTAATATTCCTCCAATACTATGTATTGCCACCAGGAACCATCAGCGGGATGTCAGTATATTCCAAAGTAATCAAATTGTCAAATACGAGTGAAGTTTCATCGATTTCTGAAAAATAGACGTTTGCATGCTGCAAGCCCGTGACTTATAATATGGCCCAGGTGGTTTCAGACTGTGTGCCGATGTTGGCACCTTTTATGGGTCGAATATGAGAATGAGGATTATTAAGGAGTAATCGTCGTGAAAACAGCTATCATTCTGTTTTTTACAGTCATCCTTAGTGCATCCAAAGTTTGTGCCGATCCAGTAACATATGGAGACAGGGGACACAACCTGAATATGATTTATCCGAAAGACGCTTTTATTCAAAATGGAGGGCCGTTTATCGATATCACCAAATCACCCTATGCCGCGAAAGGCACAGGCGACCCGGCCGACGCCGATCATAACACCAGGGCCTTTGTCGCCGTATATGACTTCATTATGGAGCAACTGGACAAATATGGTGACATCCAGAGAAAAGTTACCCAGCCCTCTTCCTCCGAATGCTCATATATCATCTATATTCCGGATGGAGTGTATTTCGTAAACGACACGCTTATCTATACCGGGCCCGTACGTAAAGTGGCAGGCGCTCAGCGGGAATACTGCGTCTGGCTGCGGTTCATCGGGCAGAGCCGACGTAATACTATCATCAGGCTCGCCGACAACTCGGCTGGCTTTGATGACAGGGAAAATCCCAAACCGATATTTTCCTTCGGCAAAAAGCCCGATGTAAATCCGATGAAGGCCAATAACGCAATCAAGAACCTGACAATCGACGCCGGCAACGGAAATCCCGGGGTGATAGGAATCCGGTGGACCTCTGCAAATAACGGTCAGGCAAACGAGCTTCTGATTCGCTCCGGAGGCGGAGATGGATTTGTCGGATACGATTTCTCCATGGGAGGTCCCTGCGGCTATTTCCGCGACATCATTATAGAAGGATTTGACTACGGCATCCGCCTTGGCACGCACAAGCGGTATTTCTACAATCCGACTCTCGAATATATTACGCTGAAGAACCAGAAAGAAGCCGGCATCTTATGCGAGGCTGGCTCCGGAACGTTGAGAAAGGTCAAGAACGAGAACTCCGTGCCCGCCATCAAGATAACGGACTGCTATACCCACGTCGTGGTACTCGACAGCAATTTCACCGGCGGAAATCCTTCAAACTCGGCCATCGATATCGTTGATGACGGCAATGGCATTGGTCACCTTTTTGCCAGAAATATCTCGGTCTCCGGATATGGCAGCGGCGTTAGAAAGGTCGGCGTTGTGGCGCAGCCCGGAAGTGTTACCGAGTACGTGTCCGATCCGATAAAGAAATTTTCTCCCGGCATGCCCGACACTTCGATGAATTTACCCATCGAAGAGGTCCCGTTTGTTCCCTGGGAGCAGGACCTGTCAAAATGGACCATTGCGGGAGAGGGCAACGGCAGTGCGGATGATTCCGAGCCAATTCAAAGGGCCATGAACGATACGACAAAATCCGTGTTCTACTTTCCCGGACGGAATTACAGAATTGGAAGAACGATTAATATCCCGGCGCACATCAAGGTCGTTGACTTCATGTTCTGCCAAATTTCCGGCTCCACCCCATTTCGAGTCAGCGAAGATTCCCCCGATCCGATTTATTTTCGCGATCTGTGCAAATCACGCAGCCGACCGCGTGTCCTAATTGAACAGGACTGCATGAGAACTGTCTATATGGAGTTAATTCCGGGGCGATTCGGAAATCCCGGAAACAAACCAGGCGCGAAGGCTTTTCTATGCTCAGCAAATATTTCACGAACGGACAAGGATTATGGAATAAAAAACGTGGACCTCTTTTGGCGATGGGGCAACGATGAGTATCGCGACCATCTTTTCGGCATCGGGGACAACTGCCGCGTCGTGCTTCTGGGATATAAGACCGAAGGGGGAGGCATCGGCTTTGATATTGCCGGGACCTCCAGGCTCGAAATCCTGGGAGGTGTACACACAAACCATGGAAGGCCGTTATGGTATACTGATGCGTATCCGTATATTCAAACCAACGGCGCCCAGGTTTCAATCATCACACGTTTCATTCAAAGCGACAAGACGTATGAGAACTATATTCAGGATAATCGGGAAGGGATAGGAAAAACATTTCCGTCTTCCGACTTCCCCCCTATCGGGACCGACAACGCCGTCGAAAGAATCGTACCGCTATATATTCGGTATCACGGGAAAAAGAAATAATGCCTGTCAACTCAAAATATAACGGGACATTATTGCTTATCAGACATGAATAAGAATAATGAAGAACCGGCAAGATAAGAAAGGCTTTTAAACTCAGGAGGATTCATCAGAGGTCCTTTTAGTAATCCCTGATTTGAAACATCAAAAGATACAGGCCTGGTCCGTCAAACCATTTGGTAATTTTCTCAGGCGGCTTGCATTGCTCAAGCCAGTGAAACACTGGTCTCTTCGAACGCTCAGGAACAAGCTCGTCAATATAGGAACCAGGGTGATCAGTCATTCCCGTTACGTGATATTTCAAAAGGCGGAAGTGGCAGTGCCGCAGACACTCTTTCGGGAAATACCTGACCGAATTCGGCAGTTGCATTTTTTAGCAATACCTGCGAGGCCAGGATGATGTGCGGTATTGTTGAAAACCAGGTTCCGGAACGGATGGCTACAGTCGCGGTGTGCAAAAATAGTAAGAAAAATCGGATTCTTCACACAAATATGTCGCTTTTCATGTGTTTTTTGCGACAAGGGATGCTGGACCTGCCGGAATATTGTTGAAATTGAGATGAAATTACGTTATTATAAGGCTTTAAGTGTGCAGGAGTGGTTCAGTGAAGTGTATTGGGAAATCCCGGCTCATACAAAAAAGGAGTAGTGATTCACTTCCTTGACTCACCATACCCTCCAATAGTATAATGACTCCTACCGGTTGAAATCGAAGGGCACTAGATTATGAGGCACTGCAAACTATTGATCTTGACTGTGTTGGCCATGGCGACATGTTCACAAATCCCTGCAATAGCTTTTGAACCGCCCACCGCACCACCGGAGATCGTCGGCCAAGGACAGGGAGCTGGCTTCTTCGTTCAGACACCTGCGAATACCCTGGAACGGGCTGCCCAACCCCGTAAGTTCACCGCGCCCCTGCTGGATGTGTCAAACACGCAGATCGCACAGTATGTGGAGATTCCCACCCTCTGTGTGATCTACACCAGCTATTACCACCACCCCGACTGCCAGGTCCAACTGACGGACAGCCAGGTAGATCAGGTCATAACTGAAATCGAGCAGGCGCGCAGTTTCTTCTGGCGAGCCTCGCACCTGAAGTGTGATATGAAAATAGATTTTCTGATCTTGGGTGACGACCAGGGTGAACGAACCATAACACCCGAACAAATGTGGCACTGGGGTGATGGCGCCTACTGGCTGCCGTTTTGGCGTTGTGACGATGTCCATTCAGTGCAAGACGATCTCTATGATGCGGGAATCGTAGACGGTCAGTATGCAGTCGTGCTGGTTTCCTACGCCTTTGTCAACTGCAATACAGCCTATTCGCCGATCGGCGGGGGCACATACGGTCCTGACATGGGATGTATGGGAGATGCGGCCTTCATTGCCAATCCCATGGCTTGGGGCCTGGAGGTCGAGGGAGTAACGGAACATGAGTATCTGCATGCGCTCGATGGCATCTACCAGGCCAGCGGTAATCCCCTGGACAGCAACATGTTCCATGCCGATCATGCCCGGGATTTTCCCTACTCCGTCGACTGTGGCCAGCAATTCAATTTCAAGATCTGTCAAATACTTGATCCCAACAGCTGGCTCCTGTTAGATCCGGCCTGGGCCGAACTGCAAGGTCTTTCGGATACTGACGAGGATGGCATACCCGATATGGGGCCGGCTCCGATCACCGAGGAATTGCTCGCCACGTCTCCCAATGATGTAGACACTGATGATGACGGACTGAGTGACTTTGACGAGATGTTAGCGTCCTTTCATGACGCTTCCGACCCGCTGGTGCAGGATACGGATGGTGATGGTCTGGTTGACGGCAACGACGCCCATCCGCTATGGAACTGCAACGAGATTGTGGGCCGAGGCATTCCCATAATAGACGGTATCATCTCGCCTGGCGAATACACGCAAACCGCCGTGTATCACGCAGGCGACCCTGACCTGGGTGTAACGGTTTATACCCGTTGGTCTGAGGCCATGTTTTACATCGCAGCTGAAGTCACCGATGAGATGATCAGCGTGTATTATGATGAGCCCTGGTGGGTGGACAATCTACAAATCAGAATTGACGCACAGAAGGATGGCTGGGCATTCTTCCACGGCGATCAGAACTACCGTCTCTATATAGTACCTCGAGGCGGGCTTAAAAATGCGGATGTCTTCGGGCACAATCACTATCAAGATGAGCCGAACGATCCCTGGCACCCGATCGACACCTCTACTGTAAAGGCTAAGTACCGCCAGTATGAGGACGGCTATGTGATTGAATTATCAATCCCTGAGAGTGTTCTGCCCGGCGTGACCTTTACCGCCGGGGAATCAATTCGCTTGACGTTTGACGTGGAAGATTACGACGAATGGCCCGGCTGGCCCAGCTATAACTTGATGAGCAAGTTAGATGACGACCGTCCCGGCTTCGTGTCGCTCCATCTAATGGAGTAGACAGGAATAACAGAAAGCCAGCGATGCCACTTGGCAATGTCCGAGCTATAATGATGCATATCAGCCCAATTGAATTCCGACATATTCACTGGGACAGTCACTGTCAATTGACAGCAGATGGCCGAAGCATTTTAACGAGCAGTAATGTGAGTTGTTGTTGGTCCCGGTGGCAAAATTCGTTGAAAGAAATTTCAATTGGTTCTAATTCGAAGGAGATTTTGATGTCATTTTTAAGTTGAAGGATTAAAATTGTCTCGAAACGCGCTAAATGGAAATGACAATCAAAACATAACAACCAGAAATCTGCAACGCGAAACCGGTCCCTACTGTAACCTTTGAAGCTTGACACCCCGGCACGAGCAGCTATAATTACACGTGCGAATCTTATTGTTGCTCAGGAGAGTCTATGACTGACCATGAGAACAAAACCAACAACGAGGACACGGAGGGCAATGGTCGCGGTGGGCCAAAATAGGGGGAAAACGTGGCTTCTGGACATAGCTGTTCAACTTTTTTGGCGTTTTCTGCGAGACAATTCGCCGGGGTGGCCGGAAAATTGTCGCAATCTCAATTATATTTTGATATTATGAGGCTTAAAGCGTGCAGGAGAGTTTCTGTGAAGCGTATATGAGATATCCCGGTGAAAGGAAAAAATACAATAGCAACCGGAGCCAAAATCGACTCCTGAATCAAAGGCCTCTTTGTCTGATTATTGTTGAAGACCTATAGTTAAGTTTTAAGAACTCTTATTTCGTGTAATCGAAAAAGAATGGAGGTATTTTGAAATGGATGCAGCAGATTATCACACAACTACAACAAAGACGCAAAAACATTTGGATCGCCGTTTTTTTCTGAAGTCCATGGGTGTCGGAGTGGCAACAATCGCCATGCCGCGGATCCTATTCGGCGCCGATGAAAAAAAGAGTGGCGCTAGCCTCGTCGAACGCCTCGGATACCCGAAGGACGCGCGAGTGCTCATCACTGCCGCCGACGAATTCGGCCTGTGTCACGCCGCAAACCTGGCAGTATTTGAAATGTTGCAAGTAGGCTTGTTGAAATCCGCCGACTGGATGTCGATATCGGCGTGGTCGCGGGAGGCCGCGGACTGGGCAATAGCCAATCCCAAACTGGCGGACGTGGGGGTGCATCTCACCTTGACCGTCGGCGGCGGCAGTGGGGTGTCGTGGCGGCCCCTTCTCGGACGCAAGGAAGTACCCGGCTTATTCACTCCGGAAGGACGTCTTTGGGGCAACGGACAAGCAGCATGGCAGCATGCAACGGCGGACGAGATAAAAAGGGAAAGTCGCGCGCAAATTGAACACGCCCTCGAACTGGGAATGGATCCCACTCATCTGAGTGCTCATGATGGGATTCGAAGCGGCGACATCCCCAAGTTTGGGAAACTTTATGGCGAGTTGGGAAAAGAGTACGGTTTGCCTGTCAGAATGCCCCCCACTCAAGAGAAACTTACAGAACAGGGCTATCCGGATTTGCGCCCGTGGCTTTCCAAAACGGGAGTGCTTATGGCAGGCGCGGGTACAAGTCTTGTGGGGAAAACGAAGTATCGCCAGGTTTTCCATGATATACCTGCCGGAACCATCTTTGAAGTGTATCCGCATCCCTGCGTGGACTGCCCGGAAACAAGGGCAATCAAAGGAAAAGGTTGGCAAACTGCCGTGGACGAATACGAACTCTTTACCAAAGATCGCGCTGTACTCGAAAAAGTTATCAAAGACGAAGGTCTTATTCTCACAGGCTGGCGACCGATAAGGGAACTTCAAAGGGCCGGAGGTTAATCCTGCGGTGTCATGCTTTTGGGAGAACCGAAATCTATACTTATTTAGCATCTTTCCATCTCCTGTCTCCCAATTTGCGCCCATATGGGCAGAGAAAGCATGGACGATACTCTTCAGATCGGAACTCATCTCATATTCGACAGAGACAGAAAGAGATATTCAGATATCTAAGACTATGGGAACTGACCGAAGAGAACTCAGCGGCGCCATCTGAGAACTGACTTGGGGCACATAGCACCACAAGGGCACCCGATTTTCGGATCACTCCAAAGGCTGAACATCGTTAGGTTGGGACAAGGAGTTCTACTGGAGACTTGCATATAAGACCAGCGGTCGTTGTCACTTGACACTTCCAAAACCCACTGCGAGACTGCCTACGAAGTGTGAAAGGGACTTCGTGCATGTGATCTTTGCGCTCTCTCGTTAAACGCATCAAACCTATAATCATAGGCCGATTCAGTCAACGTCGTCATTAGATTCGTCAACGTAATTCACTGTCAACTATCTGCCATCGTCAATGCCGAGCAGCCTAGCCTCAGCGGCAAGAATTTTGGTTT
>Ga0307380_10007128_pt1 | contig 14589 bp, 11 predicted proteins | sample UN3MG_FD_202239 | JGI IMG/M metagenome (GOLD analysis project Ga0307380, IMG submission 202239) | Soil microbial communities from Risofladan, Vaasa, Finland - UN-3 | ecosystem: Environmental > Terrestrial > Soil > Coastal area > Acid sulfate soil | place: Finland: Risofladan, Vaasa | collected... | reverse complement strand
TATACTGATCTATTTATCCCTGCAAATAATTTGAATTATGCAGATTGGCTCGCCTTGGTTATGAAATTTTGAACCAAATTTTTAAAGAAATATTTAAATTAAAAGAAATTGTACTATCTAAGCTTGGTGTTTACAGTTTAACTTCCTCCAAGCATAAAATATAATTTATATTTTAAGGTGATAATGATAAAAAATCACCAACTTTATATTAAATTTAATTTGCTTGAGCTTAAAAACGATTCAACTTCAGTTACAATATATGAGCTATTTTGATTTTAATTTAATACTGTTTTTTTAAAATATAATATTTATATAGATATACAAAGATGGCTCCCCGGACTGGACGATGTTGATAACAAATAATAAATTTAGATAGCTTTTAAAGAGTTAAGGTAAGCATAATATACACAGTTTCTTGAAAATAGTTAAACTTCTTTCTTCTATCAAATATTTTTTACTATCAAAGAAATCCTTAATAGGTAAATATTCTAAAAATATTTCTTAAAAATTATTATGTGACTATATATATGTCATCTAAATATATGTCATCTAAACCAAATACATTATCTGCTAGATGACCTTCATAATTTCTATTCTTTTTTATAAAATTAAAGTAATACCTATTAGCATTTCTTTATTTTTTTTAATTATTACTCTAAATTAAAAGACTACAAATTTTCAAGAGCTAACTTTATTGCTCCTTCAACTGGTTTTTTGGTAAGAGGTTTAAAATTAATTTTTGGAAATTTATATTTTAGCTTTTTCATTAAAACAGCTTTAAAATACTTTTCACACTTAAATACATTTCCAACAAAAACCAGATCAAAATCCTTATCTGCTAAATCAAGTTTATTTGCTACAGTAACTATTGAAATAAATGCCTCTTCAACTTCCCCTTCCAATATTTTTATACTTACTTCATCTCCCATTTCTGCTGTTCTGCAAACCGTTTTTGCAATTGCTGCAATTTCATCTTTTGAAAATGGACTGCTGTAAGTCCACTCTATCAGTTCTAAAACACTGCCAATACTTAAATCTTCAAGTATTGTTTTTAACAGGAGAGTATCACTTCCTCTTCCATCATATGCCTTCATTAAGGCTCTTAGCGCTTTAATGCCAATTTCATACCCACTTCCCTCATCACCCAATATATAGTCCCAACCATTTGCTTTTACTTCTTCGCCTTTCTCATTTATACCAAAGCAGTTAGAACCAGTACCGCAAATAATCATTATACCATTTCTGCTGCTGTTTCCTGCAGCAAGACCTATTCTTGTATCGTTACATATGATTGTTTTAGAAGGATTTAAATAATTCTTTATTTTACTGTTAAATATAATTTTGTGATAAATATTTATATCCTCACAAGAATCATTTCCTGCCAGTCCAAAACAGGAACTTTTAAAAATAATCTTATCAGAAGATGCCATATTTCTTATTGCACCCAGTATTGCATTATTAATATTCATTCTTGCATTTTCTACTCCTACACTTTTATAATTGCTTGAGCCAGATTCATTTTCAGCTACAAGTCTTCCTACAGAATCTGAAATCTGAACAGTTGTCTTCGTTCCACCACCATCAACACCTAAAATATAATCCAATCAATCTCTCCTTTTATCATAACTTAACACATCATATAATTTTGTTATATGTATTTTTTATATTCAAGCTTCATATTAAACTCTATTTCCATTTTCTATTTATAAATTGCTAATATATTTTCTATCGTGGTATCAGCTGTTATATAATGGGAAGGACCAAGAATTATTCCACCCTCATCATTAAAAAGTTCTTTGATCCTCTTTACTTCTTCACGAACTTTATCAGGATTTGCAAATGGTAAAAATTTTTGAACATCAAGTCCACCATGAAAACAGATATCTCTCCCAAATAGCTTTTTTAAATTACTTATTTCCATATCCTTCGCAGATGTTTGAACTGGATCTAATATATCTACACCCATTTCTATTAAATCGGGGATTACATCTGTGCAATTTCCACATATGTGGAAACAGACAAATAAGCTGTATTTTTTTGCTACTTCAATTATTTTCCTGTCCCAGGGTTTATAATATTTACGCCATATGTCTGGGGAAACCATCAGACCAACCTGCATAGCAAAATCATCCCATATTCCATATAAATCTATATATTTACCGATGGACCCTAAATTCTTTTTACAAAATTCAAGCATAAACTCACCAATATTATTAATTAATGTTTCAGCATATCTTTTATTTGATACTAAGTCCATCAACATTTTATCCATACCTCTCATGAAAATAGAGGTCATAAATATACTATTCATGCAACTGGTATTTAAAAAATACCTGTCAGATCTCCCAAAGTCAGTTATTTTAATTTCGTCCTGCTCATCTTCACTGTTATATACAATTTGTTCTGAATTATTCTTATAAGTGGTAAAATCAAACCATTCAAGTTTAGGATAACTATAATTTCTGACATCATCTAAGCTGTCAAGGCTATATAAAGGTGGATTTTTTGAAAAAACTATATCCCTATTACCACCTGCATAAACTTCTGCCGGTTTTATTCCCCAAATATTAAACCTATTAATTTCAAAAATAGTACCAAAATCTGGACCAATGCATTTTGGAAAATATGTCGTGAATCCACCCAGTGTCTCTCCATCTGAATAATTATCTGCTCCTAACAATTTAATTAATTTTTCCCAATCATCTTTTAAACTTCTAAGATTAAAATATTTAATAAGCTTATTATTTATTGGCGGTTCTCCTCTATACATCATAGGTATTTTGTCTAAAGGTTTATGTTTAATAGAATTAATAACCAATCTTTTTGTATTCATATTAATTTTTGCTTTTTTAATTAAAAATATCTCCTAATATAAATAATCTATAGTAATAAAATAAGGCTTTATCAATAAGTAAATACAATTACTTTGGATTTACCTTTATAGGACTTGCAGTTACTTCATCTGCAATAAAAGCAACAGTTTCCTTAGGATTCTCATGAAGTTGCAACAATGTGACAGGGCGATCCAGCGTCGGAGGGTGCATACATGCAATTCTAAAAGTTGCAAGCTGCCAGTTTAAATCTCCACCATTGCAATAAAGTTCTATTCTTTTCGCATCCATTATAGGCTTCATCCCAATAGTTACCGCTTTCGGAGGAAGATCATAACTATTTCCACCTATCCCGCACAAGCTATTTATTACAAAAGTATCTGAATTTAGATCGACAATCCTTGTTTTAGAATTCAGAAATTTTTCAATGGTCATCCTCCTATAATAAGTATCGTATGGTTCGTTAAAGGCAACGTGCCCATGATATCCAATCCCGCCATAACATATATCTATGTCCCCTAACTCTTTTATTTTATTATCATTATAATCTAAATCAGTTGGATTAGGCCATATTATTTGTTCAGGACTTAGTCCTAAATTGCTATCAAGTAAACTAAATAAATTTCTATTCATATAACCAGCAAAACTCATTGGATGAGACTCTGGCACTACCCTACCTTCCCAGTCTAAGTACTCATCCATGAAAAATATCCATACATCTTTTAAACTTATTTTTTCTCTGTTGCATATGTCTGCAAGTATAGGGTATTGTGGAGTTGGTCCTACAGGAAGAATTATTTTCGTACTTTCATTTTTCTTATTATTTTCAGTTATAACATTGGCTATTGATTTAGCCATTTTATTATACAAAGCATTTGTATCTTTAACTACTTCTACCTTAACATTGCTATAGTTATCAATTTCCCCAGCTGGCATTGACATAATTTTTTTAAAGTCTTCATCACTAACAGTCTGATGAGTTACCATACCTTTAAACTTACTCATACTTCCTCCATATTATTACAAATTTTGATTCCAAACTTAGCTTTTAATATTATAATTTTATTACTGTTTTTTCTTTAACATCTAATCACATATAAATATTCTTATTAAGATAATCTATAATTATTACAATATTGTTAATCAGTATCTATATAGCTATTAAATCTAATGCAATTTTGATATTTCCTATTTGGTAGTGATTTTGAGCATTCTCTTCTCTTGTAAAAATGTGTTCCGTGATAGATTTAGCATTTTTTAATCAGTTTTAAATCAATTATTTCTAAAAAATAATTATTTTAATCCCCTTTCTTTTTTAAGAGCATCAATTACCTTTTTACATTCTTTTATAGTCTCAGTATAAAGAAAATCTTGTTGATGTTCTTTTAGAATATTATCTTCAACATCAAGAGCTCTTTCATCAACTGTTTTTTTACTTCTTTTTTCCCAAGTATCCCAAATAAACCTATCAAATAGATCAGGATACCATATATTATTTTTAAAATTTTTTAGTGTATCTTCATCTATTAAAAAATTTCCTCCAATTCCTACTCTTTGTATTGTATTAAGAGATATGGTTTTTTCAGTTACTTCAAATGATTTCATCACTCTTTTCATGTATCCAATCATTTCATTATCTATTATTAATTGAGTCAGATTTGCACCATTATCTGCCCCACTTATACCATAATGTCCAAGTATATCTCCCCCAGAAATCATACCCAATAATAAAGTTGCAGCTTTTTCAATCCCAGATTGAGCATCAGGTAATTTAGAGTCACATAAACCGGTATTATTATATACTGGGAATCCATAACTTTTAGCCAACTGAGTTATTGCTGCTGCCATTAATCCCTGTTCGGGAGAACCAAAAGATATCATGCTAGTTTTCATATCCATTATATGTGGAATCCCACCATAAGTAATAGGAAGACCAGGTTTTATAGCTTGTGTAATAACTATTCCTGAAAGTATTTCTGCATTCTCTTGTACAATTGTCCCTGCAAGATGGATGGGACCAGTTGAACCAGCTTGAACCATTGGGCCAATACAAACAGGTATATCTGCATTTGCAAATTCTACTAGTATATCTATTCCTTCCGATCTATAGGTAAGTGGACTAATTGGTTCAATAAGTGCCTCATAGAATGGATATTCAGATAAATTCCTGCTTGATCCTCTAACTATCTTCATCATCTCTATTATTGCCTTGGCTGATTTTCCATCAAAAACCCAACCTGTAAAAGGTTTGGTGGTGCCATTTAGTAATTCGAAAAATGTAGTTACACTTTGCAACTCTGGATGAATATCTGAAGGAACAACCATTGCTCCAACAATATTTATATTATTTAGGCAATCTCCAATTTTTATTGCTTTTCTTAAATCATTAATATTAGGATTTCGTCTTTTCCTGTTAATTTGATCAATGATCATATATTGTCCTGAGCTTCCATTGAAATTATACTCATCATAGCCAAGTTTTGCAGTTTTTTCTCTATCCCTACCATATATAATATGTTTTTTATTAGCCAAACCAATACCCTTTATTAAAACTTCTTCAGAAAATTTAACAATAGAGTTTTCTTCATCAATAGTAGCTCCAAAATCCTTTAAACTTTCCCAAACTCTTTTATTTGGTATTTTAACTCCTATATTCTTTAAAATTTTGAAAGATGCTTCACTGATTTTTCTAATTTCATCATCTGAAAGAATTCTTAATCTTGGTAATTTACTCACTCTAAACATTGCTCCCACTTTTTAAAATTAACAAATTATTATTACATTCAAATTCTTCAGAATATTATTATCTAATAAAGAATGTAATCTTTTTCTTTATGTAACCGTACACCCGTTTTTAAAAACGGGTGTACGATTTTTTTGTTTACTAAAATATAGTTTTTAGTTTTGTTTTATTTAAACCTTATATCATATTGTTTGTTGTAATCGAGAACGTCAGCTAGTAATGCCTCGGCTTTCTTTACACTGGCAATATATGGGTCCATAAGAAGAGCTTGTAGGGCTTTTTCCTTATCACCAAGTGAAGCTGCATCAGCAATTAAGTTAGCCTGGGTTGCATGTAATTGACAGAATGCAAGTACTTGGTCAGGAAGTGGCCCAATATTAATACCTTTTGCAAAATCAGGACCTAAAACTCCTGGTACTTCAACTACAACATCATCATTCATATTTGAAATACAACCATTATTCATTATATTTATTGCAGGAAAATATTCATATTTTCCACCAAGCATGATTCTTGCAATCTGCGTAGTCCGCCAACCGGTTCTTCTTTCATTAATAAATGCTTTTATTGAATCTAAATCACTGATTCTGTCAGCTATCTCAGACCAAGCAGCTGCATCCCGGCCACCAAACCATGAATCAACATCAAATGGTGCTAAGTTACATAATTTATCCATTTCTTCGTCTACACACCACATGTAGTCTGCAATATGTGTATCTCCAGGTGCTGGAAAATATCCGAATCTTTTATACATTTCAACACTGAAACGATATCCTAAGGGAATTTTCTTTAGCGGGCTATTAAATGCAATATCACGAAATTTTGGATAAAGGTCTTCACCAGTTTCAGAATCTTTTATTGAAACAATCCAACCCATGTGATTTATACCTATCTGCTGCACAGAAATTTGCCCACCTGGAACCATATATTCTCTTTCAAAGCCCTTTGCCTCAATTACAGAAGCTCCTAAATCTGCCTTTCCTAATATTTGTTCTATACCCATTTCTTCTAGTTCATGGCCATTACAATATCCGAATGCTTTTGTTTTTGAGTGCCTTAATACGGCAGTTAAAATTTTTGTAAGCGGATTATTATCAAGTATCAGCCATGCATTTGGACATAATTCTTCCATGTCTTTACAAAGATCGAGTACTAAAGGAATGTGCCTCATTCCCATGGATAAAGAAGATACTCCTGATGTGTGAAACTCATAAGGATTCATACCATGCCTTAAGCATATAGTTCGTTCCATTTTCCATGATTCCTTGTAATTTACCGCAGCAAAACAATAAACTAAATCAGCACCTGGTAGAGCTTCCCTTCTGTCTGTATAACCCTCTAACTTAATATCCCATTTTAAAGCATCATTAATTTTTTCCGCTATACCTTTAACTACCTTCAATCTCTCCGGTTTGCGGTCAACGAATGCAACTGTTACACCTTTAAAATCTGTGTACTTGAAAAGTTCTTGCAAATAAAACTCTGTAAACTGGCTTCCAGACGCAAACAGTACAATTTTTTTACCTTTCATTTTTCTCTCCTTTTAAATTAATTGTTTTTATATTCTGACACTTCTCTAAAGTATTTTCTGTTATTCATATCATTGTTTTCTCCTTTCTCTAGAATTCCTTAACTGACTTTATTAGCGCAAGTGAAACTAAACAGCTGCTCTGGCGTATTCAAATGTTGTTTTATAACAAATTTGTCATTTTTTATGCAACCTATAAAATAATCAATCTCATTGAAAAAAGCGTTTCTTTGCTCTACTTCAATTGTTTCAACAGTACCGTCAAGTTGCAACTATTAACTTTACAGATTCCAAAGCTTCTTTTCTTCGTATTTTTACCAATTCTTCTGATGAATAAACTTTACTACCCTTGTTACCATCGCATACATGGCAGGTAAAAACTTCAGCTCCTTGTTTTTTAAATTTTACCAGTGTCCCTGCGCATAAAAGTTCGAGATCATCCGGATGTGCACTGATTGCAAGTACTTTCATATTGATTCGCCTTTCATCAATAAAAACTTAATTAATTTAAAAATAAAATTAAACCAACATGTAAAAAATATTTACTGTCTTCTCATTTTCCCGATATTACTTATAACTGTAGCAATAACAATGATTGCTCCTAAAACTATTGTCTGAACATATGTAGTAATACCTATTATATTCATGGCATTATATAAAATACCTATAAGAAAAACTCCAAAAAATGCACCTATAAGGCTTCCCTTGCCACCTTCAAAAGTAATACCGCCAATTATAGCAGCAGCAAGTGCCTGTAGTGCAAAAACTGACCCGCTATCTGCCCTGACCATTCCCAACCTTGATACAAGAATTAGTGCAGTAAAACCTACTATAAGTCCTGATAATGCATAAATTGACACTATATGCAAATCAACATTGATCCCGGACAAATATGCAGCAAGTGTACTGCCTCCAATAGCATTAAGCCTTCTACCGTATTTTGTATATTTTCGCAATAAAAATGCAAAGGCAAATACTGCTAAAAATATAATTATAGCTACTGGGACAACACCACCTATCTTTGCTTCTCCAAGAAATGAAAACTGGCCTGTAATGGTTTGGGGCCTGCCGCCTGCAAATATTAAAGCTACACCCAGAAAAACATAACTCATACCTAATGTGATAATAAGAGGAGTCACCTTACTTTTTGCAATTATAATTCCATTAATAAAACCAAATATAATGCCTAAAATAAGAGCAACAATAACACCTATCCAAATGCTGATTCCTGCTAAAAGCATCCTTGCAAAAATAATAGCAATAAGCCCAGCCATGTTGCCTATAGAAATATCTAGACCTCCGGATATCATCAGCAAAGACATGCACATTGTTAGGATACCAAGTATTGAAATCTGCTGCATAACATTTAAAAAGTTTCTGAGGGTTAAAAAATTTGGATTCATTACAGTGGCAATTATTCCTATTGCGATAATTACCAAAATTAGATAAAAGGTCTGGTTGTTTAAAAATCCCAATTTTCTTACATTAAAAACTGGTCCATTTTCCTTTTGTTTGATTTCTTTAGAGTTTAACATCTTTAATCCCCTCCCATAAACCCTGATAAAATATTTTCTTCATTAATTTCATTTTTATCGAGTACTTTTGAAATGCCATAATTCCTGATTATGATTATCCTGTCACTTAATGATATTAGCTCCTGCATTTCTGAAGAAATCATAATAATCGACTTTCCACTTGCAGCAAGTTCCGTAAACAGCTCATATACTTCAGTTTTTGCATTTACATCAATGCCATGTGTGGGTTCATCTACAATCAGTATATTAACTCCTTTAAACAGCCATTTTGCAAGAACTACTTTTTGCTGGTTGCCGCCACTTAAAAATTTTATTTCTTTATCCAAGGACGGAGTTTTGATGCCCAGTTTTTTTATATATTCATTACAAAACTTTCTTTCTTTGTTTAAACTTAAAAAAAACTTTCCTATATTATCCAGTCCAACCACAGTAATATTCTGATCAACCGGCAACCCCATGAAAAGGCCATCTACTTTTTTACTTTCGGTAAGAAGCGCAATTCCTGATTTAACCGCCTGTATTGGATTTGCAGGAGTAATATCCTTTCCTTTGTAAAAAACTTTGCCTTCATATTTTCTATAAGCTCCAAAAATTGCTCTTGCAATTTCTGAACGCCCTGCACCTTTTAAACCAGCAACACCAAGTATTTCTCTTTCCCTTACTTTAAAGTTTATCGCCTTTGAAGAACCTTTTAATTTAAGCCCGCATACTTCAAAAACATAATCACCTACAGGACTTTCTTTTTTCTTATAGAAAAGGTCTACCGGACGCCCTATCATTTCTTTTGCAAGATCATCAGGTTTAAAAGTCTCTAGGCGTTTATCATGGGTTTTTATAAGTATGCCGTCCCGCAGGACTGTTACCCTGTCAGCAACCTCAATTATTTCATCCAGGTCATGAGCGATATAAATAATACCTACTCCTTCTTTAGAGATTCTTCTAACCATCTGTATTACAAGCTCTATATCATTAGTATTAAAAGCCTGAGTTGGCTCATCAAGAATAAGCACTTTTGGTTTCTGGGCAAGGGCTTTAAGTATTTTAACAAATTGCTGGTCGGGGGGGCTTAATCTTTCATATACCTCATCAACCCTGATATTTATTCCCAATTGTCGTAAAAGCTCATTTGCCTGATTTATCATGGACTTATAGCTTATAACGAATTTTTTACTGTGCACCAGTTCAGTTCCTAAAAAAATATTCTCTGCAGCAGTAATACCAGGGACAAGAATGTCTTCCTGGTAAACGGCCTGAATTCCCAGTCTTATTGCTGTATGAGGTGTAAAAAAAGTATGTTTTTCGCCAGTTATAATCATTTCTCCGCTGTCAGGCTGAAATGCACCGGACAATAACTTTATAAATGTTGATTTGCCGGCACCATTTTCACCAACCAAACCATGCACTTCTCCTTTATAAAGATTGAAATTGAAATTTGTAAGTGCTTTTACACCGGGGAATTCCTTGGAAAGGTTTTTTACATCTAATATTTTTTCTTTTTCTAATAAATTGTTTCCCACGTGCTATTCATATAAAAATTTATAATTGCGGCTTTGATATTTTATGCTTTGCGATCTTATGATGTCTGGCACATAAGACCGCAAAACGATTCAAAACTGAAGATTGATTTGACTTTAACTACATTATGAATGTGAATATTTTACCAGGAATCCAATCCGCCGACATATTCAAACCAATTAATTACATCGCCCCTTATTTTTAAAACTTTAAAAATCTCCTAACTTTTGAAATTATAAATACAAAATTAATATTCATCATTAAAACTACTCTATAATTCTCTTAAATTTAATTAGTATTTTATTTTTTTAATAAAAATCATTTTCTACATAATTTTTATTTATTTTAACTTTGCATTATCAGCTTTTGTGATCCTATCAAACAATTCTTAGTAGGATCACAAAAGCTTTTTATATCTTATATATTTTTATTTATTAAATTTTAAAAATTATTAATCCTGAAATATTCCCCCAGTATCCCAGCTATCTAATCCGCCAATCAAATCAATCAATTCGTCAGATGCTGCCCATGGAATGATTTCATCAAGGTTTTCTTTAGTTACCAGGTTAGTGTCAATTTGTATATATTTCTGTGGAGGTTTTATACCCTTTGCTGCATATAAATACATAGCTTTAAACAAATAAAGTCCTTGAATTGAAACCGGAACAGCCATAGTTGCCTCGAGAGTCCCATCTTGTATCATTTTTATTCCAGTAGGTCCACCATTAGTTGCAATAATGGGAATCTTTCCATCAAGTCCGGCATCTTTTAATGCATTATGAACTCCTAATGCCATTGATTCATTGTCTGAAAAAATTACATCAAATTTTGCACCTGACTGTATAACATCAGCTACAGCTTTCTGAGCAGTTTCAGTATCCCATTGCGTGTCTCTGTTTATGCTTGAAGTTACTTTTCCAAACTCCTCAATAGCTGCGTCAACACCATCCTGCATTACTTCAGCAATACCCATTCCCGGAGAACCTCTAACATGAAATACTTCTGCACCTGGATAATGTTCGCCTATATATTTTATGGCACCATATCCTAAACCAAAATAATCTTCACAAACATTAAACAAGTAGTCTCCCAAAATTTCAACACTACTATAAGGATTATCCTCTAACTTGGTATTTTCAAATGCAATGGTCATGTCAGCTTTATTTGCTATTTCTATAAATTTTGCTGCTTCCTCAGGAGTTAGAACAAACACACCTACTGCATCTACTTTTTTAGTTATCAGGTCTTCCAAGTTACTTAGTGCCTTTGTACCATCCCATGCCGGATCAAGTACTTGAACCTCTACACCAACTTTACTTGCAGCATATTTGAAATTTTCTACACTGTATCCATTCCATTCATCTGAAAGCGCAGCTGGAATATTACCAAAAACTATTTTTTTCTCTTCTTCAACAGGAGCAGCTTCTTCCTCCTTCACCTCTTCTTCGACAGGAGCAGCTTCTTCGGCTACTTCTTCTTCCGCCTTCTTGCATCCTGCAAGTGAAAAAGCTGCTATCATAGATACACTTAACAGTACTACTACTAACCATAATAATGACTTTTTCATTTTTACACTCTCCTTTTAATTGTTTTACTTACTCAGCAATTTTTAATAAAATCTTTTTTGAGATTTGTTTAGTGTATAAGCCTTGCATGTGTTTAAACCATACTTAAACAAATCTCATTTTATTTTGTCATACAACCTCCTTCCTTAATTTATATTCCTCACACTTTTTAATAAATACATTTTACATCTACACAGTTTCTTGCCTCACTTTATATTTCTCTTAATTTATCACCTCACTTTCTACTCCTGCTTATATCAATTATTTCAAACAAATCTGCAACAATTACATATCTCTTGAAGTCCTCTACTTATCATCTCGACTTATATTTCATCCAATACTTCTAGCTTAAATAACACTCATATTCTCTCTTAATTTTTATTATTTTTAAAAATTACTATCCAAATGTGTTAACAATAAAAATGTATTAAAATTTCTTATTTTCCTTATTTCCTCTTCATATTAATTATTCTAACCAATCTTGTTTATATGTAATTTTTTAAAACATTTTCTGAAACCGTGATGCTGCTATTTTCATGCACTTTTAAAAATGTTGCTGGGAATGATGGGGTTGGCTCCCCAAATATAACTTTTCTTAAAACTGCTGATTGCCAATCATGCTCTAAATAAAATCTCAGTTCCTTTGCCATAAAAATTTCTGCTATCCCTATAGTAATACACCTTCTGGGGATAAATTCAGTATGCCCTCCATACTTTAGACTATTTACTACTACTGTATCCCTTGAAACATCCAGTATTCTTGTCTTTAACTTCCTGAATTCATCAACTGTTATCAGATTTCCATCCATAGGTTCATTAAATGCAATATGTCCATTTATTCCAACTCCACCAAAGCAAATATCCACTCCACCTAACTCCTCTATCACTTTTTCTATCTCTTCAGTATTATTGGGATCAGGAAAATATATATTCTCAGTTCTTATCTTTAAATCATCATCCAGCTGGTTAAATAAGTTCTCTTTCATAAATCCCCTAAAACTTAGGGGGCGATCTTCAGATATGTAATTATCGTTATCATCTAAATATTCATCCATATTAATGGTAATAAGGTTTTTGCAACTTATTTTTTCCGTGTTGCAAATCCTGGCAAATCTATTGTATTGACCTGTTGGGCCAACAGGCAATATAAATGAAGTAATAATACCCTTTTGGTTGTTTTCTTTAAGCTTGTTTGCCATTACTCTTACAATATCATTGTAAATATCTATATTAGTTTCCACTAAATAAACTTTTACTTTATTATTGCCTAAAATATCCTCTTCATTGATTTCGTAAAAGCAATCTTTATTTGCTTCTTTAGTTAAAGAATAATTCATCTTTTTAAGTTAGTACCTCCTGTTCAATTTTGTAAGGAAACTCGCCTACTAAAAGAGCTTCCATCGCCATAAAAGAAGCACCTATTACTCCTGCATCCTCACCCAGTGAGGATAGTTTAATATAAGGTATTTTAAAAGGTACCGATTCTTCAACCAAACTTATAATTGGCTTAACAAATAATTTATCTACCTCTGGAAGACTGCAAATATCTCCACCTAAAATTATAATCTGGGGATTTAAAATCAAAACTAAATTAATTATTACAATAGATAAAAATCTTACCATCCCTTCTATAATATCATTTGCCAATCTATCTCCATTAATTGCTGCCTTACATACTATGGAAGGTTCTATTTTACTAATATCATTTTCTACCATATCCATAATTAAAGTTTTTCTACCCTTATCAATAGATTCTATTGCTTTTTTCTGGATACTTTTAACAGACGCAAATTTTTCAAGAAATCCTTTATTTTTAATCTTAAAACCTAAATTTTCTGAATTAATTATTGTAAATCCAATCTCACCTGCAGATCCATAAGAGCCTATAAGTAAGTGACTATCAATAATTATTCCTGCACCAATTCCATTACTTATTTCAACAAATACCATATCACTAAAATTCTTCCCTTCTCCATAATTCTTCTCAGTTAGAGCAGCCAGATTAACATTATTATCTATAAATACAGGAATATTAAATTTATTACTAATGATTTCTTTCAAATTCAAATCTCTCCAGCTTCCATAAAGAGGTGCACTAATAATTTTACCTGAATCTACATCAATAACTGCTGGAACTCCGATACATATTGCTTTAAGTTCAGGTTCTATTGATTTTAACCCGCTCTTTTTATTCATACTTAAAATTTTACTAATCTCGCTATTTAGTCTTTCCCCTATGTCCTTTTTATCTACAACCTCAAAACCCCAATACTTTTTAGTCATTTTCCCACTAAAATTAGTAAGAGCCGCTCTTATTTTTTTTCTTCCCAGATCTATTCCTATCACAAACCCTTTATTTTCATTTATCTTAAGAAGTATTGGTCTTTTACCACCTTTAGTTTTTTGCTTTTCAGTCTCTAAAACATAACTATCCTTTATAAGTTTATCAATTACTCTTGATACTGCAGGAGCACTGATATTTAAATCTCTCGATATCTTTGCTCTTGAAATAGGTCCATTTTCACGAAGATAATTAAAAATTATGGACATATTAATTTTATATTGCAGTTTCGAACTTACCGTTCTTGAAAATTTTAAAGATTTTTCCATAAATATTAGTTAATTACTTACTGTTATTAATTAATAAAATAACAAAAATTATTATTCATGTCAAATACTTTTCGATTTTTTTTAGTTTTGCTATTTCTTGTTCTTCATATATTGCTTTGCCTGATACATAAAGGCTTCCAGACGAGTTTCAGTTGTTTCCTGCTCCAGTCCATCGAAGGCAAGATTCAGCCAGGGTATCTTGTACTCTTCTCTAATTCTCTTTGAGATTGCATTAACAATATTCCCGGGAATACAGGTAAAG
>Ga0307380_10007127_pt1 | contig 14589 bp, 11 predicted proteins | sample UN3MG_FD_202239 | JGI IMG/M metagenome (GOLD analysis project Ga0307380, IMG submission 202239) | Soil microbial communities from Risofladan, Vaasa, Finland - UN-3 | ecosystem: Environmental > Terrestrial > Soil > Coastal area > Acid sulfate soil | place: Finland: Risofladan, Vaasa | collected... | reverse complement strand
TTATGTATTGTTGATCTAAGGCTACATAAAGCTCACTCTGGACTTCGGTGCACGATCGCTTTGCATACCGAAGAAAACGAACAAACTCCGGATTTGTCTCTGAATCGAAACCTTCTGCAATATTGTGCATGGATGAACCCCAGTTAAATAGGCTTCGCATTGAACGGGGTAAACCTGCTGCATCTTGAATTTGTCCCTTCATGCCGAAGTCGCCAGCAAACTTTGTCTTCTTTGTCAGGCCATACACCTTATGAGTTAGCTCCCTGGCCAATCGTTCGACCTGGAGGCTCTCGACAGGTTGCCATGCCTCAATATCTTTCCCGCTAGGGCGGGATTCATTTTCATGCCTTCTCCACTCATAACTCACTAATAAGCGATTAATGCCCGCCCTATGGGCTGCAGGCGGGTTTTGGTGAACCCTGAACCTTTGAACCCCTGGCCCAGACCTGGCTTCCCTGTCTTATCGGGTATAAACATCTATCGTAGCATCCAGTGCGATCGTCCCAAGAATGCATATCAAGTCGCGCCAGGGCAGGCCTGAACCCATGAACGGCTACCTAAAGCCTTACATCATCTGATACGGATCAACATCAATTATCATTCTTACCCCGCTCGAACTCAGGATCTGGGTAGAGAATGTTTCTACCTCTTTTAATAGTTGGTTGAGGTATCTTGAGGTGCGGGATTTGATGAGAATCTGCTGCCGGTATTTTCCTTTTAGCTTTGCCATAGGGGCCTCAACAGGTCCAAGAACCTCTACAGCACTTTTTCTTTTTGACTGCTTTTTTATGGTGTTGCGGATTTTCATTCCAATATGGGTCGCTATTTTTTCTGTTTTTGTTTTGCTATTTCCAAGAAAGCGCACATTGGCTATTAAGGAAAAAGGCGGATAGTTAACCTGCCGCCTGAGGGCTATTTCCTGGGAAAAAAACCTCTTATAGTTGTGATCCTTTGTAGCAGTTATTGCATAGTGTGATGGATTGAATGTCTGGATGATAACCTTTCCTGGCACATTGCCTCTACCAGTTCTTCCTGCCACCTGGGAAAGTAATTGAAAGGTAACCTCCCCAGCACGAAAATCCGGGTAATTAAGTGACAGATCAGCAGAGATTACCCCAACAAGAGTTACATTGGGAAAATCGTGGCCCTTGGTAACCATCTGTGTCCCAACGAGAATATCCGTTTCGTGCTGCATAAACCGCTTCAAAACCTGTTGTACCTCCCCCTTACGTTTCATCGTATCTCTGTCCATTCTCTCTACCCGTGCCTTCGGAAATAGATCCTCTAATACCTCCACCACCCTTTGTGTACCAAACCCATATGGTTTTAAGTCTTCAGTGCTACAGGCCGGGCACCTATTCGGTGGTTTTATGGAAAAGCCACAGTAATGACAGAGCAAATTGTTTCCGTATTTATGATAGGTCAAACTTACCTCACAGTTCGGGCACCTGATAGTCTCTCCGCAAAATCTGCAAAGGTAAAGGGAGCTGAATCCCCTTCTGTTTAAAAACAGAATAGTTTGTTTTTTCTGAGTCAGGTTTTCCTCGATAGCCTCCTTTAAGGGCGGGCTCATAATACTCTCGTCCTGTGCAGCGGAACTTCTCTCAAATTGTGCCATATCTATGACTTTTATATCTGGTAGTTCTCTTTTGAGAATCCTTTTTGGCATGGTGAGAAAGCCATATTTTCCTATTGCAGCATTCTGGTAAGACTGAACGGATGGGGTTCCGGAACCAAGTATAACAACGGCATCTGAGAGTTTTGCCCTTACAATGGCAGCATCCCTTGCCTGGTAGCGGAATTTCTCTTCCTGCTTATAGGAGAGATCATGTTCCTCATCAACAATAATAAGACCAAGTTTTAAAAGAGGGGCAAAAAGAGCTGATCTGGCGCCTATAACAACATCGGCATCTCCCTTTGCTATCCTGATCCATTGATCATATCGTTCCCCTTTTGAAAGAGCGCTGTGAAGGATGGCCACCCTATTGTTAAAGCGGGCCTTGAAAAGAGACGCCAGTGAAGCAGTCAGGGCGATCTCTGGCACCATTATTATGGATTGCTTTCCTAATTCTTTGGCAGCCCTGGCAGCATGATAATAGACCTCTGTTTTACCGCTGTCAGTTATGCCATGTAGTAGATAGGTAAAAAAGGCATCGCCTTTAAGTTTTTCGGATATCCTTTCTGCCACCTCCTTTTGTTTTGAATTAAGAGGAGGTGGGTTAAGTGAAATAAAAAGGATTTCATCTACTATATCCTTCGCAACCGGTCTGCGGGTTTTTTTCAAAAATCCACTCGTCACCCATTTATCCACGAGATAGGCCCCATTGCTAAAGGCATTTTTTATCTCACGCAAGGAAACCTCTTTCTTTTTGATCATCATCTCTAAAAATTTATCTTCATTTCTGGGAAGCCTTTTCCGATCAAAAAGTGATCTGTCAATAGTTGCCCCTTTCTTTACTGTAATGAACACCATTTTTAAAAGGCCAACCCTGTCCAGCCATCCCTTGGAGGGCATCCTTGTGCCATCAGAGGTTCGCACATTTAACCCTGGTGGGAGGGCACCTTTTATTACCAGGCCAATTGGGTATAGATAATAGTGAGACAGCCATTCAAAGAATTCAACCATCTGTGGAGGGAAAAGTGGGTACACGTCAATGACAGTGATTATGTCCTTTACACCTCTTCTTTTTTCGGGCGGGATAATCCTAAGAATATACGCGGTTATCTTTCGTCCTGAGAAGGAAACAAGGACCCTTTTGCCCACTGCTACCTTCTCTATGAGCTCTCCGGTTACTGTATAGGTGAATGTTCCGCTGATTGGAAGGGCAACGGCGACCTGAACATATATCTTTGGGAATGCTTCGGGCATAGGCGATCAATTTTCTGCCTTATTTTTGTTTTGAATATGCACAATAATATCTTTTGTAATGCTTTAAACTGCAGACGCACGTAAATCTGCATAGAAAAATAGTTCAGGTGAGACTTTGGTTTTAGATTTTTAATTACTCCTCTTGCTGCTTAAGCTCACTCTGAATGAATTTACCCCTGATGAGGGGTATATCAAAAAGAGATACATCAATAGGTAAGTTTGCTTTAATGTCCATTACAGTATATTCTTCTATTACTTCTCCTTTATATGAATAGACAATCTGGAACGGATACCAGGCATGCTCCATGAACTCAATATAGTTGGAAAAACGAAATCGGTAATCACCATATTTGAGAAGGAGGGGTAAAAATAGTTCCTTATCAACAAGAAGCCTGGCGCTTTCCTCATTTTTCTCCCCAATCAGGTATGCTATAGTGCCCTCAAACCTCGTGAGGGATACCTTATCGGTGTTTATGCCCACCTTATTAAGCATTGCTAATAATCGCTCTGGATCGTGTGATAGAAGAAAAAAACGATAAATAAAATCATAACTTTCCTCATCATAGGTAATCCTCCCATTAACAATTCTCAAGGTTTTTGAATTGTTATGGATTATGAGGCGCTTACCAGGTTGACCTGGAATCTCCGATCTGTAGAGATAAGGGGAACCTAAAGAGACAATCTCGCCAAAAGCCGTTTCCTTTTCCTGATATAAGTTCTTAATTTTTGTATGTTGGGTTATTGTTAATGTCTTGATAGGAGCAAATTTATTGGTCATAATCGCTATAATCTGAGATGAAGGGAGTATATAAGGCAATACAATTGTTGGTAAAATAGGTATAATGAGTAAAGATAGTAAAATCAGGAAGTTTGATCTTTTTGCCATACCTCATCCATCTGAAAAATCAATCCAATGGTAAAAAAAGAGGAAAAATCCTCTCCCACCCCGGAGTATGTGAGGATTTATTACTCTTATGGTCCAATCTTCTTTATCTTTAGGGTTATCTTGAAAAATAAAATAGCTCTTTTTTAATTATTCTAAATATTTTGTTAAAAATAGTTGACATATTAATTTCTTTACATTATTAAATATAAAAATTATAATATAACTATATTTAATTGTAAACAACTTGAGAAAGGAAACCTGGTGGCAGATTATATATTTTGCATGAGGAAAAAGAATAATCCCCGAATAGATGTTCGAATATGTCAGAAAAAATGTCTTTTTAAAGACGAGTGTCCGGAGTTTCTGGACTATCAAAGGAATTCAGCTGATCAATCCTCAATCTTAAATTCAGGGTTGATTATATCACCTCTTTTGAATCCCATGGCATCAAAAAATTGAAGAAGGCCCCATTCCCGCCAGTTTACAAAGGTGTATACCGTATCGACACCTACCTTTTTCATATAATTGAGCATTTCTTCCATTAACATCCTGGCCCCACCCTTTTTCTGATACGATGGGTCAACTCCGATCGTGTCTATCCAGCCAATATTCTGCGGCACGCCATACTCCCATCCACTTGCATCCCCTAAAATAAAACCTATAACGTTGCCCTCCATTTCTGCTACAAGAGACGGGAGGGGAGATTTCTTTTCTGTCAGCTCAATCTTTTTTTCCCAGTAATCTGGTCTATTTTCTCCAAGAACCTGGTTGTCTATCTCAATGATCCTGTCAAGATCATCATCCCTTACTGCGACAGCAGATAATCCTTTTTCTTAGTATGGTATATATAAACGTTGTTAATGTCAAAAAAAGTTTCCTGCTATACTAATAGCTGCTTCAAAAAGATTTATTTTATAATTACCCAGGTTGTCCGGTTCACCGTTCAAGCCTGCCTGCCGTCCGTCGGGCAAGACCTGAGCGAGGGCGATGGCGTACTGGCCCGCCAGACTTATAGTAGGCAGGTCTAAACTTCCGTGCAAGACCACTTAGCGTATCGTAAGAACCGGATGAATTCCACATTCGTCTCGGAATCAAAACCTTCGGCAATATATCGCTTTTTAACGGTGAACCTTAAAGCTTTGAACCTGATTAGTTACGATTTACTATTGACAAAAAGATGTAACTTTGTTTAATTCATTCGTAATCCTACATGAGTTAGATAAAAATAGCTAAGGAGAAAGTCGATTAACATGAAAAAATTATTTATTATTTTGTTAGGATCATTCATGTGGTTAATTACCTTTTTTCAGATACCTATTTGGGCAGAAGAGCCTAAAGATATCTTATCCATTGAGGCCTATGACATGCTCAATACTGTCCCGAATACATATCTGATTGATGTCAGGACGAGAGCGGAATATCAATTGATAGGACACCCGCCAATGGCGTATCTATTCCCCTGCTTTTTCCTAACCAATAAACTTGTAAAAAAGGGGGAGAGCTGGACATATCAATTCAGCAATAATAATAAAGACTTTGTAGAAGAAATTAGCAAGAAGTTTCAAAAAACTAACAACCTTCTAATAATATGCAGAGATGGTACCAGGAGTATCTTGGCAGCCAAAAAGCTTATAAAACATGACTTTAAAAATGTTTATAACGTAAAGGATGGATTTGAGGGTCCGTTGTTTCCATCTTTTGAAGATCAAAATAGGCATAAATTTTATAGACAACTAGCTCACAGAAACAAGATCCCCGGTTACAATCATCGCCGTTTTTATGGATGGCAATGGTGGGGCCTGCCCTGGACCTACGATATAGATACTAAATATATCTACCCTCCTGACAAAATCCCAAAAGAAAAAAAGAAATAGTTCCGCGTAGGATTTCCTTTAAATGAGAGACCTGATAAAAGACAGTGCTATTATAGTCTTGCTATCAATTATCTTATGGTTCCTGATCATCCCTATCACCTCATCAAGGGTCAAGATCTCAAGGGATAATATTTCATCTTCATCAATTTTTGTCTCTACCTTCTTGAGATCCCTACCTAAATAAAGGTGGATAAGCTCATTAGAGTATCCAATGGCAGGGGCATAGGTATAAAGCCATTGGATAAATTTCGTCTCAAAGCCTGTCTCTTCTATTAGTTCTCTTTTTATACATTCCTCAGGGCTCTCACCTTTATCAATCTTACCTGCAGGAATCTCAAGCGTCTCCCTTTTTAAAGCATACCTGTATTGCTTGACCATTATAATTTCTTCATCTGAAACAAAGGGGACAATCGCTGCAGCCTCCGGGTGATCAATTCGAATACGCTTGCTTATTCTTCCATTTCTTAGGCTCACCTCATCCAGATATGCAGTAAAACTTTTTGTTCCTAAACTTGCCAGGCTTTGTATCTTTCGTTCCATAGAAAAATTCCTTTTTTCGTAACATTTTAGCTCTTTATAGATTACCTTGTGAATGAGCATGGAGATGTCTTTTTTTATCATGCCCTCACAAAGACGAATTGGTAGGCCGCTTCAAACAGGTGCACACACACAAAGTTCCTAGAAAACAATGACGAGGTGCTCGTGCACACGGTTTGAAGCGGCACGCTGAGGCCCCCTGTTAGAGGGCATGATGTAAAAAAAGACATCTCCATGCTTATGCGTCTCACCAAGGATACCTCTGTGGCCTTTAATAAAGGCCAGGGGGAGTTTTCAAAGAGCTAAAATGTTACCTATTTTCGTTTTATGTTGTGTCCGTCGTTTACTGGACCGGCTTACACTTCACATATCACTTTCGCTCCTATAAGAGACTCAATCTCTTTAATCAGATTCTCTTCAGGCATAATGCTATACCGATTATGGGTGGCGACAGTTGCCTTGTTGTTATCATCAAGGTTGACCCTAAACTTAAGCTGGCATTCTCCTGGATATCTAAAGATGAGGTCTTTTAACTTCATGAGGCTGGAGCGATTAAGTCCTCCCTGTGAAACTGGTATTACTATTGAATTAATGGTTCTTTGCTTTACTGTTTCCAGGGTAACTATATCCTGGGCCCTAATCTTTGCCATGTTATCGCTTACTTCGGCATCTCCTGTTATTAAAAGAGGTCTGTCATCATTTAGTAAGGTGGCACATCGAGCGAACACATCTGGAAACACTACAACCTCAGTGAAGCCTTTCTTGTCTTCCACATTAATGATTGCCATCTTTTCCCCTTTTCTTGTCCTCTTTATCCGCATGGTATTAACGAGACCGGCTAACTTAACAGTAGATTTGTCTTTAACTCCAGCAAGATCCTGTGTTGTTGTAGTTGTAAGCTGGTTTATCACATCTGCAAATCTATCTAAGGGATGACCAGTGATATAAAACCCGAGAGATTCCTTTTCTTTCCGTAACTTTTCATCATCCGCCCATTCGTCAACATCTATAGGTTCAAATGAACTATCTTCTTCTTCCTTGGATAAAAAGAGGTCAAACATATTCAGCTGATTCGGGTCTTCACTAATCCCACCAAAAGCAATGGCATCATTGAGGGATGCAAAAAGTCTTGATCTAAACACACGTGTAAAGTCAAAGGCACCACACTGGATCAAACCTTCTAATACCCTCTTATTCACCTTTGATTTATCTACCCTCTTGCAAAAATCTCTCAGCGACACAAAAGGCCCTTTTCTTTCTCTCTCATGAACAATCGCTTCTACGGCCTTAAACCCAACATTTTTTACTGCAGCCAGACCAAACCGAATACTCTCCCCAACAACAGAAAAATCTACTTGACTCTCGTTTATATCAGGAGGAAGTATAGGTATATCCATTTCCTTGCACTCAGCGATATTTTTAATAGTTTTATCTTGGCTTCCCATATCCTCTGTAAGCAGAGCAGCCATGAACTGCACTGGATAATGGGCTTTTAGATAGGCCGTAATATACGCTATCATAGCATAGGCTACTGAATGGGATTTATTAAAACCATAACCTCCAAATTTTTCTATCAAATCAAACACATGCCCTGCCTTATTACTATTTAATCCATTCTGGCCTGTCCCTGCTAAAAAACGTTCTTTTTGCTGGGCCATCTCATCAGCCTTTTTTTTACTTATAACCTTGCGCAATAAGTCTGCCTCTGCAAGGCTATAGTTGGCGAGTACTTGGGCAATTCGCATAACCTGTTCCTGATACACAATAACCCCGTATGTCTCATTCAGAATCTCTTCCAATTGAGGCAAAAGATACGTCTTTTTAATTTCTCCATGTTTTCTTTTAATAAAATCATCAACCATGTTGCTGCCCAGGGGACCCGGACGATAAAGGGCAACTGATGCAACTATGTCTTCAAAAACACCAGGTTTGAGATTCCTTAGGAGTTCTTTCATGCCAGCACTTTCCAGTTGAAATACACCGGTAGTTTTCCCCCCACTGATTAACTGAAAGGTTTCATTATCCCCCATTTTTATTTCATCTAACGTAATAGCCTGGCCTGTTGTCTTTTCTATGAGGTTTAATGTATCCTGGATAACGGTCAAGGTCTTAAGCCCTAAAAAATCAAATTTGATGAGCCCAAGCTGTGCTACCTGATCCATGGTGTATTGGGTCATAATCTCCCCATTTGGTCCTTTAAACAGGGGTAGGTATTCAACTAAAGGCCTATCAGATATCACTATACCGGAGGCATGGGTGGAGGCATGTCTGGTTAAACCTTCTAAGGATCTACTAATCCTCAAAAGTCTTCTTTCATCATCGGTTCCCTCTTCCATGGTCTTAAGCTGTGGCTCAGCATCTACTGCCTCATCTAATGTAATATTAATTCCTTCTGGAATAAGTTTGGCAATTCTATCAGCCTCTGCATACGACATATTAAGAGATCGGCCAACATCTCTTATCACAGCCCGGGCCTTCATTTTTCCAAAGGTTATTATCTGAGAGACATTTTCTCTTCCATACTTGTTACTGACATAATCAATCACTCTATCCCTGTTCTTAATGCAAAAATCGATATCAATATCAGGCATACTTATTCGGCCAGGGTTTAGAAAACGCTCAAACAGGAGACCATATTTGATTGGATCAATATCTGTTATTTTTAGTGCATACGCTGTAAGGGAACCGGCAGCAGATCCCCTTCCCGGACCAACAGGAATGCCTGATTTTCTTGCATAGTCTATAAAATCTGCCACTATCAAGAAATAACCTGCAAAACCCATTTCATTAATGGTTTTTAGCTCATAGGCCAATCTCTTCTCATATTCATTTTTTAATTCAGCAGATATCGGTCCCTCAAGGGCCTCTTTTCGAACCAATCTCTTCTCCAAACCCTCCTGTGCCTCTTTGGCGAATTTTTCTTCCAGGCTAAGATTACCTGACACCTGAAAAACAGGGTATTTATAGTGGCCAAATTCCATCTCATAGTTACACCTTTTAGCCACGTTCAGGGTATTGCTTAGTGCTTCGGGAAATTCATCTAAATCAAGAGCCATTTCTGCTTGCGATTTAAAATAAAACTCATTATTAGAAAATTTTAGCCTGTTTGGATCATCAACACTCTTGCCTGTTTGGATGCATAAAAGGATATCATGTGCCTCAGCATCTTCCTTATTGAGATAATGGCAATCATTGGTGGCAAGCAGAGGAAGAGACAGGTCTTGTGCTAACTCTTGTAAAGCTTTATTAACAGCAATCTGCTCAGGCATTTTATTGGCCATTATCTCTAAATAGAATCGGTCATGGTCAAATATCGATGCCAGCTCGAGTGCATACTTTTTGGCATTTTCCACTCTTCCGTTCCTTAGAGAATAGGGAACATGTCCCTTGAGACATGCTGAAAGGGCAATTAATCCCGCATTATATCTCTTTAACAGCTCCATATCGATCCTGGGATGATAATAAAAACCCTCCAGATTGCCCAAGGCGACAAGCCTGCTCAGATTCCTATAACCAGTCTCATCCATGGCAAGAAGAACCAAGTGATATGCATTTGGCTGTCCGTCTGTCGACGGTGATTTATTCATCCTGCTCCCAGGTGCTATATATGCCTCACAGCCTATGATTGGCTTGATGCCAGCCTCAGTGGCCTGTGAATAAAGCTCCACCGCCCCAAACATATTTCCATGATCAGTAATTGCCACCGAATCCATGCCAAGGCTGGCGGCCTTTTTTAGCATTTCATTTATTCGTATTGCCCCATCGAGCAAACTGAATTCAGTATGAACGTGCAGGTGTACAAAAGGGATTTGATCTTTTACTATGGATATATTTTTTTCTTTCTTTGCCATATATGTTTGACGGATTTTATTAAATTAGATACATTTTAACGAAGCCTAACGTTATCATATGGTAAAGAAAAAATAGCTTCAAGCTTTTTTAGATAAAAAATTTTCTGATTTTTTTAAAAGTGGATTTTCGTGAGAATCTATTCATGAAAGAGTTAGCAAAAAGGAAAGCAAAAGAAACCACCATCCTTGTTATCGTCTATGAGTATGTCATCAGGGATATATTGGCCAGGATACTGAGGGCTAAAGGACATACTGTAGTTACCTCTTCAGTCGGTTTTGACGGGATAAGAAAATTTGAAAAGGGCAAGGGAAAATTTGACCTGGTTATCATTGATATTCCCCTGCCTGGGACAGGCAGTTTGAGTGTAGCAAAAAGAATCAAGAAAATCAGTCAAAGAACACCTATTATGCTTATTAAAGGATGGGATCGGGAACTGGACAGCAAGAAGATCAAAGACGCTGGTTTAGATCTCGTTTTGAGCACACCTCTTTACATAGATAACACAGTAAATCTTGTTAACGATCTTGTTGTATCTGCTCGATGATTTAAGGAAGGGCATGGGTATCTTTTTTTGTTATGCCCTTCGAATAGGGCGCCGTGCCATGTCGTTTCAAAATGGTTTATAGCAACTTGGCCTTAGAGTCATATGATCCGTCTCTATAAACCATTTTGAAACGACAACTAAGCTTAAACTATATTTAAAAGGGCATAAGCAAAAAAAGACACCCATGTCCTAAAAAAGCAATAAATTTCAATCCACAGGATTTTGAGCAATTATATCTTGTTCAATTATAATGCCGGCAGGACAAAATAATGGATCTCAAAACAATACCTCTCGCAACCCGAATGCGACCGGAAAGGATTGAAGAGGTCTTAGGGCAGGATCACATTCTCGGTCCGTCAAGGGCATTAGGAAGCTCACTCGAGACAGGCAATCTGTATTCAATAATATTCTGGGGACCACCAGGTTCAGGCAAAACAACCATTGCAAGGTTGATAGCACAATACAGTAATTGCCCTTTTCAATCATTTTCGGCAGTCTTCTCTGGGGTGAAGGAGTTAAGAAAAGTAATTGACTCAGCAAAAAAGACATTTAGGTATGAGCTAAAACCGACTATTCTCTTTGTCGATGAGATTCATCGTTTTAATAAGGCACAACAGGATGCCTTTTTGCCCCATGTCGAAAATGGCCTGATCATTCTCATTGGAGCTACCACCCAGAATCCCTCATTTGAAATTATACCACCACTGCTTTCAAGAACCAGGGTTATGACCTTGAAACCTTTAGGATTTAAGGATATGGCCATCATTTTGAACAGGGCCCTTGAAGATAAAAAGAGGGGGCTTGGGGATCTAAATATTACAATTGAAGAAAATGCCTTAAAATATATCATAAGTATCTCACATGGAGATGTGAGATGTGCGCTTAACAACTTGGAGTCTGCCAGTTATTTTCTTAAACCAGATACAAATAATAAAAGAGTATTAAACACGGCGACTGTCGCACGTGCCTTGAATAAAAAACCCCTCACCTATGACAAAAACGGTGAGGAACATTACAATCTTATATCAGCACTTCATAAGAGCATGAGGGGAAGTGACCCTCAGGCCTCTATCTACTGGCTCTATAGGATGCTGGAAGCAGGGGAGGATCCATTTTTTATAGGCAGGCGGCTTATTCGTTTTGCCTCTGAGGATGTTGGCCTTGCTGATCCCAATGCCCTTACAATAGCACTCACTGCCTATCAGTCCTGGGAAAGAATAGGCCCACCAGAAGCAAAACTTTCTCTTGCCCAGGCAGTCGTTTATTTAGCTACAGCCCCAAAGAGCAACACACTTTATTCAGCAGAGAAATCCGTAATAAAGGAGATTGAAGAATCAGGTCCTCAGTCAGTACCCATGCACTTGAGGAATGCTCCAACAAAACTGATGAAAGAGATGGGTTACTCTCAAGGCTATATTTATCCTCATGATTACCCGGAGAATCAGGTAAAACAGGAGTACCTGCCTGAAAAAATCAGGAAAAAGATATTCTATCATCCTGGTGATAGAGGATTTGAAAAAGAGATAAAAAAGAGGATGATAGAGCGAAGAAATTTGAGGGTTCCAAAGCAATAGAATTTAATCTGTTTAATAAGTTTTATTTGTTTAGTTGGTTTTATTTGTTAACTAATTCAACTAATCAAACCAATTAAACTGTTTCAACCAATTTAGGTATTTTTAGAGCTTTGCAAAACCTGACAATTTTTGTCATCCCAATGAAGAGGGTAGGCTTTTCTGAAGTGACTGGTGGACCGCGACGAGCCTCTCGGCCTAGAGCCTGTCGAGAGCCTCCAGGTCGAACGACTCGAGGCCGAAAGGCTCGGCCGAGTCGAAGGGCGCTGTCTTTTCGCAACTTATCAGTGGGGGAAATCCCGCAGGAAGCGGGAAGAGGGGCAAAACTCCCCCATAGATAAGTTACTGAAAAGACTAAGTCCCGATCCTTGGATCGGGAAACTGAAGAAAAGCCCATCCTCTTTAAGGAAATATGAGTTATGCAAAGCTCTCTTTAGATACTTATTTATTATGTATGTGCCCTCTTATCTTCAATTATACAAAGAAGGCCAACTTCTAAAAAGGGCGGAAAAGGCTACTAATTTGTTAAAGAAATGTAGCCTTTGCCCCAGACAGTGTGCAGTTGACCGTTTAAATAACGAAAAAGGGGTCTGCCAAACTGGTACAAGGGCAAAGGTTGCGAGCTATAATGCCCATTTTGGAGAAGAAGCACCTCTGGTTGGCAGATTTGGCTCAGGTACCATCTTTTTCTCCTTTTGCAATCTCCGCTGCTCTTTTTGCCAGAACTATGAGATAAGCCATCTCGGTGAGGGGATAGAGATGGAAGCAAAGGATTTAGCAGCAATAATGATAGCGTTGCAAAACAAGGGTTGTCATAATATAAACCTGGTTACACCTACCCATGTTGTTCCTCAGATTCTGGAAGCTCTTTTACTGGCTGTAGAGCATGGTCTACATATTCCAATAGTATATAATAGCGGTGGTTATGAGAGGGTTGAAACCCTTAAGCTCCTGGAAGGCATTATTGATATCTATATGCCTGATTTTAAATTCTGGGATAAAAAATGGGCAGATAGATATTGCAGTGCATCGGATTACGGAGAAATTGCCATTAGGGCCTTTAAAGAAATGTATGCCCAGGTCGGTGATTTAACAATAGACAAGAACGGTATCGCTGAAAGAGGGTTGCTGGTGCGGCACCTTGTAATGCCTCATGAGATTGCCGGAACCAAGGATATTATGGAATTTCTCTCTAAAGAGATATCATATAATACATATGTAAATGTTATGGATCAATATAGGCCGTGTGGTACCGCATATCAGGATGAATATCTTAATAACAGGATCTCAGTAGAGGAATATTCAATGGCCCTGAAATGGGCTCACAATGCAGGCCTGAAACGATTGGATCAAAGACAAGGGCGAAGATTATTATATCAGATTTAATAAAAAGGTATGGTAACCTTATTGGTTATGAATTAGATATTTTGTAATATTTTAGCTCTTTGAAAACTTCCCCTGGCCTTTAGGCCACAGAGATATCATAGGTGAGACGCATGAGGTAATTTCAAAAAGCTAAAATGTTACGATATTTTATGTTGAAAATTTTATCTAATGTGATACATTTTTTCTACACATTTTCTATAAGAGGGAGGTAGTTATGGCGAGTTTAAATAAGGTAATGTTAATTGGTAACCTTGGTGCCGATCCTGAATTACGATACACACCAAGTGGAGCAGCTGTTGCTAACTTTAGAATAGCCACAAAGGATCAATGGACAAATAAAGAAGGTGAAAAGCAAGAGAGGACTGAATGGCATAGAATCGTGGCCTGGAGAAGACTGGGGGAGATCTGTGGTGAATACTTGCATAAAGGCAGCCTCGTTTATATAGAAGGGAGTTTACAAACGAGAGATTGGGAGGATCGGGATGGAAATAAAAGGTATACAACAGAGATTATTGCCTGGAGAATGCAGATGCTGGATAGGGCAGGCAAAACAGCAGAGGCTGAATATCCTGAAGAACGTTTTCCAACTGAAGAGCCAGTAGAAGCAGAAGTACCTGAAGACGATATACCATTTTAATAAGCCTTTGGCTTATTAAGGATCTTCCTGAGGAGGGCTTATTATCTAATCTTTAGGTTTCCTTCTTATTATTATCAGTATCCTCAGGTATTTCTTCGGGGCTTTCCTTGGTAGATTTAGTTGAGTCTCTAAAATTCTTTATCCCCTGACCGAGACCTCTTCCAATTTGAGGAAGTTTTCCTGCACCAAAAATTATCAGGATAATGACAAGAATTATAAGCAATTCTGGCATGCCAAGACCAAACATTTATACACCTCTTAATTGAATGTATTGGAAATTCCTTTTTTGCCGCAGACACACGCAGATTAATAATATCTTAAATATTTTGAGAAAATAATTCTCTGCGAATATCTGCGAGAATCTGTGGCAAAATTTAAACTTATTTATTCTCTTTATAATAATGTTACTTACACAAGTCAATCAATCTTTGAT
>Ga0307380_10007122_pt1 | contig 14592 bp, 14 predicted proteins | sample UN3MG_FD_202239 | JGI IMG/M metagenome (GOLD analysis project Ga0307380, IMG submission 202239) | Soil microbial communities from Risofladan, Vaasa, Finland - UN-3 | ecosystem: Environmental > Terrestrial > Soil > Coastal area > Acid sulfate soil | place: Finland: Risofladan, Vaasa | collected... | reverse complement strand
GGCCAGAATGACTAATCTGCTTGACACCAGGAACAACTACAGGGGCTACTTCTCCAGTCCGCAGGAGGCCATGGCCTTTGCCCTGCTCGTTATGGCCGCCTCTACCGCCGGAATCTCGAAGCTCTCCGACCGTCACGATAAAGCCAAGAAGTCACTCGATGATATGGGTATCGAGCCGTACTGGCTCGATGCCGGCGGCCATAAGACGATGGCCGGCTCTTCGATGACCGGCGGCGGCGCCCTCGTCGTTGTCGAGCAGATCCCGAGCATTATCATGCTCCTGGAGCAGTATGGAAAGTTCCGCGCCAACGCCCAGGTTATGCCGATGGGCGCCGGCCAGACCTTACAGCCCAAGACTGACAGCCTTTTGACTGTCTATTGCCCGGGCGAGGGCGGCGCAATCACCGCAGTCGACCCTAAGGTCGATACTGTTTCACTGCTGCCAAAGACCCTCTGTGCTCTTACCTGTTACAGTATGGAGCTTGAGGACGATTCCTTGGTCGCTTTGGGTGAGATGCTGGCAGGCCTGTTCGCCCGCAGCTTCGCTTATTACGAGGATTTGTGCGGCTTTCTCGGCGATGGCACCAGCACCTATTTCGGCTTCACAGGCATCAAAGGAGCGCTGCTCTCCGTTGATGCGACTATCGCCAATATCAAGTCACTCGCAGTCGGCAGCGGTGATACCTACGCCGAATTAGCACTGGTCGACTTCGAGAAGGTTGCCGGCATAGTGCCCGTTATGGCCGAGGATGAGAACCTCAAGTGGTACGTCCACAAGTATTTCTTCTGGACGATTATGGTGTCCTTGGCCCTGGCGGCCGGCAGCGGAACCGCAACTGAAATCCTCACCGGCCAGGCCCTGCGTCAAAAGACGTATCTGGGCTATCCGGTCGAGTTCAGTCAGGTAATGCCCAAGGCAACGGGCGTTAGCCAGATTTGCGCGCTGCTTGCCAATCTTCGGCAGGGAGCAATGCTGGGTGTTCGCGGCGGCATCGAATTTGCATCATCGAGTGAGCGGTACTTCGAGAAGGGCGTCATCGGCGTTCGCGGCAGAGACCGCATCGCCATCAACGCCCACGGCGTCGGCAATACCACCGATGCCGGCCCGATTTGCGGCCTGATTACCGCAGCAACGTAAAGAAGATTGAAGATTGAAGATTGAATATTGAATATTGAATATTGAATATTGCGATACGCGATACGCAATACGAACAATGAACAATGAACTTATTCGAAAGGAATAACAATGGATTTGAGAGCAATGTTAAAGGCCTTAAAGCTCAAAATGACACTCCCACCGGAATTGAAGGATAACGGCGATTTCGCAGGCAATACTTACTTCGACACCTCCGGTCTGGCAGCCGTTTTATTTTTATTCGAAGTCGGCACTACCGATGTGGCTTCCGGTGCCGCTATCGGCTCGACCGCCGAAGGCACAGCGCCTCTGGTTGAAGAATGCGACACAACCGGCGGCGCTTACACCGCCGTCACCGGCGCCGCTTTGGCCAATTCGATTCAGTACAACGAGGATGACAAGCTCTTCGGAATCTTCGTCGATTTGAGCAAGAGCCATAAGCGTTATATGCAGGTGCAGGCCCCGCATTCGGCGGTTGGCGCCGTCAACGGCTCGTACCTTGCTATTCTGGCAATCGGCTTTCCCTCTAATGTAATGCCGAGAACCGCCGCCGAGATGGGTCTTACCGAGTTAATCGAGGCTTAAAATTGATTCCCTGATAAGGGATGCCCCCGCCTGCCCGCCGCTTCGGCGGCGGGCGGGTATTGATAATGAATTTTAATAAGGTGACTTATGTGGATAATTATGAAATCGACTTACGCCGGTGTCGCCGGCCTGTTCCTCAAAGGCAACAAATACGACCTGCCGCTCAATATTATTAAGCAGCTTCCTAAGGGCGAGTACAAAAATACCTGCGCTCCCTGGGACGAAAAGAAGGTAAAAAAAATGCGAAAGCAAAATCTCAAAAACAGCCGGCCGGCTGAAGGCCGAAAGCAGCAACGCTCGCCGAAGGACAAGCAGTTCCGGCCGGTCAAAAGTCCTGATTACAGAACGAAATAAGGTTGTGTTAAAGACATTTTAACGGGTATGTAAAAATGGCTGAACTAATCTCTAAAACATCCTCGGCTGTCGCCGTCAATGAGGGCCTGACTATTCTCATCGACTGGACAAATATCGAGCAGGTCTCCGGCTTTACCGTAATTATAAATAACGCCGGCGGCGGAAGTGCCGATGATATTACCGATGTCCGGATTGATACGTCCGATGATGGCGGTGTCACATCCGAGACCGACCAGCACGCCGGCGTACCCGCCGTCCCTATCGCTGCCGGCAAGGCATCGGTCGGGACTTTTACCGAGACCGCAAAGTTTGTCCGCGTCCGGGCACTCTGTGCCGAGGGCGCCGATACCACCGCCGATGCTGTTTTACTGGCCGATTCGGCCTCCGCCCGCATCTGCACTATTGAAGATGTAAAGGGAAGGCTCGGCATAGACAATACCGACCACGATTCGATGCTCGGCCGTATAATCTCCGGCCTGGAAGGCATCTTTAATTCCTATTGCCGGAGGCTTCTTTTATTAAGCTCCACCGATGTCACCGAGTATTATACCGGCGGCGCCTCGTACCTAAATCTCAAGCGTTATCCTGTCGTTTCGATTACTTCCGTTAAGGAATCTTACGATTACGATTTCGATTCGGCGGACGCCCTTGTGGCCGACTCCGACTACCGCCTCGTCGGCGGCGGCAAAAACGGTATTTTGTACAGGATATATTCCAGCTGGTACGATTTCGACGACTCCATTCAGGTGATCTACAAGGGCGGCTTTTGCTCCGCCGGCCAGACACCCGGCGAGGGCGAATTTGTATTGCCTGCCGACCTGCGCGAGGCCGCAATCGAGCAGGCATCGTTCCTCTTTAAGAGAAAGGATGACATAGGTCTTTCGTCAGTCGGCTTCGAAGGAGGCTCAATAAGTAAATTCTCACCTATGGACCTGCTGCCTATGGTAAAGAAAACTTTGGATGATTACGTAAGGCGTACTCTGTTATGATGATTCAGTTGGAGATGGGACCGAATTTTGCAAGGGTAGTCGACGAGCTCGGCTCGATGGGTACCGCTGTAATCGAGGCCTGCTCGGCAGGCCTGGCTTCCGGTGTCAAGCTCGCCGCAAGTAATGTAAGTAAAAATTATCTAAGTGGCCAGGTTCTTCGGACACGGACAAAAATGCTCAAGAACGCTGTCGATGGCTGGCTGGCCGGCCCTCTCGATGGCGTCGTCGGCGTCCGTGCCAATTCCGCAGTCGACAAATATAAGTGGCTGTTATCCGATGAATCCAAGACCATTGTCCCCAAGAGGGCCAAGTTTTTGTGTATTCCAATCGGCGAGGGCCTGACCGGCGCCGGCGTCGCACGCTACATCTCGCCGAGGCAGGTCCCCGATGGCTTCTTCGTTAAGACCGGCGGTAAGTTATTGTTCGGCTACAAGAAGGGTAAGCGAGGCAAGTTCCGTCCGCTCTTTGTCCTCGTTAAGAGCGTTTTCGTTCAGGGCTCGGGCGCCCTTTACGATGGCGTCACCGATTCGCTCGGTGACATCTCCGGTGCGATAGAAGAGCAAATCGACAGGAATATTAAAGATTGAATATTGCTTGTCCGCCGTAGCTTTAGCGAAGGCGGAAATATTGAATATTGAATATTGAAAATCGTAAATCGAAAATTGTAAATCGAGCAGCAGATTATGGCAAACGATGGTGGGTTAATGGCGGTGCTTGAGCAGTGGATGGCCGATATACTTGCAGCGATGACCTCCGGCGGCAAGGCCGTCTTTAAGACCGCCGATGTCTGGCGTCACCAGGTCGGCGCCACATCAGGCGGTATTGAGGCCTTCGACCGTTACGAGCCGTTCGCCTTCGTCTCTTACCAGTCGGCCGATGCCGCCCGCGAAGGCGATTACGACCTTCGCCAGGTCCTCGAGTTCGCCGTTCTCATCGGCGTTGTAAGTAAGAGCCCCGGCGATGCAAGGACAGGCAGCTCCGGCAATCTCGGTACCAGTAAGATCCGCGACCTCGTCATTGCCGCTTTCGATAAACAGAGGCCTGACGATGAGAGTATCGAGTGTGATGAATTTTATTATACCGGCGAGCTCGAAATTTTCGATTCGCCGAAGCGTCATGCCATCCAAATGAATTTTGAAGTCAGTCAGGTTGGTTTGTAGAACGTGAATAGTGAATATCGAATATTGAAAATTGAAAATCGTAAATCGTAAATCGTAAATTGAACTAATTTAAGGAGTTTATAATATGGCTACTGTAAATAAGCGAGTGGGTCTGCCTCAGGCTACGGTAATTAACGGTGTTGACGCCGGCGGCACTATGCTGGCCGTCATTAACGCCGGCTATGACAACCTGATGTACAGCTCCCCGGACGGCCTTGAGGTCCCTCTCAAAGACAAGGAATGCCAGTTCGTTCGCGGCACTATCACTACCCAGGACTGGGCCGTGGCGGTGAACCTGCTTACCGGCGTAGTCGGCACGTACGTTTTTTATGAGCGAAAGAGCGGCGTCGCCGCCGCCACCGGTTACGTCCAGCACACTATCACCGCACCCGTCATTCACCGAATGAGCATTAATCTTACCAAGGGCGGCTACTCCGCTATCACCTTCGATTTCGAATGCCGTGCCGCCGATGAGACCGTAACGATCGCCGCTATGTGGGCAGTGCTCGACAGCCAGGCAGCCCCGACTTACATCCCGGCAGCAAGGGGCGGCTATCGTGTTGAAACTGCCGTCCACGGCGTCGACCCTAATAACATTGACATCTATCACGTTACAGCCTTCAATTTCACACTGACGCTTCCCCTTGTAAAGGACTGCAACGATGCCGACGTTGCCTATACCTGCGTCGATGCCCGTCTTGACGGCCTTACCGCCGGCGGCTCTATCAGCTTCCAGGCGGGCGAAGTCACCGGCGCCATTCTCACCTGCCAGGAGCTAATCGCGGCTGCTGCAGCGGCGCTGGTCCTGGTCGTCACGCAGTCTCAGGGCGCCGCCGACAAGACCGTAACAATCGCCAACGTTGACTTTAACAGTATCGGCAGCTCTTCGAGCGTTAACGCCCCTTTTACCGAATATACTGCCGCCTTCGACGTCGCCAATGATGTCACAACCCAGCTGACGCTGGCCGGCGATAATAAGATTATTGCCATAGTATAATTACGACCCGTGAATAGTGAATATCGAAGATTGAATATTAAAAACGTAAATCGTAAATCGTAAATCGAGTATCGAGTATCGAGTATGGCCAAAGACATCAACATCCACGTAAAGGCCAAGGACACCGGCCGCACCCGCCAGCAGCTCGATGAGGTCGGCCGCTCCGCGAAAGACGTCGGCGCCAAGACCGCCGAGGGCGGCAAGCAGGCCGCCGCTGCTACTGAGAAAACAACACAGAAGCTTACCGGTATGGGGAGAATCCTGGAAACCTTAAAAGGTCAGGTGTTGGCTTTTGTTGGCGCATTCCTTGGCCTTCAATTTGTGATGAAGATAATCACTACTCTTATACAAAAGCTCGAGCGCATCCAGCAGCTCCAAAGAGAAATCTATGAAAAGTCGCTCAGTTTCGCCGAAATCGGCCAGGCCCTCGAGTTTCAGACCGGCACTCGCGGCCGTCAGATGGACTGGGCCGCTAAGGCGGCCGCCCTGCAGAAAGCAGGAGGCCTTGCCTCTCCTGCAGTCGCCCAGCAGATGCTTATCTCTATGGATATCGCCTTCGCCGCCCAGGGCGGTATTAAGAGTCCGCAGGTTATGGGTATTGCCGGCCAGCTCGCCCCGTTTGTCGGCACCGCCGGTCTCGGCCCTGCCGAGGTCAGCCAATTATTTAAATTTGCAGGCGCCGCCGGCATCGCCCCGACTACAGCCGCCTATAAACAGTATTTTGCACAACTACAGGCAGCCTATACAGCCAGTCAATCTACTAATTTCGGCCAGTTTCTCTCAGGCGCTCAAAAGGGAGTTACTGCCTATATAACGCAGGGAGGCACTCTGACTGAGGGTTTAAGCGCCTACGGTGGAGCTGTCGCTGTTACAGCTAACGAAGCCCTCGCGGCCACGCTTGTTGAGCAAGTTGCGCGTTTATCCGGCGGCGGCTATGAGCGGCCCCGTCAGGCGATTGAGAAAGGTCTTGGCGTAAGCTGGGAGACCCTCTCGATGAATGAAAGAATGGACGCCCTTTTAAGATATGTCGGTGGTATCCCCGAATCCCGCCGGGCCCAGGTCCTCGCCGCCCAGGGCTTTCCAATGGAGCTTACAACCGGAATCGGCAAGATGATTACGCCGGGTGCCATGCGGACAATGGCCGCTACGCGAAGAGTTGTTGAAGGTGCGGCAGTCTCTAATTTAGATGCACAGACGCAAGCTTATTTAAAATCATTGTTAGGAAAAGCAAAAGCTGCTGAGGCCGACAGGGCGGCGGACGTCATCGAGGCCGGACCCGAATTTGCATCCTGGCAGGAGAGATTAAAGACCGCCAGAGAGCAGCATGAGATTCTTGTCGCCAAAGGCGAAGACCGCTGGATACGCGATAAGCTTGAACCTTATGTTATGGCTATCGAATACCTGCAAAAAGATATCACTGCCTTCGAGCCCAGCACGGAAGAGGAGCGGCTCAGAAAAGAAGATCTGCTTTACAGGATTAAAACATCAATGGAGATGCCGACAGGTCTGCTAACACAATTCATGGGTACAGGAGGGCAGGTTGGCAAATTAGGTTATAAATGGTTAGAAGAATTTGAAGCCCTTCAGAATCCAACCGCAGGTTCTACTGGCCAGCCCGTAATCATAAACGACAATTCCGTTAAATATTATCCGCGAGTCGGTGTAGATGACACCGGCCAGGGCCCGAGGACTTTTCCCCCGGGCGTGGTACCGTAAGTGGATTGAAAATTGAATATCAAGCATCGAGCATCGCTTGCCCGCCGTAGCCTTGGCGAAGGCGGGAGTATCGAGTATCGAGTAACGAATTATGGCAACTAACTTAACGACTATTTTTGGAAGTGCTATAAGAGCCGGCGTCCAGCCCCGCCAGTCGGAGCGCCAGTACGCCGGCTTCCCCGGCGCCCACGGTGTCACCTCTATGGCTATGGGCACTCGCGGCCGCCAGCTTGTCATCACCGGTACTTTTTATCAGGCCGGTGTCAGTTACGCCGCTGCCCGTGCCGCTCTCCAGGCCGCCATCGATGTTATCGAAGCTTACCAGTGGGTGCCTGAAGCCGATTACACCTACGGCGGCCAGACCTATTACAACGTTGTCTTCGATAAGCTCTCTTTAGTCCCCGATGCAAAAGGCAAGTTCTTTCACTGGAACGCCGGCGGCTACGTCACCGTCGATTTTATTTGTTACGGAAGATGTTTGATTTAATATTGAATATTGAAGAGTGAATAATAAAAATTGAATATTGCTTGTCCGCCGTAGCTTTAGCGAAGGCGGAAATATTGTAAATTGTAAATCGTAAATCGACATCGAGTATCGAGTATCGAGTATGGTAAAGAACGATCATAAAAAGTTGTCCCGCTCCGCCCAGCGATTGGTTGTCGAGTACAAAAAGGCTGTCGGCTCACCGCCCGAGTTCGCCCTGTCCTGGCAGCCTTTATGGAGCGCTAAGGTCGACCGTATAACAATCAATCGAGGCGCTCGTTCTTCGGTCGCCGTTATCTGGTTCCCTGACCTGCGCTGGGATGAGACTCATTCTCTTGCCTGGGGTGATATGGTCCGCATCCGCACCGACCATCGCTCGGATTCTGAAAGGACTATTGTTTTTAAGGGTTTTGTCACTAACTATATGAGCGGCTATTCCGGCGGAAGTGAGCAGTCCGGCTCCTCTTACGAGCGCAACGCCGTCGCCTGTTCGGACTTTCGCTGGCTGCTGCGGGTGACCTCTCCCGTATTCGGCCAGTTAGCTCGCGGACCTGATGACTATACCGGCTACGGCACGGCCGAGCAGGCTGCTATCTCCGATTCGGCCACGTACCTTTCCGGCCGTCGAATAATCTTCAATCCTAACGGATTAACCAACTGCGATGAGACTGAGCTTGAATATAAGGATGTTTACGGCAGCGCCTTATGCAATATCCCTGTATTCTGCAACGCCGGCGGCGGTGATTTCTGGACGGTGCGTAAAATGCTCCGTTATATTTTGAGTCCCTTCTATAATCTCGCCTATAAGTATTTTCCCGTCCCCGACCCTGATAAATTGGCCGGTCTCGACTATTCCGACTTCGATAAGGTGTTGTATAACATTGTCGTTGACGGCCTTAACGTCATCGAGGCCGTCTCTTCGATTTGCCGTCATATCGGCTGGGACTTCCGCGAGGATTATTCGAATGATGGTGGGGTCTCTCTCGTCTTTTACAAGCCTGGTTCCGCCGCCGGCTACGTGCGTTCGGCCTCCAATAAGACAAGACTGCATTATTTGTATTGTCCCGTCCCTGGTGAGAGCATTGCCGCCGCCGTAGCCGCCGGCGTGAAGGTGTTATGGCATATGGACATGGCCGAGGACATTGCCGCCGTCATCAACAATCCCTGGGGCTTCGGCGCCCCGCACCGCTTCGAGTTCACAGCCGAACTGGTCCCCGCCTGGCTCGACAGCCGGCTTGAGCCTGACACCTCCGAAAATAATACCCGGCTCTTTTTAACCGAGTCCGACCTGCAGCAGCTGACCGACCCCAATTCCTACAGTTATCATAAATACTATCATCCTCGCGGCTCGGCTTTCCGCCGTGACGTCGGCCGCAAGTGGTCTTTGAACGAGTCCGGCTCTTATACCGATGCGGATACCTATAATAGGGGCAGCCCTTTTGATTTCGCCAAGGTCATTGACGATGAGTACATTCGCGACAGCAGCACTTACAAGCGCCGTTACGCACCCTTTAACAGGCGATTACTGCCCTGTTTAACGGTTGATAAAGACAATTTAAATACGGTCGGCATCAAGGTCGAGTTCAGCTTCGACGGTGGCGGCAGCTGGCAGGTAATCAACGCATCGATAAGCTCTCTCGGTTCGGAGGCCGGTATCTATATCGATGAGGCCAACCTTGCTGAGATGGCCGACCAGGCCGAAGGCAAAATCGCCGGCGGCACTCTCGATGGTGTGCCGCTTAATCTATGGACTTCGCTTTGCGATGACAAATTGAACGGTCGCAGTTTCAAGGCCGGTGCCTGGAAGAGCCGTGTTCGTGTCACCGCTTCGGTCCAGCTCGACAGCCGCCTAGGCGTCAAGGCCTCGCCCGTCCCCATGGTCGGCTCTCCTTTTCATCATTCGCAGTTATACGATTTCTCTGAAAAGTACGGTCTCGCCAGGCGAACGACTTCGAGCTCGTTTTCTACGAGCGACCTTCCCGCCGCCGAGAAGGGTGCTGATGAATGGTTCGATAAGCACTTGGATGCCATAAGAAACGCCAATCAGGACATGTCCATCAGCGGCGCCTTTACTTTGGAGCGTTTATGGCTGGGCGAGGGCACAGGAGAGCCTGCTTTTTGTCTCGGCGATGGCATCGAGAAAATCAGCGGCAGGGACTATCCGCTGAGTATCCAGCTTTCAGGTGAGCAGGTCATCTGCCCTGAGGTTTGCCAGATTATTTATCTGCCCGACAAGCAGAAAATGAAACTGATTACCAGAGACCTTCGTTTCGCTGAAAACGTGATGGATTGAAAATTGAATATCGTAAATCGAGCATCGAGTATCGGGTATCGAGTAACGAATAATGTCCGCTATTGTAAATGTAAGTTTTATTGTCGGTATCGGCTATCTGCCGGGTGATTATGCTGTGCTGTTCGGCAATGGCGGCATTGGTGAGATTGATTATGATACCCCGCTGTCGGGCGAGCTGCCGTTATATCCCAGCGGGGCGGGTATCTACGGATTCGGCAGGGCGCCCTTTGGCCGGTCCAACTGGGGAAGGGCCTTTAGTATGAAGGCCCCCGGCTTCGGCCACCTGCCCTTCGGCCGATACCCCTTCGGACATGGCACGGCTATCGTGCAGGCGGCGCACGAGGTGTTCGATTGCGGAGCGTATAAATTTGCCTTCGGATGCTTTGATGAGTGGGGCAACGTCCATTCGGGCACACCCGAAGAGGTATCCGCCGATATCCACATCGCCCCTGATGTCCCGGCCGGCCTTACGAGGGTCAGTTACAACAAAACAACGGATGTTTTAATATTAAACGCAGCATAGAAAATGGATTTACCTGTAAATATGAAAATTAAGGCTATCACCCCCTGGTTGGGGAGCAAACGGAATCTGGCGCCGAGGATTGTCGGCTTGCTCGGCAAGCATCGAGTTTATTGGGAGCCGTTTTGCGGGTCGATGGCGGTCCTCATGGTAAAACCGCCTTGTATAATGGAGACGGTGAACGATTTACATAGTGATCTGATAAATCTTGCAAGAGTAGTTCAGGATAGGGGGCTTGGACCGCAACTATATAGACGATTGCGACGGACTTTTATGTGCGAGATGTTATTTAAGGAAGCGGCTGAACGGTATAAACACAGAACTTATCATAAGCCAGTAGAAGCGCCGGACATCGACAGGGCCTATGATTATTTCCTCTGCGCCTGGCTTGGTCGAAACGGCGTTGCGGGTACAAATAGTTACAATCAAGGTTTTTGTGTTCGCTACACGGCAAACGGGGGGCATGCCGCCAAAAGGTTTCAATCGGCGATTGGTTCTATCCCTGCCTGGAGGCGCAGACTGGCCAACGTGACTATCCTGCAGTGGGATGCGTTTGAATTACTGGAGAGAATTGACGATAAACGGGGCACAGCGATATACATTGACCCACCTTATCTGGTGAAGGGGGCAAAATATACTTACGACTTCGAGGAGAGTGACCATATAAGACTTGCCCAGATGCTCGGGCGGTTCAAAGAGACGTGGATTGTTGTCAGCTATTATGATGATAAGCGGCTTAAAGAGATGTATCCCAAATGGAGCCAGTATAAAATTATAGTATCGAAGGCGATGGCCAACCAAGGTTCACGTGGTAAAAAAAATGCAAAGGCAACGGAAGTTTTGTTGGTTAATAATGACATGGCCCAGATAACTTTGTGGAATAAAAAAAACAACCGGAGACAAACCGCCTAAAGGACGAAGTGAAAATTGAATATTGAATATTGAATATAGCAAATTACCCTCTGCCGAAAAGGTGAAAATAATTATGAAAATACCGTTAGTGAATTGTTATGAAACATAAACTGAAAAGGAAATCAAGTTTTATTGTTGTGGTGCTTCGCTCACTCAGGCATGGAGCTTGTGTGCGATGCAACACGCCGATTCGGTCACTTGAGGAATCGTCAAAACACTGGGAAACTGAACTTAAAAAATCGAAGAGAATAAATTATGAAAATACCGTTTTTGCCGGTGCATATAATAAGAACCCGCCGGCTTAAAAAAGTAAAGGATGATGCCTTCGCTGAAGGCCGGATTAGCAACACGAGGATTATCAGCAACCTGCTCGATACGAATAATAAGCTCACCGCTGATTTGAAGCGTATTTCCGGAGGTAAGCTAACCGAATATAAGCGTAAAAACCGAATTCTAAAACGCTCATCAAAAACACACCAATGATGGGTACTGAGTTTATTAATATATGAGGGCCTGCCGGGGCGAATACTAACCCGCCTCGTTAATGCAGGCTGGACATTTTGTTGTTGCAGCCCTGTATGGGGCGTAGCTGGTCTTTGAAAATTTTATCGAAAACCGGTTGAAAATTTTATGTTCTTAAAAATTCAGAACTAAAATTAACTTGCGTTTGTAGTTGCGAAGTTGCGGCAAAAACTTTCGCTTTATTGTCTTGTTTTTAAATAGTTAATTTTCGCCTGTGGCCGGTTTGGTGCGGTTTTGAAAGGGTATTAAACGTTTCGTAAGGTCTCTTTAATTTATGCCATTTTGGGCCAACGTGTGCAGCCTGGTGGCCTGTTTGTGCCACTTCTAAAATTTTTAATTTCAGCCCGCCTATATTCACAAAATCCTCATTATTAGGCCCCAATCCCGCATAAATTCGGGTAGTCCTGCCTAATCCCACCCACGTCCGGTTTGTGCCATTTCAACCTCAGTTTTACAGCAGTTCAGAGAGAAGATTCGGGTTGACGAATATGCCAAACTGAAAGACACCTTTACAGCGGAGAATTTTGACGCTGATTTCATCTGCGGCCTTGCCCTGGAAGCCCAGATGAAATATGTCAATATTACGACGCGGCACCACGACAGTTTTTGTCTTTTCGACACGAAACAGAGCGATTTTAATAGTGTCAATTCCCCGGCGAAGCGCGATTTGGTAGGCGAATTGGCCCGGGCCTGTGCCAAAAGGGGTCTGGGATTTTTCTGCTATTATTCACACGGCAGGGACTGGAAACATCCACACGCTCCTAACAACGATGAATGGGGCGGCAGTGCACGTCCTAAATATGACCCGCCTGAGCCATCCTATGCCTACGGCAAAGAGCACGAGTTGCAAAAGTATCTCGATTTTATGAGTGCACAGATTACAGAGTTATTAACAAACTACGGCCCAATCGCAGGTATCTGGCTGGATGGATACTCGGTGCTCGCTTCGAGAGACAGGTCGAAATTCCAATGCCAGCAGCTTTACGATATGATTCACAGCCTGCAGCCGCAGGTACTGGTTTCTTACAAACAGGGAATGCTGGGTACGGAGGATTTCTTTGCGCCGGAGCGCCGAGTGCGGGGTTTGACAGATACGGGCAAAGTCCTTGAAATATGCGACACCCTGCAGCCGAAGGGCTGGGGATATGTAAAGGCCAATGACGGCAGACATAAAGGTCCCGATGAGGTAATGGAGATGCTGGCAAAGGCGGCGAACCAAAATGCCAATCTGCTGTTAAATACCGGGCTGCTGCCGGACGGCTCAATACATCCCGAAGATGTAAAAATCCTCAGAGAAGTTGGTCGTCGTATTCGTCAACACGGATTTCCTTCGACAAGTTCAGGAAATGTCCCATCAAAAAAGAATATAGTAGCAGGAGACTAATAATGAATGAAAACTTTGATCGGCGTGATTTTTTAAAGACGGTTGGTCTTGGTGCAGCAGCATTTGCTTTTCCGGGATGTACAGGTTTTTCCGGCAGGGCGACTTCGAGAAGTAAATTGCCTAACATAATCTACATATTGGCAGATGATATGGGCTACGGCGATTTGACGTGTTTGAATAAGGCCTCAAAAATCCCCACGGCCAATATGGACCGCATCGCAGCAGAGGGAATACATTTCACCGATGCTCATTCGCCATCTGCGGTTTGTACACCGACCCGCTATGGTATTCTGACCGGTAGATATTGCTGGCGAACACATTTGAAAAAGGGCGTGCTCTGGGGATATTCACCTGCCTTGATAGAGCCGCAGCGTTTGACCGTTGCCTCTCTTTTAAAGAAACACGGCTACCGAACCGCCTGTATCGGCAAATGGCATCTGGGACTGGATTGGGCCACCACGGACGGTAAAAGACCCAGCAGCAGAAAAGAACAAACAAAAGCTCAAAACATCGATTTTGCCAAACCTTTTGGAGGTGGTCCGAATGAACTTGGCTTTGACTATTTCTTTGGTATTGGCGCCTCTTTGGATATGATTCCTCATCTGTATATCGAGAACGACCGTGCTGTGGAGATGCCGACTCTTGAGATAAAGAAATCCCCCTGGCCGGCTTTTTACAGAGGCGGCCCAATCGCCCCCGGTTTTAAACACATCGAAGTTCTGCCGACTATTACAAAAAAGGCCGTTCAATTCATCGAGGAACACACAAAACAGAGCCCTGAAAATCCTTTCTTTTTGTATTTTCCGCTAACGGCGCCGCATCAGCCCTGGGTTCCCGTTGATTTTGTAAAGGGCCGCAGCAGGGCGGGCGTCTATGGTGATTTTGTCTTTCAGGTAGATTGGACCGTTGGGCAGGTGCTTGATACCTTAGATAAGCTTAAACTTACCGACAATACACTCATCATTGTTACCAGTGACAATGGTTCTCATTGGAAAAAAGACTTTATAAAAGAATACAGTCATCGGGCCAACTATCACTTCAGGGGTATGAAAGCCGACATCTGGGACGGCGGCCATCGCATACCGTTTATCGCACGCTGGCCGGCACCTATGGCACAAGGTAAAATCAAGCCCGGCGCAAGCAGCGATGAGACCATTTGTCTGTCAGACCTGATGGCGACCTGTGCAGCTATTGTTGGAGAAGAACTGCCGGATAATGCGGGTGAGGACAGCTATAACATCCTGCCGGCTCTGCTGGGAAAAAAACTTGATAAACCAATCCGTGAAGCAACTGTGCATCATTCCAGCAGAGGGATGTTTTCCATACGCCAGGGTAAGTGGAAACTGGTTCTTGGAAGAGGCTCCGGCGGTTTTAGCGAACCCAAACATATTGAACCAAAGCCGGGCGAACCGAAAGGCCAGTTGTATAACCTTCAAGAGGACATCGCAGAGGAAAATAACTTGTGGATTGGGCGTCCGGATGTCGTACAGCGGCTTACGGAATTGCTGGAGAAGTACAAAAAACAGGGACACAGCCGAGAA
>Ga0307380_10007120_pt1 | contig 14593 bp, 10 predicted proteins | sample UN3MG_FD_202239 | JGI IMG/M metagenome (GOLD analysis project Ga0307380, IMG submission 202239) | Soil microbial communities from Risofladan, Vaasa, Finland - UN-3 | ecosystem: Environmental > Terrestrial > Soil > Coastal area > Acid sulfate soil | place: Finland: Risofladan, Vaasa | collected... | reverse complement strand
GCTCTCTTTGTCCAAAAGCTCAATTACCATCTCCATATTCCTCCTGTCGAGCTCCAGAAGTATATCATCCATGAGGAGTATTGGAACGACCCCCTTTTCAGAAGTATAAAAGTATGCTTGTGCTAGTTTGAGAAATATCGCCGACAGCCGCGCCTCACCGATGGATCCGAAGTAGCGGACATCATGGGTCTCATCCATAAATGAGAGATCGTCACGGTGCGGTCCGACGAGACACTGGGCAAAGCGTGTCTCTCTTTCCCTGTATCCTTCGAGCTTTTCTGCAAAGCTTTTTCTTATGCTGTCTACCGATTGCCGCCCCTCGCCGTTCAATACTTTTGTCCTGTAACTGAGACTGAAAAGGGGCTCGGTTCTATATACATCTCTTACCCTGCCCTCTAGAAAATTGTTGATAAACTCCACCAAACCATACCGTTTATCAACAATGTATCCACCGGACTGCACGAGCTGTTCGTTCCATGAAAGAAGAAGTTCCCGATCCACACGTACCGCGTCTCTCAGGTAGCATGATTTCTGCTTCACCACAGTGAGGTAGCGTCTCAGGTTATCGAAGTAGAGAGGATCCACTGTCGATAAAATAAGGTCCAGGTAAGCTCTTTTTACCCGCGGAGGCCCTGTAACAAGGAGGATATCGTCAAAGTAGAATACCACGCAGTAGACATATCCGATTATATTCGATATTCGATCCTCTTGAGTACCGTTTATCAAAAGACGCTTTCTGTCCTTCTGGACAACGATATCGATGGCGTACCGGCCGCGGGGTGACGAGAACATACCCTTGACATGGTAGCCTTCAGCTCCCCATCTTGTGAGCTTACTGTCGGCAGCCTGTCTGAATGATTTGGAGGTGGAGAGCACGTAAACTGCTTCCAGGAGATTGGACTTTCCTGCACCGTTATCGCCAAGTACGAGATTTTTTCCCCTTGAGAAGGAGATCTTCTGCTCATCGTAGTTCCTGAAATTATAAAGAAATATCGACTCTAGAAACAAATGGGTGACCCTGTCGGTAGATTGGAGTCATGAGCGGTACCTATACCCCTCCCTTCATGGGCATAATGAGGTTAGTGTAGCCCTCCTCTCCCTCACCCTGCACTGTCAAAACCCTCTCCGCATCCTCGAAATCCACCCTCACGCTATCCGCACCAATCTCCTTGAGGCAGTCCATGAAATAGATGTAGTTAAGCGCTATCTCGATCTCTTCATCATCGTACTGGATCGGTATCTCCTCGATTGCACCGCCCAGCGTCGGGTTCTGGGATGATACGGAGAGTTTTCCCTTTGTAATCTTTATTTTTATCTGGTTATAGCTCTCTTCAACGAGAATCGAAACCCGTTTTATCGCATTGTACAGGAGGGTGCGTTGAGCAGTGAAAAAGCGTTTCCTGTCCGCAGGAATGATCTTTTTGTAGTCCGGAAACTTCCCATCTATGAGGTTTGAAACGAGGTTGATATTGTCATATTTGAAGAATATCTGATTCTTGCTGAAACCCATATAGAGTTTCTCATCATCAAAATGATATTTCGCGACCTCAACGAGTACGATCTTCGGAATTATCACCCCGTCGTAAGGAACATAGAAGTCTTCGTTCGGAATGTCCAGGTCCTTCTGCTTCTTTGAGACGAGGCTGAGCCTCTTTCCGTCGGTTCCCACCATACTGACATCGCCGTTGTTCTTCTCCAGAAAGACTCCTGTCAGAGAGTATTTGTTCTCATCGCTCGATACTGAGAATATTACCTTTCTGATCATCTCTTTGAACCGTATCGGGTCCATCCCCACAAACTCTTCTTCAGGTTCGGTGTTGATATTCGGAAAGTCCTCCTTCGTAAGACCTGCTATGGTGAACTCGGCGTTGATCTCTTTGCTTTCGCTTCTTATGTTGAGCCTGTTGTTCTCATCCGACGTAAATACCACGCTGTCATCGGGCAGCTCCCGTACGATGCTTAAAAGCTTTTTTCCGTTTACTGCGAGAGCTCCGTCCTCCTCTGCATCTACCTTGTCGGATATCTTTATTCCGGTCTCAAGGTTTGAAGAGCAGAAGAAGAGATTTCCCTCTGATACGTCGATAAGCACGTTTGACAGTACAGGAACCGTTGTTTTGGAGCTCGCAATTGTGTCGGTATATGAGAGATACTTGATGAGTTTCTGCTTCGGGATTTTGATGTTCATTCTACTATCCTTAATATATTAAATTTAAAAATAGTAATAGTAATAGTACCGTAGATACTGTGTACTTTCTCACTAACTGTTTATATTGTAACAGTTACAGGGGATAAACTTCTGTGGATAACTATGGACTTATCCACAGGATGTTTCTCCCTCACGAGAGACCCCCTCAGTAATCCTTAAGTAATGTACATCATATTAACAGAATTTATGTCCGATCCCATAGGTAATAAACATAGTATTAACAGGTTACTCCCCTTTAATGGTTCTCCTTTATCTCTCTGATGATACGCTCGACCTTCATCCTGAAGGAGTCTTCCTCCTCATACTTCTGCCCTATTCTCGATATTGCGTGGATGACAGTAGAGTGATCCTTTCCGCCGAATTCGTTGCCGATCTCTGTGGTCGAGAATTCGGTCAGCCTTCGCGCCAGAAACATTGCGATCTGTCTCGGGAGTGCGATGTTTTTAGTCCTCTTCTTACTCTTCATATCCGAGTAGCTTATGTTGTAGAAGTTTGCAACCTTCTTCTGTATAAGGTCTATGGAGATGTCGTCCACACTGAGGACTGAGATCATGTCTTTCAGCGCGCGCTTTGCCAGATCGATGGTAATATCCTCGTTCACGAGATCATGGTAGGCGAAAAGCTTGTACAGGGCCGACTCGAGCTCCCTGATGTTCCATGTGAAGTTTTCCGCGATGTACCGTATAACACTGTCCGGTACATCGTACGACTCCTCCCCTACCTTCTCACGGAGAATCGATTCTCTCATCTCTACGTTCGGTGGTTGAATATCCGCAGTGAGACCCCATTCGAACCTGCTTCTCAGGCGATCTTCGAGCTTTTTCAGCTCCTTTGGCGGACGGTCCGAGGTGAACACCATCTGCTTTTTGGTCGCATATACCGTATTGAACGTATGGAAGAGCTCCTCCATTGTCCCCTCTTTTCCCTGAATAGAGTGGACGTCGTCTATGAGGAGCAGATCCGAATTCCTGTACTTGAGCCTGAAGCTGTTCATTATTCCTTTCTGGATAGAGGTGATATAATCGTTCATGAAGCTCTCACCGGTGATGTACAGTATCTTTTTTTCAGGGTACTTGTCGATCACGGTGTGGCCTATAGCGTGAAGCAGGTGGGTCTTGCCCAGACCTACACCGCCGTACACGAAAAACGGATTCCAATATTTCCCGGGGTATTCCGCGATCTTCTTAGCCGCTGCCGCGGCAAGGTCGTTGGAGTCACCGACGACAAACTTGTTGAATGTGTATTTCGGATTGAACATGGTGTGACGCGGATCCTGAACAGCGCCCTTTGCCGCGCTTTTTGACCTCTTTACGGTCTGCTTCTCTGCTACAGGCGTTACAACCACGTTTACCTTGATGTTCTTACCGCACAGCTCCTTTGTCTTATCGGTGATGATCTTCAGGTAGCGCTCTGTGATTATATCCTTTACGAGTTTAGAGAAGACCGATACGGTGATGCTCTTTTCATCCGAGGTTTCATACCTTATCTGGTTTATCCACGTATTGTACTCCTGATAGGTGAGCTCAAGAGAGATGAGATTCAGCACCTCTTTCCAGGTCTTTTCATGCATCGTAGTTGTCCATGACAAATGAGTTTTTAGATAACAATTTTCGGTGAATGAATCACAAGAAAGTAAAAGACGGTCTCCGTTACCCTAGAACGATAATGAACCAGGTATCGAGCCGTTTGAAATCAAACACCTCTTCTTACAGCCGCACTCTTTTTAGTAATAACTAATTTACTATGTAATAATAATTTATTAAGTTATTCACAGTTTTTACACAGGAACTACAACGACCGATCCTGCAGAAAGGCAGAGAGGGTCGTTGTTCCTGTATCTTTATGTATGAATTTTTGCAACATAACACGTACGACTCTCTATCTTTAAAAATATATATAGTTAGGGGATTAATGGTTTATCGAGCGATTTTGTAAACCTCTGCCTTTCGCATAATTCTAGGAAAATCAATTAATTACCTGCATAGCACTGATTTATATGAAAATTATTCACAAGATGTTAACAGGAAAAAAATGACTCCGTCACAGTAATGTTCTATTGTACCCAATCTTGTAAATATTATCAACGAAAATATCAGAAAATGATTTTCCTTGACTCCGGGGGTAAGAGTATTTATATATAAACTTTAACTTAATAATAGTATGATGGATAGTTATAATGAAGCGAACATATCAACCGAGCAGGATAAAAAGGAACAGACGATTCGGTTTCAGAAACAGGATGAGTACAAAGGGAGGGAGAAGCATCCTCAGGCGCAGAAGGAGGAAGGGAAGGAAACGCCTGACAGTGGCTGACAGTGGTTGACAAGGCATTATATGATTTTTTTTACAGGCAGTTAGGTTGATTTCAAAAAAGAAAAAGGAGAAGTTTAATAGAAAGGAGAGGGTAAGAAGGAGAGAGGATTTTCAGCGTGTATTGCGGGAGGGCAGAAGGGCCCACTCCGGACAGTACTCATTGATAGTCGTCGAAAACAGTCTCGACTATGTGAGGCTGGGTCTTTCGATACGCAAGAGTATAGGCAATGCAGTTAAGAGGAACTATGAAAAGCGACTGTGCAGGGAGTTTTTTCGAAGAGAGATAATCGGACTGAAGAGGGGATTCGATGTACTTATAATTATTAAACATAGAACTGAAAGTTTCCCGGAAAGCTACAGGAGGTTACAGGAGCTTTTTCAACGTTCTTTGAAGTAAGTAACGAGGTCATGAGAGTCAAACAAATAAAGGAACTCTTTTTACAATTCATCAAGAGCAGTTCTATTAACTGCATCAAGCTTTACCAGAAGATCATATCTCCCTTTTTTCCCCCATCTTGTATCTACAGCCCCACGTGTTCACAGTACGCAATAGAGGCCATAGGGAAGCATGGAATCCTGAAGGGCGGTTTCATGGCACTGCGGAGAATTCTGCGCTGTACTCCCTTTCACAGGGGCGGGTATGACCCCGTACATTAGCGAGCTGTGACGGGTTGTCCGTCGTTCGGAAAACAAACCAATAGGATCGCAGCATGGATAAAAACACTATTTTGGCTATTGTTATAATATTTGTTCTCATAATGCTGTTCCAGCTACTCTATCTCAAGCCGAGAATGGAGCAGCGGCAACAGGTCGCTGAACAAGAGCAGAAGGTAGAGGAGGAGTACGTAGAGCAGCCGGCTGAAGAGGAGGCAGAGGCCGAGGAAGCTCAGGGAGCCGAGACCTTAGGATTTCTCATACCTGTCGAGGATGCAGAGAAGAAGGTCGTCTCCGTAGAGACAGATAACTATTCGGTGAGCATATCGTCTGAAGGGGCTTCAGTGGTGAGCTTTCAGCTCAAGGAGTACCTGGATAAAGGTGGTGCCCCGGTAGAGCTCGTACAGTTCAGCGGAAACGATATCCGTCCGTTTGAGGTGCATTTCGATCGGCTGGGGAACCTTTCCGGGAAAGACCGCACACTCTACTATGTCGAAAAACTCTCCGACACCGAATACAGATTCTATAGAGACTTCGAGGATAGAGAGGGAAACCCATTCCGCTTCTCAAAGATCTATAACTTTCAGGACGGTGAGTATATGTTCGATCTCACCCTGCGGGTGGATTCTCTCGAAGACGCAGATCTCTATATCAATCAGGATAATATCTCCTACACGCTCGCATGGGGACCGGTGCTCGGTCCGACGAGCGTGATACGAAACAGGTACAATATCACGACACAGGGGTACCATGAGAGCAAAAGGTTCAAAAAGGTGATGAGAGGGGCAGGCGGGTGTACTTTGAAAAGGGGCGAGTCCCGGTACGAAGAGATTTCGAGGGTCCTCGATTGGCTCGGTATCGCCAACAGATACTTTTTCGTGGGTATCCTTCCTGACCAGAAGAACTACATCTATGCCTTTGATCAGCGACAGCAGGGGAAGTACTTCATAGGGATTTCCCATCCATACTTCAGGGGGAAGGAGTTTGAAGACAGCTTCAGGGTGTACGCCGGTCCGAAAGACAGGAAGCTTTTGAAGAGGTACGGGAACGACTTCGAGTCTGTAAAGGGATCGCGAATTCTGAAGCCTATCGTTATCTTCCTCGAGATAATGATCAAGGCATTCTACAAGCTCGTGCACAACTACGGGGTCTCAATCATTCTCATGACTATCGTGATCAAGATCATCCTCTACCCGCTCACACGCAAGAGCTTTCAGTCGATGAGGAGGATGAGCGCGCTACAGCCGAAGATCACCGAGATCAGAGATAAGTACAAAAACAACCAGCAGCAGATGAACAAGGAGATACAGGGCTTGTACAAAAAGGAGAAGGTGAGTCCAATGGGAGGATGCCTGCCCATGATCCTTCAGCTCCCCATCTTCTACGGGTTGTACTCGCTACTCTCAGGGATGATAGAGCTTCGGCAAGAATCTTTTCTCTGGATCAAGGACCTCTCCCTTCCCGATACCGTGGCAACGGTACGGGCAATGATGCCACTTTTGGGGTATAGGATAGAAGGTCAGGGCTTTACGGACATCAACATACTTCCCTTCATTATGACAGGGACGACACTGCTCCAGTCGAAGCTCACTTCGGGCGGTCAAACCGGCCAGCAGGGAAAGATGATGATGTATCTCTTCCCCCTGATGTTTTTCTTTATATTCTGGAACATGCCGTCAGGCCTGGTACTGTACTGGACCATCCAGAATATTCTGACAATAGGGCAGCAGTACCTTATCGATTATAATCTGAAGAAAAAGAAGCTCACGACCCCACCACCCCCTGTGGCGAAGAAAAAGAGATATCGATAGGATGGAGGTGATTGCATGGTAATAATGGAATACGAAGGAAGAACAGAGCGGGATGCTATAAAGAAGGCAGCAGAGGACCTCGGTATTGAAAGTGACAATCTCAAGATCGAGGTAATCAGTGAAAAGACGAAGTTTTTCAGTTTCGGAAACCTTGTAAAGATAAGAGTCTTCCTTGAGGATGCCGAAAATGATCCGTCGAAGAGGGCGGATAAGTTTCTCAAGGGACTTTTCGGCACTATTGGAGTCGATATCTCTACGGATATAGAAGAAGAATCCAACAAACTCCACGTCGAGATCGTCTCCGACAGCGCGGGACTTATCATCGGGAAGCGCGGTAAGACACTCGAAGCGCTTCAGCTGCTTACAAACATAGTGGTGAACAAGAACGAAAAGAACTGGAAGAAGGTCGTACTCGATATCGAGAACTACCGAGATCGTCGTGAGAACACGCTGAAGGAGCTGGCCTTCAAGGTAGCGGCAAAGGTAAAGAAGATCCAGAAAGCACAGATGCTAGAACCGATGAACCCTTTCGAGCGGAGGGTGATCCATATGGCCCTGCAGGATGATCCTCTTGTTTCCACGAAGAGCGAGGGGTCCGGAAACCTCAAGAAGGTGAGGATATATCTCAAGGGGGGAAACAGCAAGAAGTAAATTCCCGCTCATGACGGAATGCTTGTGATCCTCACAAAGAGGGAAGAAACCAGGAAGTGACTCTTCTACCATTACGGTATATGATGCTGTGTACCGATATGTCTTCTCCTGTCCTGAAATACACAATACACAGACCGTAAAACCCTTGTCTCCCTCCCATCAGGGGGGTAGTATTTTAGTGGTATAAGCGCCTAGTGTCAAGGAGGTACCATGGAAAGGATTGATAGGAGGTCTTTTTTACGGCTCGGTGCAGGAGTGTTCGCAGCGGCACTTTTTACAAGCACCCCTCTTACTCTCTTTTCTTCCCAGGACGAGGAGGAGGACTGGGTCGCTCCAAAAGCAGCGAGGGTGGGCTACCTTGTCGGCAAGCTCCTGATAAACGGGAGAGGAGCAAAACAGGGGGACGAAATTGTCGAAGGCGACATCCTGCAGACCCAAGATAACTCCGAAGCCGATATAGAGATCAAGAACTATGCGATGTTTCATATGAAGGCCAACACTACTGTTGAAGTAAATGATATATTCAAGGCCGCAAGAGTTACCGTAAAGAAGGGATGGTTTCTTACAATCGTCCGGAGCGGGAAGAGTTTCTATGTAACGACGCCGATGGTTCTCGCAGGGGTGAGAGGCACCGTCCTCTTCGTCAATGTGCTCGATGAAAAAAGGGTCTACCTGTGTGACTGCACCGGGAATGTCGATCTCCTCGAAGGGCCAGGCAAGCATAGGCTGAAGAGCATCGAGAGTGATTACCACACCGCCTTTAACCTCAAGAGAACGGGAAGCGGTTTACAGATTACCCGGGCGGGTCTCTTTTATCATCATGATAGGGATATACTGAATATGGCGGAGAGATTTCCGAAAGAGACCGAGATCTTCAGAAAGAAGAAGGACAGCGGGTACTGATCCCTGTTTTTTAAAGATCACAGTAAGAAGTTGCGAGATGAAAGCTCTGAAATGTGTAAAGGTCATTCGCTGGTGTGTAGCTGTCCTAACTTGATATACTACGATCAGGCAGAGGGTTGTTTCCCCTGTCGGCTGGTTTTATACTATCAGGAGCTCATCTCGCTTTTTTTCTTCTTGTATTATCGCGTAGCCTTGGAATATTCCAAAAAATAGGAGATAGTACCTTAATACTGATATTCTTACCTTTTTCATCAAGAATGTGGCTTGTCCACATTAGGGGTTTTATAGGGTTCCAGAGATTTTCTCATCATAAACCCAGTTTTTTATATGAAAGTATAATAAATTATCTTTTTTCTGAAGGGTCTGGAATGAGTAGCGGGAAATACGATGTAATCGTCGTCGGGGCAGGACACGCGGGGTGTGAGGCTGCCCTGGCCTGCGCTAGAATGGGAGCTTCCACTCTCCTTCTTACAATGAATATGGACACGGTCGCCCAGATGTCGTGCAATCCCGCAATCGGCGGAATCGCCAAGGGTCAGCTCGTGAGGGAGATCGACGCTCTCGGCGGCGAGATGGCAAAGGTTGCAGACGAACACGGAATTCAGTTCCGGATGCTCAACACAAACAAGGGTCCGGCTGTTCATGCGCTGAGGGCTCAGGCCGATAAGAAAGGCTACCAGTTCGGGATGAAGCACAGGATCGAGAGACAGCAGGGTCTCGAGCTGAGGCAGGACATGGTCGATGGGATCGTCGCCGATAGAGGAAAGGTTGAAGGTCTGAGAACCACTCGCGGAAACGAGTATGAAGCCCGGCATGTCATCGTTACCACCGGGACCTTCCTCCGCGGCCTGATCCATATCGGTCAATACCAGGAGCGGGCCGGGAGGATAGGGGAACTTTCAGCTGAACTGTTGAGCGAGAGCCTCGAGAGCCTGGGCTTCCCGCTCTCACGCCTGAAGACCGGGACCCCTGCGAGGGTGAACAGACGGAGCGTCAACCTCGATGTGATGGCGGCTCAGTATGGAGACGAGCATCCAGTCGGGTTCTCCTTCTCAACGGATAAAATCAATTCACCTCAGGTTCCCTGCTACGTCACCCATACAAACACCAACACCCACGAGATAATACGAAACAGCCTCGACAGGGCCCCCCTCTTCACAGGCCAGATAAAGGGAATAGGGCCTAGATACTGCCCCTCAATAGAGGATAAGGTCGTCCGCTTCCCCGATAGGGAGCGGCACCAGATATTTGTAGAGCCCGAGGGGATCGGTACCGAGGAGATGTACCTCAACGGGGTCTCTACGAGTCTTCCGGAGGAGGTCCAGGTGGGGTTTCTCCGCTCCATCAGAGGGCTCGAGGATGTCGAGATCATGAAACCGGGTTATGCGGTGGAGTACGATTTCGTCCCTCCAACCGAGCTTCTGCTAACGCTCGAGACGAAGCGCGTGAAGGGTCTTTTTTTCGCAGGACAGATAAACGGGACGAGCGGGTATGAGGAGGCGGCTGCACAGGGCCTCATGGCCGGGATCAATGCAGTGTGCGATCTTCGAGAGGAGCCTCCGCTGGTGCTCGATCGCTCCGAGGCATATATTGCGGTACTCATCGATGACCTCATAACAAAAGGGACAAACGAGCCATACCGCCTTTTCACATCGAGCGCAGAATACCGCCTGAATCTCAGACACGACAATGCAGATCTCCGGCTGGCCGAGCACGGCCACAGGGTGGGACTTCTCTCAGAGGAGGACTACGACAGGGCCGGGACGAGAAAACGGCTTTTCGGTGAGCTTATCACGCTCTGCGACGGGCGTCGTTTCGGAAGCAGGACATACTCCGATCTTTTGAAGCAGCGGGACGGCTCGCTGGACCAGATAGAGGAGATCGATAAAGAGGTAGCGGGGTATCCTGGCTCCGTAAGAAGGTCGGTTGAGATCGAGGTGAAGTACTCCGGTTATATCAGGCGGCAGAACGAGAAGATCGAGCAGTTCAAACGAATGGAGAGGATGCGCATACCGCACGATATAGATTATAGTGTCGTGCAGGGTATAACAGGTGAAGCTGTCGAAAAGCTCGACCGCATCCGTCCTCAGTCACTCGGACAGGTATCGAGGATTTCCGGGGTCAAGCCGTCGGACATCACTAATCTCGTCTACTACCTTCGAAAGGTGTACCCGGCCGCAGCCGGTACAAAGGGGATGGAATGTCATTGAACAGGGAGCAGCGAAGCATCCTTCTCGGGGGGCTTTCGAGACTCGGCATAGAGAGCACAGAAGAGATGATCGGTCGATTCTCTATCTTCATCGAAGAGCTTGTTCTCTGGAATCGGCACACGAACCTCGTAGGAACGAATGATGTCGAGCGTATCATCGTGAGGCATATCCTCGACTCCCTCTCGGCGTACTGTTTATTAAAAGCTCAAAATGGGTCGATATTAGATATTGGAACAGGTGCCGGGTTCCCCTCGATTCCGCTGAAGATAGCGGCCCCCTCCCTGCAGATCACCCTGTGCGAGAGGCGAAGGAGGCGGGCGGCCTTTTTACGGAACGTTGTCAACCTCCTCGACCTCAGCCGCGTGGATGTTGTGGAGTGCGATGTGAGGGACGTCCGACAGCAGTTCGATATAGCCCTCGCACGGGGAGTCGGCGAGCTGGTACAGATAGTCGAACTTACGGGTGAGGTTTTAAAGGAGAGATCCATGATCATCGCATTCAAGGGAAAGATCACAGAGATCGAGAGAGAGATGGAGAGGCTCAAGGAGTCGAGCTGCGCCGACAAGAGTATGCACATCGATGTCCAGAAGGTAACGGTTCCGTACCTGGACAAAGAGGAACGCAACATCGTCATTATCAAGACGAAGTAGGAAGGCTGCCGGTCCCCATTGCACCAAGAATCCTCCGACCAATTCTATTGACAAAACACACTCCGAACATTTATACTTAAAAAAAGTAAATTTTTAACAAAATGTCCTAAAAAGAGGTAGCATGAAAAGCTTGGTCGAAATCCAGAAGAAGTCGTTTCTAACAATCGAGGACCTGGTAAAGCTCCAGGAGATAGTCCTCTCTACTGGGTACATGAGCGGTGACAGGGTGCTGAAGGAGATCGAGTGGTTTACCGTAGATCTTGGTATTGACGAGTACTACTTCAAGACAACGAGCATAGAGGATATTGCCAAGCACCTGCTCGCAATCTCGGCATCGGCGCTCGTTTCGAAGTACGGGGGCGAGGGCGTCGGAATTCAGCTCATGAACGAACGTGACGACAGAGCAATCTACATCGTCGAAGATGTCTCCTCGAAGACAGATGAGATCGAGCGAAGGATAGAGCAGCGTTACTCGATGTACCGGGTGGAGAGCTATCTCACGAAAAAAAAGGCGCAGGGCCGCCTTCTGAGGTTCTACATAGTAACAAAGCCGGAGTACCAGCGGGGTATCGAGAAGAAAGAGCGGCTGAGCTTCGAGGATGCAGCCAACAGCGCGTTCCTTCAGCGCTCAGAGCCGGGTACAATCGCGCGTTACAAGGAGGCGTGGGAGTCGATGAATAACAGGCAGTCTCCCTATATCGCCGTATCAGAGAAGACCGAGACGAATGAGACGAGATTTATGGTCGGTATCCACGGGGAGGGTGCGCGGCAGTTCCTCAGCAACTTCTCTCACCTCCTATACAAATACAACATCCACTCGAAACGCAAGTACAGGGAGACCTTCTTCGACCGCAAGTGCATCAACACCTTCTACTTCGACCGAATGGATGAAGAGACGATAGAGGAGTTTTCAAGGGACCTTGGCTCTGTGGTGATGCTCCCTCAACACCCTATCACCCAGCTTTTTAATGATGAGATCTATTCTGCACAGGAGACTATGTATGCCGTCTCCGCATGTGTGTTTACCCATCAGTTCCTCACGGTTCTTACCGAGGAGTACCTTATCCTGAACCGCGCGCTGAAGGATCAGCCGGAAGCGAAAGGGATCCTCGACAAGATAAAGATGAGGCTGATAAAGGACACGTTCTCAGAGGTGAGGATTACTCAGGCGGTGATCGACCACCGCGATATCGTGTCGCTCATCTACTCATATTTTGTGCAGAAGCTCCACCCAAGGCGCGCGGTTCAGGACCTGTCGGGTCTCGAGGAGGAGATTCGATCGAAAATATATAACGACGTCCCTTCGCAGAAGAACAAAACGATCCTGAACTTCATGCTGGGTTTCAATCGGCAGATCATCAAGACGAACTTCTTCATGAGGGACAAGACCTGTATGGCGTTCCGGCTCGATCCCTCGTTTCTCGACAGGGTGGATTTTCCAGAGTCTCCGTATGGGCTCTTCTTTATCGTCGGCCGGACATTTGTCGGGTTCCACATACGCTTCAGAGATATTGCGAGAGGCGGTATACGGATCGTAAAGTCGAGGAACCTCACGGCGTACGAGAACAACCTCGATACCATATTCTTTGAGAACTACAGCCTTGCTTCGACCCAGCAGAAGAAGAACAAGGATATTCCCGAAGGAGGCTCCAAGGGAACGATCCTCCTGTTCTTCGGGAGCCAGAACGAGGAGGAGATCGCGTTCAAGAGCTATATAGACGGGATCATGGATCTCATAATGCCCGGTGAGGAGGTTATCGATCTTCACGGGAAAGATGAGATACTCTTTCTCGGACCTGACGAGAGGACAGCGGAACTGATGAACTGGGCCGCGCTCTATGCGAAGAGGCGAAAATATCCGTTCTGGAAGGCCTTCACCACTGGGAAGGCGCCCGCAATCGGCGGAATACCACACGATACGTACGGAATGACGACCGCAGGGATCCATGAGTATGTGCTCGCCATACTGAAGAAGATGGGGCTTAAAGAGGAGGAGATCACGAAGCTCCAGACAGGAGGTCCGGACGGCGACCTCGGGAGCAATGAGATCCTGATTTCGAAGGACCGTACGATTGCCGTTGTCGACGGGAGCGGTGTGCTCTACGATCCCGAGGGGATCGACAGGGAGGAGCTGAGCCGTCTCGTGAAGCAGCGGGTCATGACGGACGAGTTTAACGGAAAGCTTATCTCGAAAAGGGGATTTTACGTTTCCGTCGATGACAAGGAGCTCGTACTCCCTGACGGGAGCACGATTCCCAACGGAGAGGAGTTCAGAAACACCTTCTGTCTCCACCCCCTTGCGAAGGCGGACCTCTTTGTGCCGTGTGGAGGGAGACCTGCCTCTATCAACATCAACAACTGGAAGGGCCTCTTCGACGATAACGGGAGGCCGAAGTTTCGTATCATCGTTGAAGGGGCAAACCTCTTTATCACCGAGGACGCCCGTCTCAGGCTCGAGGAGCACGGCATTGTCCTTATAAAGGATGCGTCTACAAACAAGGGAGGGGTGACCTCCTCCTCTCTCGAGGTGTTCGCATCGCTCGCGCTGAGCGACGATGAGTACGACGGGCTGATGAGAGTACAAGAAAAGAGCGTATCGGATTTCAGGAAAAAGTATATAGAGGACATTATTGCGACGATCCGAAAGAATGCCCGCATGGAGTTCGACCTTCTGTGGAAGGAGCACGAAACATCCGGGAGCCCGTTCACCCTGCTCACCAACATGGTCTCCTTAAAGATAAACGATATCACAGATGCGGTTGCCGGTTCCGATCTCCCGGGCGACAGGAAGATTCGGGAAAAGATCGTAGCCGAGTACAGCCCGAAGCCACTGCTCGATCTCGTCGGCATCGACGGTATATTGAAGAGGGTGCCGGATAAATACCTCGACGCAATCGTTGCGACGAGGATAGCGACAGGATTCGTCTATAAGTTCGGGCTCGATACGACCGAGGTCGATTTCTATAACTACGTACGGGCCATATCGTAATCGTACTTGTTATAAAGGGTATCCCATACCGTCGCAGACGCGGACGCTGAAGTGCTTAAAGAGATTCATTCAACGTCGGGCGACGAGGATAGCGACAGGATTCGTCTATAAGTTCGGGCTCGATACGACCGAGGTCGATTTCTATAACTACGTACGGGCCATATCGTAATCGTACTTGTTATAAAGGGTATCCCATACCGTCGCAG
>Ga0307380_10007119_pt1 | contig 14593 bp, 15 predicted proteins | sample UN3MG_FD_202239 | JGI IMG/M metagenome (GOLD analysis project Ga0307380, IMG submission 202239) | Soil microbial communities from Risofladan, Vaasa, Finland - UN-3 | ecosystem: Environmental > Terrestrial > Soil > Coastal area > Acid sulfate soil | place: Finland: Risofladan, Vaasa | collected... | reverse complement strand
GCACACCGGCCACCACGAGCGCCCAGGCCTGGCCGGCTTCGAGCGCCGGTGACAGTTGTCCGACCCAGAGGCGTAGCTGCTCGGACGGACGGCGCTCAAGCTCGGCTTCGCCGCCTCTCGCGACCATGTCGAGAGCCAACCGGGGTTCGTTCGCCGCCAGGAGCAGCTCGATCGCGCCGGAGCGGTCGCCGCTGTCCTCGAGCGCGACCGCCGTCTCGACCTGCAGGGCGTGGTATTCCGCCTCCCCGTGATCGTGGACGAAACGCTGGCGGAGGAAGTCGCGCAACAGGTTGTGGTACCGGTACGTTCCGGCTCTATCGCCGTCGAACGTGAAGATGTGGTTGCGGGCTAGGTAGTGGAGGTGGCGGGAGGCGCCGCTCGTGCCCGTCAGCCGTTCGGCGAGCTCGACCGTCACATGCTCGGGGCAGCAGGTGCGCAGGAGGAACTCCTGTACTCCGTGACTCTGGCGCCGCAGGACCTGTTCGGCGAGATAGGAGAATACGTCGGCCCTCAGCCGCGGGTCGCCCAAGGCGTCTCCGAGTGTGGCGGCATCGAGCCAGGTGAGCGCCATCCCGGCGAGCACCACGCTCGCGGGCCAGCCTTCCGTGAGCTCCAGCAGTCTGCGGATGTGCGCGGGGTCGTGATACTCCCCGGACCGCTCGTGCAGCACGTCGGCGACCTGTCCCGCGTCGAAGAGCAGGAGTTCGCGAGCAATGCGCGCGACCTCACCGCCAAGGTGCAGCTTCTCGAGTCGGAAGGCCGGTTCGTAGCGCGTGAGGACGACGAAGTGGACGGTGGGCGGGCAGTTCTCCAGCAAGTAACCGAGCACATCGTTCATCGCCGGTGCGTCCATCGCCTCGTGGTAGTCATCGAGGACGATGTGGAGACCCTCTGTCACGAGCCGGTCGCATTCGGAGCAGAAACGAGCGGCCAACACCTCCACCGGCAGATCTCGGACAGGTCCGGCCTCGAGTTCCAGCAGGAGGGCGTCGCCAAAGCCGGGGCACGTGCGCTGGACCGCGCGCACCATACCGGCGAGGAAGGCGAGAGGGTCGTGGTCGAGCAGGTCGAGCTTGTACCAGGAGCTCGCCCAGTCGAGGCGCTCGAGCGCTGCCGCTGCAGTAGTGCTCTTGCCGTAGCCGGCCGGCGCGCAGACGACCGTGAGCCGCCGCGTGAACGCGGCGGCGAAGGCCTCGTGAACGTCGGGCCTGAGGCTGGCATGGCCGTGCAGCGGCCGGATGTACTTGGCCTCGATCGACACCTGTCTCGCGCTGTCGTGCCGCACTTCAGCTCCCGAGTGACACAGCCGCCCGCCGGGGAGCGGATACTATAGCAGCGATGCGACGACGTCTGGGCACGATGCGGCGGTCCATGGGTGGACGATCATGCGGCGGGATGAGTGACGGCGCTCGCCCGGCCCGACCGCCGCTGGTTCACGCGCCCCCTCTCGGCGAACGCGTCGCGGGGGCCGGGAGCAGGCCTACGAGGGGAGGTCCCGGTCCCCCCTCGTCACGGTCCGCCAGGCGACGGATTCGTAGCTCGGGCGGTGGCTGTCAGACGGCCACCGGGATGGACTCGACGGTGGTCTTGCGGACCCTGACCGGCGGCAGCACGCGGATGGCGAGCGCCTCGTCGGTGTAGGCGGTCTCGAGCTGGTCGAGGCTGAAGGCCATGGGGAGAGCCACGTCGCAGGCGAGGTCGATGGTGTGGTCGGTCTTGCCGCGGATCTGCAGCACGTCGCCCTGCACGCGGAGGTCCACGTCGCCCGTCGCGATGCCCGGGACGACTACGGTGATCTCGATGGTGTTGTCGACGATGTGGGCGTCGACGGGCTGACGGCCGTGGGACGCTTTGGTCGGACGGAACTTCCAGAGCCGGCCGGCATTGTCGAACGTGAGGCTGAGGTCGTGCTTGGTGAGCCAGTCCTGTGACTTCATGGTGTCTCCTTCTCGCTGCCGGCCTTGGTGCGCCGGGGGGATTCATCTCTCGATACCTGTAGTGGTACTGTAGTCCCAATGCGAAGGTAACGATGGCACCCGGGCGCACACTCTTTTGCGTGAAGGTGGGCAGATGCACACCATACGTACACGGAAGAGGAGGACGCCGTGAGCGACGAGGCCAAGGGCGCATCCGGTGTGCTCACGGTACGCGAGTTCCTCCACCACTCGGGCCTCGGGCTGATGGCGCCGACCGGCGACGTCGGCCTCGGGCGGGTCATCAGGGGCGTCCACTTCTCGGATGCCGACGATCCGGTCCAGTACCTCACGAGCGAGAGCGTGCTCATCCAGTCGGGTCGGACCTGGTGCAACGACGTCGCCGTCGGGCTCTACCAGCTGGATCGGCTGGCGAGCATTGACACGGCGGCCCTCGTCGTCGCGCTGGGGCACTTCGTGGACGAGGTCCCGCCGGAGCTCGTGGAGCGGGCGCGGGGACTCAAGCTGCCGATCCTGGAGCTTCCCGTGGGCGGGCTCACGCGCAACGTCCTCTCGTACGTGTACAACGCGTTGGCCTCCGCAGACCTGCATCGCCTGCGCCGCACCGTCGCCTTGCAGAACGACCTCCTCGACCTGCTCATCGCTGAGGCCGGAGCCGACGAGCTGATGGCCAAGGTGGCGGCCCTCATCGGCATGCCGATGCTGCTGCTCGACGGCATGGGCAATGTCGTCACCAGTACGGTGACGACCGACTCCAGACGCCGGGCGCAAGAGGTGTGGGAGTCGTGGGCCGAGCTCACGGATGCGAGCGCGCTCGGCATCGTCGAGGTGGGCCCGTCACGGTATTTCTGCCGCGAGGTCCTGCTGTACGGCAAGCTGGAGCGGCTCATCGTGGCGTCGGCGGCGCAGACGTCCAGTTCGGAGTTCGTGGACATGGCGCTGTCGTTCCTCCAGCGGCTGATCACCCTGGACCTGCTCAAACGCCGCGACGAGATCGTCGCCACGCGCCGCCTGCGCCGCCGGCTGCTGCGCGACCTGCTCGACGGAGCGGGCGCGCCCGACGACCTCACGGCGCTCGTCGCGGAGCACGGCGTCGACCTGCGCAAGGCGTGGCGCGTGGCGATCTGCGACTTCGGCGACGCGCAGCACAAGGGGCGCCGCGCGGACGAGTTCGAGGATGCGCTGGTGGAGGCGGTCGACACGTATTACGGGGACCGCCTTATCGCGTTTCTCAGCAGGCCGAGGGCGACGTCCGTCGCGGTCCTGCTGCCGGACGGCTACCCGTCTGTGGGAAGCGGCAGTGCTCGCGACCTGCTGCTCGGCCTCAAGACGTTCGCCGGCGGCGAGCCGTACCGGGTGGAACTCGCCGTCGGCGTGTCAGGCGCGCACCGAGGCCCCGGCGCCGGACCGAAGGCGCTTCAGGAGGCGCTCGATGCCCTGGCCGCCGCGCAGCGAGGCATCGACGCACACGGTCTCGTCCTCTTCGAGGAGCTCAGCGGAAGGTTCCGGCTGCTTCAGGGTCAGAGCGAGGAGGCGCTCGCCGACATCGCGCGGCGCACCATCGCTCCCTTGCTCGAGTACGACGCCCGCCGGCACACACACCTGCTGGAGACACTGCGCACGCTCCTCGACAACCACTACGCGGTGCAACCCACCGCCGAGGCGCTCTTCGTCCATCGCAACACCTTGCAGAAGCGGCTGCGGCGCATCGAGACGGTGCTCGGCGTCGATCTCACCGACGTCGACGACCTGATGGAGCTGTATCTGGGGCTGCGCGCGCTGCAGCTCGTGGGCGAGGCGAAGGTGATCGGCGGGGCGGCGCCGGCGAGACGCGAGTCCCGGCCGGCGTTCAAACCTCCGGGGTGAGGGCCAGCTCGACGGCCTCGGCGGGCGTCGCTGCCCGCCGTACCCCGTCGAGCGCGCCGCCGCCGGGCGGCGTCACGCTCCAGGTATCGAGCAGGATCACGGGCTTGTCCACGTTGCGCGCCAGCGCGATCTCACTGAGCGTGCCCCACGCGCCACCGACGGCGATCACCACGTCGCCGCTGGCCACCACGCTGAGGTTGCGTGCGTAGCCCATGGCGCTGCAGACCGTGTAGGTGAGGTCGGGGGCGGCGCGCCGGCGATCGGCCTCCGGCAGGATGCCGATCGAGACGCCGCCCTTGCGTTTCACGCCGCGAGCGACCGCATCCATGACGCCCTCGCGGCCGCCGCACACGACGACGCAGCCGCGCTCGGCGAGCAGCTCGCCGAGCTCCTCGGCCTTCGCCGCCAGCTGCGGCGTCGCCCGGCTGGCGCCGATGACGCTCACGTATCTCGGCTCGCTCACGTGCACTCCCCGGTCGCGGGCTCCGACGCAGGCCGCTTGGCGTAGAGCAGGTGGACGAACGGGGTGAAGCCGCGCCGCTGGTAGAACCGGAGCGCGGCCTCGTTTCCGTCCATATGGTCGACCAGAAGGTCGTCGACGCCGAGCCGCTCGAGCTCGAGCATGGCCGCATCGAACAGGCGGCCGCCGAGTCGGGCGTCGCGTTCACCTTCCGCGACCACCAGCGTCTCGATCCGCGCCAGGCGCTCGCCGGTCACATAGGTCTCGTCTCCTTCTGTGATGTCGACGAGGATGTAGCCGACCGGGGCGTCCCCACGGCGCGCCACGAGAACGAAGGAACCCTCGTTCGCGAGCCAGCCCTCGTATTGACGGCGTCGCCGCTCCCACGACTCGCCGGGGCTGCGCGTCGGTAGCACGTCCCAGACCTCGGCATGCCGCGCGAGAAGCGCGCCCCACAGCCGCTCGAGCTCGTCGAGGCGTGCCGGGTCGAGACGCGCGACGACGGGATCGGCCGGCGCGGGCGGCACGGCGTCAGCCCTCGGCGGGGTCGTCGGCGCCGACGGCCGCCGGGCCGGGCGGGGCGAAGCGGCCGCGCCCGGCCCGGCGGTCCTCATCCTCGCGCCGCAGACACGCCCACGGCCTGCGGTGGGGCGACCCGTAGAAGATGCGGTAGTCGGCGCGATAGCCGCGATTCTCGTACATGCGGGTCGCGACGTCGTTGCCGGTATCGACGCCGATCTCGACGTCTTCGATGCCGCGCCGCTCGAGCTCCGCGTCCATGGCGTCGAGCAGCAGACCGCCCACGCCGTTGCCACGATCGGCCTCGTCGACGGACAGGTGCGCCAGCAGAGCGTGCTTGTCGCCCGTGTACCAGACCGGGTCCGGGCCCTCGACGCAGACGAAGGCGTAGCCGGCGACCTTGCCGTCCCGGCGCGCGACGAGGACGAAGGCCTCGTCGTCCATCTCCTTCAGCATCACCTTGCGCTCCAGCTCCCACGACTCGTCCGAGGGTCGCACCGGTACCAGGGCGTCGGGAAGCGCGGCGATGTGGTCGAGGAGCTGCTTCCACAGCGGCCCGACGAGTTCGATGTCGGCAGGGTCCAGCATATCGATGCTGATGCGGTCGGGCATGCGATTCTCCGGTCGGTGCTGTCTGGCAGCCTATCGTAGCAGCGCCCGTCGGCGCGGCGGCGCGGTCCCGACCGGCATGGGCGCGGCCGGACCCGGGCGTTCAGAGTGGGCAGGGAGGAGCCGCTCTCACTCCTTCGTGGCTTCCAGTACGGCGCGCAGCAGCATCACCGCGCCCGCCTTGCTGAGCGGTTCGTTCAGGTTGCCGCACTTGGGGCTCTGCACGCAGCTGGGGCAGCCGCTCTCGCACGGGCACTCGGCGACGAGCGTCCGGGCCGCCTCGGCGAGGCTCTCGAAGGCATCGTAGCCACGGCGTGAAAGCCCGATCCCGCCGGGATACCCGTCGTAGACGAAGATGCTCGCCGCGTCGGTCTGCCAGTGCCATGGGGTGCTGAGGCCGCCGATGTCCCAGCGGTCGCACATCGCGTACAGCGGGAGCAGCGCGATCAGCGCGTGCTCGGCGGCGTGCAGGGAGCCGGGAGTCGCCAGTTCGTCGGTCTCGGCGAGGCCGGCGACGGCGCGGTCGAGCACCGGCTGTGGGACCGCGAGCCAGAACGCCTGGGTCGTGAAGGTCTGTTCCGGAAGGTCGAGCGTCGTGGTGTCCATGATGTGGCCGTCGGTCAGGTCGCGGCGCTGGTAGGCGATCACCTGCTCGGTGACCTCGAGGTCGCCGGCGAAGAGGACGCCGCCCGGGAGCTGGCGTGAGTCCGCCTGGCCCGCGATCATGACGTTCTTGTCCGTCTTGGCCTGTGTGTAGTAGCTGCCGTCGAAGTCGTCGATCATGACCACGCGGTCCTGGAGGTCGAGGTGCTGCACGAGGTAGCTCCTGCCGAGGTGCAGGTACACGGCGCCGGGGTGGCAGAAGCGGAAGACGCGCTCGCGTTCGACAGTGCCGATGACCTCGCCCTGCCGGCTCTCCACGATGGCGAACTGCTCGTTGCTCGCGGTGCGCAATCCGATACCGGCGGCGGGGGAGTACGGCCTGGCCCAGACCAGACCGTCGTTGCGCCGTCGCAGCCGGCCCGCCTGCGCCAGCCGCTCCGCCTGCAGCAGACCCTGCTCGCCGAAGTACGGCTCGTCGGCCGGCGTGAGCGCCCTTTCATACGCCGCCGCCTCGAGATGCGGCCCGCTGATGAGCGGGTTGTGCAGATCGATGATCGCCTCCTCCACGCTGCGGCCGAGGAGGCGGTCCGGCTCGCGCATGAAGTACTGGTCCAGCGCGTCCTGGCCGGCCACCAGCACGGCGTAGCCGTGTCCGGACCGGCCGGCTCGCCCCCAGCGCTGCCGCAGGCTGGTGATCGTGCCGGGAAAGCCGGTCACGATCGCGACGTCCAGGCTGCCGACGTCGATGCCGAGCTCGAGCGCCTGCGTGGCGATCACGGCGTCCAGCTCGTGCGCGAACAGGCGGCGCTCGATGTCCCGGCGCTGCTCGGGCGTGTAGCCGGCGCGGTACGGCTGCACGCGCTCCGCCGCGTCCCGCTTGCCGCGGTCCTCGAGGCGGCGGCGGACGTTACCGTACACGAGCTCCGCCGCCTTGCGCGTCGGTGCGAAGGCGATCACGCGCGCCCCGGCGATCAGGCTCTCGGCGGTCACGTAGCTCGCCTCGGCGAGCGCGCTCCGCCGCGCCCCCGCGGCCGGATCCTCGAGCGGAGGGTTCCAGAGCACGATCGTCCGCTCGGGGCGGGGCGCCTGGTCCTCGTCGACGACGGTGAACGGCGCGCCGACGAGGCGTTCCGCAAAGGCGCCGGGACTGGCGATCGTCGCCGACGTAAGCACGAACCGGGGGTCGGCGCCGTACTGCGCGCAGAGCCGGCGCAGGCGCCGCACGACCTGGGCGACGTGGCTGCCGAAGACGCCGCGGTAGACGTGCGCCTCGTCGAGCACCACGTAGCGGAGCTGGTGAAGGAACTCCGCCCAGCGCTCGTGTGCGGGGAGGATGCCGACGTGCAGCATGTCGGGATTGCTGAGGAGGATCGTCGCCGTGCGCCGCAGCTGGGCGCGCTGCTCCTGCGGCGTGTCGCCGTCGTAGATCGCAGGGACGACGCCGGGGACGCGCAGCTGGATCAGCTTGCGCGCCTGGTCCTGGGCGAGCGCCTTGGTGGGGAAGAGGAAGAGGGCGCGTGCCTGAGGCTCCGCGGCGAAGGCCTCGAGGACGGCGAGCTGGTAGCAGAGGCTCTTGCCGCTCGCTGTCCCTGTGCTCACGACCACGTTATCGCCGGCCGCCAGCGCGTCCCGGGCGGCGGTCTGATGGCCGTAGAGAGTGCGCACGCCGGCCGCGAAAAGCGTCTCGCGCAGCGCGGGCGGCAGATCATCCGGCAAGTCGGCGGCGCGGCCCCGCCGCGCCGCCTCGTGCGCCACGGCCACGATCTGCTCGTGGCCGCCGCCGGTGAAGAACGTCCGCAGCCTGGCGGCCGCCTGGGGAGTCATGCCGGCGTCGAGGTCCACCGCTTCATCCTACCCCGTCGGCCAGCGCCGGCTTCGCCCTCCGGTGGGCCTCGGCCGCGCTCGCCGGACGGCCCTCCGGAACGCAGAAGGGGCGCTCGCGCGCCCCTCCGCTCAACCCTCTGTGCCTCTGGGCGCTACCGGATGCGCCGTCCGAGGTCGAGCGTGAAGAACCACACGGTACCTTTGTAGCTCCCGTAGCCGGTGGTGGTCTTCACCGCTCCGATGCCGACGTTGCGGAAGGCCCTGGTGAGGATGACGGCGCGATGCGGTTTGGACGCCATCCAGGCCTTGATGACGGCGGTGGGGCTCGAGTACAGCCCGGAGCCGTAGTAGATGTTCTCTCCGGCCTTCCAGTACCTGTACCCCGTCCGCTTGTAGCCGTGGCTGATGATCCGCGAGGACCAGTTCCGGCCACTCGCGGAGGAGTGGCTGAAGTACTTCTTCTCGCCCATCTCGGCGGAGTGGGCGCGGGCGGCGTTCAGGAGCCTGGAGTGCGTCCGCACCTGTGGGAGGCCGTGCTTGGCGCGCTGCTTGTTGACGAGCGTGAGCAGCCGCTTCTCGTAGCGGTTGAGCGGCGTGTACGCGAGCGCCGGCGCGGCCAGCAACAGCGTGCCGAGGATCGTGACCAGAACGATGACGATTGGAGTCTTCACAGCGCACCCCCGAGCCCGACGTGGGCCTTGCACCAGCTTCGGACCGCCAGCCCGCGATCCCTCATGGCATTGCTATCGGCCCGGCACTAGTGGGAGTTGAGGCGCGGAGCGCACTTTCCATCGTCTGCCGTGACAACACGCCTGTGACGGGCGGGGCTCGCGGGCGCTTGGCCCGAACAGGGCACCACTGGACGGAAGGCGGCCCTCTGCCCGAGGTATCGAGGAGCGCGATGGACGCCGCGGCCTGTCATCGGTGACTCCTTTCGGGGACGTCCGGCCGACGGTGAGCGGCTTGCGGCGTGCGCGCGTGCGCTGTAGCTTGGGCTACGACATGCACACGAGCCCGGCCAATCAGCGACGCCGGCAGCAAGCCCTTCGTCGCCATCAGATTCGCCGCCGGCGTGTGGTCGCGCTGGTCGTACTGGTGACCCTCACCTCTGTTGCGGTATGGGTCGCGTACGCCATCCCCGGCCAGACGCCCGCGCAGGTGCCCGCCGCGGCCGCCGAGCCGACCTTCGGGCGCACCGTGGAGTCGGACGAGGCCGTCGTGGTCGCTCGCGTCGACGACGTCGACGTCCTGCTACCCGTGGCGCGGCAGGCGACGACGGCGGTGGCGTTCCATCCGGTGGACAACACGGATGCGGTCGCGTTCGAGCCGGTGGGCGACCGTCTCGGTGGAGGAGGCCTCGGCGAGAAGCTCGCCGACATCTTCGCCGGCGGGGGCGGCGTGCAGTACTACCTCATGGGCGGCACGGGCGACGAACAGTCGTCGCCCACCTCGGGTCTCGACGTCGGCGCCGTTCCCGGATCTCCCGTCCTCTCCCCGGTGGACGGCAAGGTCACGGCCATCAAGGAGTACAGCATCCTCGGGCGCCACGACGACGTCGAGATCCACATCCAGCTTGCCGGCGACTCGTCGCTGCTGCTGGTCGTCACCCATATCGCCGAGCCCAAGGTCGAGATCGGCGATGTGGTGCAGCGAGGGACGTCGACCCTGGGTGCGGTGCGCGGCTTTCCCGCCTCGCTCGACCAAGCGCTCAGCCAGTACACCTCGGACAACGGTGACCACGTGCAGTTGGTCGTGCTGCGGGTGACGCCGGAGCTGACGAGCCTGTGAGCGCGCTGGCCACCGTGCCCGCCGCAGCGCGCGCCGTGATCGGTGGTTCGGGATCCCTGGCCGCAGCCTTCCCGGGTGACCTCCACGCGGACGCTCGCACGCTTGAGACCGGCCTCATCTTCGAGACGCCCTGGGGCGAGAGCCCTCCGTTCACGTTGTTCGAGCTCGGCGGTCAGCGCGCGCTGCACGTGAAGATGCACGGCTGGCGCAGAGGCGTCTCGCGCGGACGGGCCTCGCGCCAGGTGTTCAGCGTGCTGCATCGCGCCGGTGTGAAGCGGATCCTCTCGGACGCGGGCGTCGGCAGCCTCGATCATCTGCTCGACCCTGGCGATCTTGTGGTCGTCGACGATTTCGTGGACATGACGACCGACCGCGACCGCTACGGTGTCGTCGTCGGTGACCACCTGCTGATCATGCGCGATGCCGTCTGCGCCACCGGACGCGAGGCCCTGGTGGGAGCCGTGCGGCGGCTTGCGCCGGAGCGCCGCGTCTTCACGCGTGGCACGTATGTGGTGACCGAGGGACCGCGCTTCGAGTCTCCAGCCGAGGTCCGCTTCTTGCAGACGCTCGGCGACATCGTCGGGCAGAGCTTCTGTCCCGAGGTGTGGCTGGCCCGCGACATCGGCGCCTGCTACGCGGGCATCTACCTCATCGTCAACTACGGGGAGGGCGTCGTTCGCGAGTGGGAGCACGACGTGCTCGCTCAGATCTTCCGCGAGGACGCAGGGCTCATGGGCCGCGTCCTGCTGGACGCGCTCGCGGCCCTCCCTGCCGGCGACGACTGCCACTGCCGGGAACTCCGCAAGCCGACGCTTCTCACCTGACCTGTCGGGACCGGTGGAGCGCATCGAGCGGCGGCGCCCTGCCGACGGTGCGCCGGCCGCTCGCGCGTCGTCAGCCGGTGACCGCCCAGGCGACGACGGCGATCAGGTTGAAGAGCCCGTGCATGGTGATGCACGTCCACAGCGACCCGGTCTGCCGGTACGCCCACGCGAGCGCGAATCCGAGCGCGGCCAGAGGCAGAAAGACGTCAAGCTGCAGGTGCGCCAGGCCGAAGATGGCGGAGGACGCGAGCGCTCCCCACACCCAGCCCCACGAGTTGGCGAACCCGCGAAAGAGAAAGCCGCGAAAGACGATCTCCTCGAAGAGCGGCGCCATGATCACGGCGACCAGCACGAACAGGCCGATTCCCATCCCGCTGCGCGGGAACTCGCTGATGATCTGCTGCTGCTCCGGACGCACGACGATGTCGTGGGCGATGCTGACCACGTACACGGCGACGAGCCCCAAGGGCACTGTCCAGAAGATGGCCTTGGTCGGCCGCCGGAATCCCCAGAGCGCGAGCTTGCGGCCGGCCGTCCTCAGCGAGAAGAGCCAGGCCGCCGTCGTCTGCCACCCGTAGAGGATGAGCGACCCCACGGCCAGCGCGGCGGCGCTGCCGGCGGTGACCTTTCCGCCGGTGCCCGACGCGGTGCCGGCGAGCAGGGCTACCAGATACAGCAGCGCTTCAGGCGCCGAACCCAGTGCGAGGCCGGCCACCGTCCGCGGCCACAGCCAGGTCGCGTCCGGCAGGTAGAACGGCTCACCGGGGGAGGCGGCGAACGTGGCGGGCACGACACCGGCGCCGCCGTGGCCGGGCGGAGCCTCGCCGCGCGCGTCGGCGCGCGACCCGACCGGTGTCGTCTCGGCCGGGCTCATGCCGCCGAGGACCGGCGGCGCCGCCGGCCACGGGGTCGGCCTCGGCGGCGACGGCGGCCAAGGCTGCGACCCGGCCGCCGGCGTCTGCGGAGCGGAAGCCTCGGCCCCGGCATCCGGGACGCCGCCCGGGGAGGTGCACCCCGGTACCTCCGGCGGCGGGACGCGCCGTCCCTCCCCGGGCCGTTCGCCCTCGCCGCCGCCGGCGACTCCGCCCGTCTCGCTGTGCCCGTCGATCGCCTCTCCCTTCCGTTTGGCGTCCAGCCTACCGGGAACGTCATCAGAATGGGATTCTTCAGCCGCCCCGACCGTACCACGGCGTGGCATCTCGCCGAGGTACCCCGTGCGCCCTCCGAGTGCACGTCGGTCACGGATGCGGTCGTCGGCGAAGGAACGCAGCGCGAACGCCTGGTCTGCCGGGGTCGTCACGCCGCGCGGCGCCGCGAGTGGGCGCGGCTGGACTCGTCCGGCCGCGCGGAGATGTGCGGAGAAGCGCTGCCGCCGGAGTTCCGCGCGCCGTCGTCCGTTGCGTCTCGCGCATCGGCAGCCTCAGGCCGCGCGACGGGCATGAGGCCCGGGATATCGCCCGCGGATGAACGGCGGTTTTGCCCGGCCGCTCCCCGCCTGCTATACTGCGCCGCCGTGGCCGCGACAGGCTTGCAGCCGCGTGCGGGAGCCGCCGGGAGGAGCGTTGACCCTCGTGCGGAGCGCTTGGTATTCTTACGTGCTTCTGTTTGAAAGGAAGACGACGTGCGTCAACTCGTCACGCTCGCTTGCCAGGAATGCAAGCGTCGCAACTACCACACCAACAAGAACAAGAAGAACGACCCGGACCGCATCGAGCTCAAGAAGTACTGTCGCTGGTGCGGGACGCACACTGTGCACAAGGAGACGCGCTGAGCGTCTTCTCGTGTGCTTCTTAGGGCTGTAGCTCAATTGGTAGAGCACCGGTCTCCAAAACCGGGGGTCGGGGGTTCGAGTCCCTCCAGCCCTGCCAATGACCATCGGAGCGGTTGAGTGGCGAAGACTGCGAACAACAAGAAGGGCAACACGGGCAAGGCGAAGCCTTCGGGCAAGCCTTCCCAGAGCAAGAAGGCGGTGGCCAAGCGCGCCGACGCCAAGCCCGCGCGCGCCAAGTCGCAGCAGAAGCCCCAGCAGAAGGCCAAGGCGAGCCGCCCGGCCGAGAAGAAGGGCTTCATGAAGTTCCTGCGCGACGTGCGCGTCGAGATGAGCAAGGTCACCTGGCCAACGCGCAAGGACCTCGCCCAGTCGACGCTCGTCGTGCTCGTCGCCGTCGCCATTGCCGCCGCCTATACGGCCGTCCTCGATTTTGGCTTCTCCAGGATCATCGACGCAGTCGTCAACCTCCTCACCTGATCGGGTCCGCATGTACAGCTGGTACGTCGTCAATACCTATTCGGGCCACGAGAACAAGGTGAAAGCCAACCTGGAGCATCGGCGCCAGTCGATGCACCAGGAGGAGCGCATCCACCAGATCGTCGTGCCCACGGAGCAGATCGTCGAGACCAAGGACGGCGAGAAGGTCACGACCGAGCGCCGTGTGTTCCCCGGCTACGTGCTCGTGCAGATGGAGCTCACCGACGACACGTGGTCGCTGGTCAAGAACACCCCGGGAGTGACCGGGTTCGTCGGCGCTCAGAACAAGCCGGTCGCACTCTCCCGCGCGGAGGTCGACCGCATCATGCATACCGCCTCGGTCGAGCGTCCCAAGCAGAAGGCCGAGTTCACGGTCGGCGAGGTCGTGCGCGTCACGGCCGGCCCGCTCAGCGATTTCTCCGGCGAGGTCGTCGAGGTCAACCTCGACCAGAGCCGGCTCAAGGTCATGGTGTCGATCTTCGGCCGCGAGACGCCGGTCGAGCTCGCCTTCGACCAGGTCAAGAAGACGTCCTAACCAGGAAGTAAGCGAGGCAACCCGTGGCCAAGAAGGTCCTCACCAAGATCAAGCTGCAGATTCCGGCCGGCCAGGCGAGTCCGGCCCCTCCCGTGGGGCCCGCGCTCGGCCAGCACGGCGTGAACATCATGGAGTTCTGCAAGTCGTTCAACGCCCAGACCCAGGCGTCGGGCAGCACCATCGTGCCGGTCGAGATCACCGTGTTCGAGGACCGCACGTTCACGTTCATCACCAAGACTCCGCCTGCCGCCGTGCTCCTGCGCGAGGCCCTCGGCATCGACAAAGGCTCCGGCGAGCCCAACCGCGACAAGGTCGGCACCGTCACCCGCGACCAGGTCCGCACCATCGCCGAGACCAAGATGCCCGACCTCAACGCCAACGACGTCGACGCCGCGATGAAGATCATCGAGGGCACCGCCCGCAGCATGGGCATCGAGGTAGAGAGCTAGCACATCACCTGAAGGCCGGGGTGGCTCCGCCGCCCGGCCGCCGACGTGGGAGGCGACCAGGTCGCCGCTTGTACCACAGGAGGTCACGCATATGGCCAAGCACGGCCGCAAGTTCACCACTTCCCAGCGCACCATCGAGCCCGATCGCCAGTACACGCCGCTCGAGGGCGTGCGCCTGCTCAAGAGTCTCGAGAGCGCCAAGTTCGACGAGACCATCGAAGTCCACTTCCGTCTTGGCGTCGATGTGCGCCACGCCGACCAGATCGTGCGTGGCACCACCGTGCTCCCGCACGGCACCGGCAAGGAGATGCGCGTCGCCGTCTTCGCCGAGGGCGACAAGGCGCGTGAGGCGGCGGAGGCCGGCGCGGACGTCGTCGGTAGCGCCGACCTGGCCAAGCAGATCCAGGAGGGCGTCTTCGACTTCGACATCGCCATCGCGACGCCGGACATGATGGGCACGGTCGGCAAGCTCGGCCGCATCCTCGGCCCGCGTGGACTCATGCCGAACCCCAAGTCCGGCACCGTGACGTTCGACGTCGGCAAGGCCGTCAGCGACGCCAAGGGCGGCAAGGTCGAGTACCGCACCGACCGCTCAGGCATCATTCACCTGAGCATCGGCAAGAAGTCGTTCACCGAAGAGATGCTGGTCGAGAACTACGGCGCGGTGCTGGGTGAGATCCTCCGCGCCAAGCCCGCCGCCGCCAAGGGCAAGTACATCAAGAGCGTCCACATCGTGGCGACCATGAGCCCGAGCATCGAGCTCGACCCGGCGCGCACGCGGGACCTCTTCGAGAGCTGAGCCTGAGCGGGGGGCGCCGACGGCGGCGGCAGTTGCCGGCGCCCCTCCGCTGTTCTATACTGCCGCTTCGTGGCGCGCCTGTTGTGCGCCGCGGCCGATGAAGGTCGGTGCTCCTCCGGGAGCAGAATGGATCCA
>Ga0307380_10007117_pt1 | contig 14594 bp, 13 predicted proteins | sample UN3MG_FD_202239 | JGI IMG/M metagenome (GOLD analysis project Ga0307380, IMG submission 202239) | Soil microbial communities from Risofladan, Vaasa, Finland - UN-3 | ecosystem: Environmental > Terrestrial > Soil > Coastal area > Acid sulfate soil | place: Finland: Risofladan, Vaasa | collected... | reverse complement strand
CCTTCCCGGGCGAGAACCCGCGGGGTGCCTCATCCTCGCGAAGCGTCCGTCGGAAGAGCCTCGGCGACACAAAGCCCGCGTAGAAGACCGAGAGCGCCGCCAGCGCCGCGGCCGGCCACAACGGAATCCACCGCAGAAGCAGTGCGAACGCCACCGGCACCATGTGCTCGACCTGTCGCTGCGTCTCGGCCTGCATGTGTGTCCCCACATTGTCATTCTGAGCCCCGAGACATCGGGGCGAAGAATCTGGCACCAACTACCAAGCTCTTCTGAGCATGCGAGGCCAGATCCTTCGTCCCGACAAGTCGGGACTCAGGATGACAGCCGGTCAGTCGATGAGCCCCTCACCGCGAAGCCAGGCAACCGTTGTCTCTATGGCTTTTTCAAGGGACGTCGGTTGGTATCCGAGTTCGTTCCGTGCACGGGAGCTGTCGAGTGCCCAGTGGTTGCGAAAGGTATCGACCACGGCGCGGGTCAGTTCCGGCGGGTGACCGGTGAGCGACGCCCAGCCCTCCTGGAGGAGGCCGACGAACCTGGCCAGCCAGAACGGCACGCAACGTGTCGGCGGCTCACGGTCCATCGTCTGTGCGACCCTCTCCATGAAGCGCCGAACCGACACGTTCTCGCCGCCCAGGCAATAACCGCGCCCGGCGGCGCCCTTCTCGTCGGCAAGCAGGTGTCCGCGCGCGACGTCGTCGACGAACGCGAAGCTCCACTTCTCGGCCCCCTGGCCCAGAAACCCCGGGAACTTGCCCCTGGCGAAGCGGACGATCCAGTTGACGATGAGATTCCCCTCGGTGAGTCTGCCGGGTCCGAAGATGACGCCCGGATAGACCACGACGACGGGCGCCCCCGCCTCGATGAACCGGTCCACCTCCCGGTGCGCCAGCCATTTCGTCCGGGCGTAGTGTGTCCACACCTCGCGTTCGGAAGCACGCGCGTCTTCGGTGGCGGGCTCGTCCCCGGGCTTGAGGACGAGAAAGGTGGAGGTGTAGACGATGCGGGTGACCCCGGCGTCCAGTGCGGCCTGGATGACGTTCCGCGTGCCCTCGACGTTGACCTGCGCATACCGGGAGCGGTCGCGAAGCCACGTCTTGACGAGTGCCGCCGAGTGGAACACGCGATCGCACCCGCGGACCGCGGCATCGAGACTCGCACGGTCGGTCACGTCGCCCTCGACAAACTCCACATTCAGGTCGTCGAGCGCACTCCGGTCGCTGGCGGGCCGGACGAGCACGCGCACGTGGTCGCCGCGCGCCACGAGTCTTCGCGCCAGCACCCCTCCCAGGAACCCGGTCGCACCCGTCACCAGCGTCGTCATGGAGCCCCTCAGAGGTCCCGTTGCCTTTGAGACGATTATTGTGCCTCCCGGGAGCGCAAGTGTCAAGCAAATCACGTCACCGGTCGCCGCCCGGACGCCTTGCCTTCGGCCCTGTGTCGTCTGTTCGGGTGGGTACACAGGAAGCCCCTTCCCGATGTCCTGGGAAGGGGCTTCCTGCTGTGTGAGACAAGTGCGTCCCGACGTCTCGGGACGCATTCATCTCCTTATCTCATCCTGCGTCGACGGACGTATCCGAGGATCGCCAACGCACCCGTTCCGACCACCAGCAGCGTTGCCGGCTCGGGGATCTGCGTCTGGTCCATCATGATGTACTGTCCCCCGGTAATGAACGCGTCCAGTTGGACACCGAGCGTCCCTTTCTCGTCCATCACGCCGTTGTCCAGAAGGTTGACGTACCAGAGGTCGCGGTCATCATCCACGACCACCAGCATCCAAGCGCCGCTCCCGTCCGTGACCCCCACGATGTCCCGTGGTGATTCGCCGCCCGACATCTGCCACTGGTCCACGAACTCCGACGCCTCAAAGTAGGCATTGTCGTCCATGTCCTCGTAGTGGAAGATGGAACGCGTGTAAGTAACGTTCCCGGCGCCCGGCACGTTAAAGAAGACATCGGCGTGACCGTTATTGTTCGGGTCACCCACCCACAGGTAGAAATCAGCCTCCGCGTAACTGTCGTGGTCGTCGTACCAGTTGTACGCCGTATTCACGTTGTCTGTCATCGATGAAGCGCCCAGCAAGGGGCCGTCCCACGCGTTCTTGCCGATCGAGTATGCCACGCCTCCCCACATATGCGCGTCCTGCGTTCTCTGGTGGGGTGGACTGTCGTTCACCGTGACCGCCTCGGCCGTGTCGTAGCTGCCGTCACCGGTCAGGTCCCGAAGCTTGTAGTAGTTGCCCCACCCCGTGGAGATCGAGTAACATTCACTGTTGTTATCCGGGTCGAGGGCGATGCACGGGGTGTAGCCGATGTTGCTCTGTGTCATCCCGTTGTATCGCCGGGTCGCGGCACCCGTCGTCCGGTCGATCTCCCACAGAGAGTACTGGTTATACGAGTTATTGTCACCCGCAATGGCCAGGACGTTTCCGTTGTTCATCAGGTGGGCGTTTCGGTTGATGACGAAACCGATGGAGTCGTTGGTCTCATTGAGCATCGTGGCAAGCTGTGTCGACGCGCCGGGGGTGCCGTTCGTCCAATCGATGTAGTTGAGTTCGGCGATATTGTAGTAGGTTGAGGTGCCGAGGTTGTCCGTATGGTCCCTTGGGGTCCAGATGAACATCCGTCCGTCAAGGTTGAACGCCGGTGCCGCATAACTCCAGCCCGCAAGAACCAGCACGGCCACCGTGATCCAGGCAAGTCGCTTCATGATTTCCCCCTCCAAAAAAAGCACCCTGTGAATGCCGACAGAAAAACTTCCCATCGACCCTCCCAGGCGCGCTCGCGATACACAGCCGATATGTCGAACTTCCCGAACCGCCCCCTTTCTCTCCCATCAACACGGTCGCTGATATAGTGTCGGAAAGGCCGAATCCAGCCACCCGGCCTGTCCAGACGCCCCCGCTATGGGTAAATCGCCGCAAATGGCGTGCCAATAGTCGGAAAAACTTCGTGCCTTTGAGGTGAAATACCCCGAGCGTCGTGCAAGTACTGATGAGAGAGTCACTTCCGACACGCCCCGCACCAGAATTTCTCTGAGCATTGCCGGAGCACGGGTGCGGGTCGGGGAGCGTATGTTCAGAAAACCCGACACTCTGAAATCGCAACCGGGGGCAAAATCGGTACAACCTCTTTTGAGCCAAGACCTTAGGCCGTGTTTAAAATATTAAACAAGGCCTGGTGAATCTCCGCCACCCCTGTCCCGGCCGGATGAGCGTTCCGGTTGGCTTCCGGCTCGAGACGGCGTCGCTGATTTCGGCCCGGCACGGCCGCGAACGCGCATATATGAGGGCTGGAAAAGCCGGCCGACCCCGGAAGACCGCTTGCGGAGCGCGTGCCTCGCGCGTAGAATAGCCCGTGGCGTCGTCCTGCCGAAGTCGGGGCAGGCGTCTCGAGGCCCAGATCACGAATGAGCCTTTGAACGGCTGAAACGACCGTCACCGCTGCGCGTCATGGCGCGGCGGTGGGCACGGTCCGAACGGGGAGGAGTGTCGTGGCCAGGAAGCAGCTGACCGAGGAGCAGCTCGCCGGAATCCTGCGTGAATCCAGCCTCATCAGTGCCAAGCAGCTCGAACGGGCCGAGGAGAAGAAGCAGCGCACCGGTTTCAACCTCCAACAGATCCTGCTGCCCCAGGTCCCCTGGGGACGCATCCGACGGATGCTCGAGAACGAGGTGACGCTGCCCGACGGCGCCCCCGCACGTCTGGGAGACGTGCTGGCCGCCGCCGGGTGGATCACCCGGAGTCAGCTCGAGGAGGCCCGTCGTGAGGAAGAGGAGACCGGACACGCCGTCGGACAGATCCTCCTCGAACAGAGCGTCATCACGACGGAGCAGCTCGCCGACGCCACCCGCTATCACCGACGCACGGGGGTGTCTCTCTGGCGGTCCCTCATCAACCTCGACCTCGCCCTGCCCAAGCAGGTGGCCGACGCCCTGCACACCTACCACGAGTTCCCGTTCATCTATCGTGCCGACACCGAACTCTCGGACCTCCTCGTCAGGAAGGACCTGCTGAGTGAGGACGACGTGAAGCGACTGCTCGTCGAGCGCGACGCACGTGGGGTGTCCTTCGTCCGACTCATCGCCGAATCCGAGTCGATCCATCCCGCACAGCTCAGTGAGGTGATCGGCGAGCTGTTCAACCTGCCCGTGGTCGACATCGCCGCACAGCCCTTCGACGAAAGCATCGTCTCCGTCATCCCACCCGAGGTCATCGTTCGTCTCCAGGCCGTGCCCTTCGCCCGTGAGGGGAAGACGATCCGCGTGGCGATGGTCGACCCCACGGTGCTCCCGACACTCCAGCGCATGGGAGCACTGGTGGACCTGGAATTCGAGGCGTACGTGGCCGCCGCCGGGGACATCCGTCGCATCATCGAGGAAAAGGTCTCACAGATGCAGACGGACGTCGCGCAGCAGCACCGCAACATCCTGCTTTCGGCACAGGCACACGTGCTGGGCGAGATCTCAGGCGACACGCCCATCGCCGCACTCACCGGCGCCATCCTCACCGGGGCCCTGCACGCCCGGGCGACCGACATCCACCTGGAAAGCCAGGAACGGGGCCTCCGCGTGCGCTACCGCATCGACGGCATGCTCCACGACGTCATGAACATCCTCCCCAGCACGGGACTGGGCGTCATCAGCCGGATCAAGGTGATGAGTGCTCTGGACATCGTCGAGCGCCGTCGCCCGCAGGACGGTCACCTGTCGTTCGAGACCGACGGCCGCACACTCGACATGCGCGTCGCCACCGTCCCGGGATACCTCGGTGAAGCCGTCACCATCCGCATCATCAACGAGGAGACCGTCGTCCAGGGACTCGCACAGCTCGGACTCGAACCCCAGCAGCGTTCCCTCATCGACACGCTCCTCGCGAAGCCCTACGGGATGGTCATGGCCGCCGGTCCCGTCGGCTCCGGCAAGACCACCACCGTCTATTCCTGCGTCAACCAGGTCAACATCCTCGAACACAACGTCATGACCGTGGAGGACCCGGTCGAGTACCGTCTCAAGGGCACCAACCAGCTCCAGGTGGACTACCGTCGCGGGTTCGATTTCGCCACCGGACTGCGGGCCATCCTCCGTCAGGACCCCGACATCATCATGGTCGGGGAAATCCGTGACGAGGAGACGGCGAAGATCGCCGTGCGGGCGGCGCTCACCGGCGTGCTGGTCCTCACCACGCTCCACGGTAACGACGCCCCCACCACCATCAGCTCACTCTACCAGTACGGCATTCCGGGGTTCCTCATCTCGAACGCGGTCATCGGCGTCATCGCCCAGCGTCTGGTTCGGAAGATCTGTCCCGAGTGCCGGCAGGAATATCACCCCGGTCCGGAAGTCCGTCGACAGGTGGGACTCGACCCCAAGAAGACCGCCGAGACCCCCTTCTACCGAGGCCCGGGCTGCAAGCGATGCTTCCGCACCGGATACGCCGGACGCACGGGCGTCTTCGAGGTCATGGAAGTGACCGACGAGCTCAGGGAACTCATCTTCCGTGAGACGGCCAAAGAGGCGATGTACCGTCTGGCCATCGAACAGGGCATGCAGCCGCTGGAGGAGTCGGGCCGACGCAAAATCCTCGCCGGCGAGACGACGGTTGAGGAATTCTTCCGCGTGATTTTCGTCTGAACCGGACCGGAAGTCTCCGCTATTCGACCCCCGCCGAGAAGCTCGTGTTGTCACATACTAGTACAAGGGGAGCTGTAAGACCCCACATCCCGACGTGACCCCCTCGGAGGGCCGGATTCTCCTCCAGGGCCCGACGGTCGGGTCCGCTTCGCACTGGGATCGTCGTAACCCTTCTATCAGAAAAGACTTACAGGACGCCTTCGGTTCCAGAACCCCCTTCCATCCCCCGCGTGACCCCCGTTTTTCGACTCCTGAGGCGGAATTTGTGTACAAAATATTAAACTCCGGCCTTGACCCCTGGGCCGGTGCCTGCAAACTGGCATTAGCTCAAGTTGCACTACATGCTGGGGGGATCGGACGTGGGACGCCCATATGTGCCGGGGGGACGGCACAAGGGAGATGGGCATCCCGCCCACCGCACGCGCACGCCACGCACGTGCACAGTCGCACCGATTCTGTCCCAGCCGCGCCTTTGACGGGACGATTCGGGGCACTTCATGAGCCGGCGACGAAGCGTCTGTCAGGACTGCAGAGAGCTCGACGTCTATCTGTCCGGGCGTACCACCTTGATGCCGTGCAGCATCTGCAACCGGCTCTGGTGCGAGGTCACGCTCAATCACTCCAACCAGACCCTCTCGGGGGAGAAATATGTACGGTCATCCGGAGGAATCGGGGAACCAGTTCGTATGGGTCTTGGATGACGAGCCGGAACCCGCGACGGAGATGGACAAGGAACTGTGGCGGCGGTACGTCGAGCTGCGCAGTGACCTCGAGACCACGCTCGAGGGACTCGGGATGATCCGCAACTGGCTTGCCGCCAAGCTGGCCGAGGTCAAGTTCGACAAGGACGACGTGGTCACCATCTTCGGATGGGAGATGAAGAACGCGATCTCACACATCGAGGTGACGAGCAACCAGCTGCGCGCCCTGCCGGGGAAACATCTCGGACACTGACAGCACCACCGGAGAATGCGGGGGAAGGGCTCGGTCCTGCGGGACCGGGTCCTTCCCTTCTTTTGACCCCGTGGGACCGGAGCCTGAAGACCTATGATCGATCGTGCACAACTGGCGGAGGGGTTCGTCGAGCTGGGACTGTCCGCCGGTGCGAGCGTCCTGGTGCACGGCTCGCTCAAGAGCCTGGGGTGGGTCGAGGGCGGGGCCGACGCGGTGGTGGACGCACTGATGGACACGGTCGGGCCCGGGGGAACCGTGATGGTCCCGAACCTTCCCTTCCGCGGGTCACTCACGAATTACCTGAACACCGAGCCGACGTTCGACGTCCGGACGACCCCCTCACTGATGGGGGCCATCACGGAAGCCCTGCGCAGACGGCCGGACGCCCGCCGGAGCCTGCACTCCTCGCACTCAGTCGCGGCAGTGGGGGTGCTCCGTGACGAGATGACGTGTGACCACGAGAAGGACGACGTCACCTGCGGCGTCCATTCGGCCTACTACAGGAACGCCCACCGCGCGAACGCCTTCATCCTCATGATCGGCGTCACCCTCAACAACATGACCACCTTCCATTCCGTCGAGGAGACGAACGAGCTGCCTTATCTCTTTTCGGGGAAGGTCTACACGAGTTACGTGATGGACTACGCGGGACGGAAGCTCACCCTCCGCACGCGCGGGTATGCCGACGGGACCGTCAGACGGGACTTCATCGCGCCCGAGCCGGTGCTGCTGAAGGAAGGGCTGATGAAGGTCGGGAAGGTCGGCGAGGCGGAGTGCCGGCTGATGGACGCACGGGGAACGTTCGACCTCGTCGAGCGCGCGGTGAGAAAGGATCCCTGGTTCCTCGTCGCCGAGAGACTCACCTGAATGCTGTGGCCGGCCGAGCCGGTCAGCGCGTCAGGAGCACCGCCCACCCCACCCCCAGAGCCAGGTTGACCACCAGGAAGACACGATACAGCGGTCGGCTGTGCGGATCTGCACCGCGCTCGAAGCTCAGGGGAAGACACATGGCGAACCCGAGGAGGACGGAGGAAGCGCCCAGCAGACGGGTCGTCGCGGCGCTCAGGACCGCGTCCATCGGAATGTACGCCCCGACGGTCTCGCGCAGCACCTCGTTGATGAGAATGCCCGCCGACAGCACCGGAAGTGCCACGCCGATGATGAACGTGATCACCTCACCGGCGCCGTGCGGCGCCTCGGGCGTGTTCTCGCTCATGTCCCGGCCTGCTTGAAGACGAGTCCCGCATAGCCGACGACACTGTCATGGTCGCCGCTGGCCTTGCCCGAGTTTTCGTAGCGCACGAGCCGGGCACGCGTCGCCCCCAACGCCTTCACACACGTCATCGCCGTCACCACGGGACACACCCCGCACATCGAGATGTCCCTGTCGCGCACCACCTCGAAGAGTCCCGTCTCGTCCAGTTCGAGCATCCGGTCGATGGCGAGTCGGTCCTGTCTCTCGGCGACAGCCGCCGGGGCATAGTGGGTCATGTCGCTGCTCGCCAGAATGAGGGGCCTGCTTGCGACCTCCTTCACGGCATCGGCCATCTCGTACCCGATGGTCTGAAGGTCCCGCAGCGGCGACGCCGGATAGACCGACATCATCACGACGTCCACGTCCGGACGCAGCACCTGGAGAAAGGGCAGCATCACCTCACCCGAGTGCTCGGAGGTGAAGGCCGTGGTGTCGGCTTCGAGGAGCTTCGAGGTCCCGATGAGGCGGTCGGTCAGTTCCCGGTTGAGCGGCACGTCGCCGAGCGGCGTCTGCCAGTCGCCCTCGGGCCAGACGGCGTATCGACGGCCCATCCCACGGTGAGAGAACGCAATGACGGCGGACAGCACGGCCCCCGCCACGTCCCCCGAATAGACGTAGCCGGCGTGGGGACAGACACACCCGAGGACGTCTTCGGGGCTGGCGCCGCGGTCGAGGTGGCTTTCCACCTCTTCCCTGAGGGCCCCCGGACGTCCGGCGTAAAACCTGCCGGCAAAGACCGCCCGACGGATCATGGTCAGTCCCCCGAAACCAGGTGCTCCGACGTCGCCGTGCTCCCCGGCGGGACGAGCAGGCGTCGCGACTCCCGCGCGGGTACACCAAAAACCCCGGCGAAGGCCGGGGCTGGATGGGTCAGCTGTTCGCCAAGCGTTTGAGACGCCGACGGCCACAGTTGGGCTTCCGCCCGTGGTTTGCCCGTTTCTTCCGCCACCTGAGAGGATCTCTGCGCGGGTCCTTCATCTTCGCTCCTCTTGTCTTCGGGACTCATCGCCGCCACTTGCCGGTGCGGGCGCCGATGCCCGTCACACGGTGCAGTCGTGCATACTCTTCGGGGACGCAATCTTCCAGCCAGCAGCATTGGGTCTGCTCACAGGTGATGCGTCCCGTTCGGAAGCACGGCGGATTCCCCTCCGCCTCCTGAATGGCGCGAATCAGCACGGCCTTGCTTCTCGACTTGACCTTCAGACCCAACTCGGCGGCCTGTTTGCGGATTTCCGTGATCGTCATCACGACCCCGTCCGGGAAGGTCCCGTCATCAATACCCCCGGAAGCATACCGGGGCGTGCTCCGGAAGTCAAGTGATTTCGGCCGTCCGGCCGTCGCGAAACGAGGGAGGGACACTCAGCCGAGACCGTGTGCGGCGAGAAGCTTTGGATCGTCCAGGACCCGCTCGACCGCTCCGCTCGTGACGACGCGTCCGTCGTCGAGCAGCACCACCTCGGTGCAGACGTCGCGCACGAGTCCCAGGTCATGGGCGGCGAGGAGGAATGCCTCGCCCCGGGTCGCGAGGATTTCGAGGAGCCGTCGGCGGGAGCGGAAATCCAGTCCGGCGCCCGGCTCGTCCAGCAGCAGCAGCTTCACCCGCATCGACAGGATCGTCGCAAGCGATGCGTTCCGCTTCTGCCCCCCGGAGAGGTGGTGGGCGGCTTTCTTCTCCAGACCGAAAAGTCCGACCGAGGTGATGGCTTCACGGGAACGTGCCTCGGCCTCTTCGGGGGTGCAGCCCTGGTTCAAGGGCCCGAACGCCACGTCGTCCAGAAGTGTCGGCATGAAAAGCTGGTCGTCGGGGTTCTGGAAGACCATCCCGCATCGACTGCGGACCTCGTCCACGGTGCGACGTGAGAGCGCAATCCCGTCCACCACGACCTGTCCGGTGAACTTCAGCGCCCCCATCACTCCCAGCATCAGACTGGTCTTGCCGGCACCGTTCGGACCGATGAGTCCGACGCGTCCGCCTGCCGGCACGCTGAGGGATACCCCGTCCAGACCCGTTGTCCCGTCGGGATAGCGGACCGAGAGGTCGGTGATGTCGAGGATGTTTCCCATGAAGTCGCCCTCAGTGCAGGAGCAGGTATCCCCATCGACAGATGACCAGGTAAGCCGCCGTCACGAGCAGAAAGACGGCGTCGCGACGGCGAAACCGCAGTGTGCTCAGGCCGTGCCACTCCCCACGGTAGCCGCGTGCGGTCATGGCGGTGTGGATGCGGTCGGAGCGGTCCAACGTGTGAATGAAGAGGTGTCCGATGACCGCGCCGACCGCGCGGAGACGCCGGCCCACGGGTACCCGCGCGGCCCCGCGAAAATCCCGTCCCCGCTTCAGACGCAGTCCCTCGTCGATCAGCAGAAAGAGATACCGGTAGAGGAACCCCAATTGCACCACGAACATCCGGGGCACCCCCAGCTTCCGCATCCCCTCCAACAGCTGTGCAAAGGGCGTGGTGCTCATCAGCGCCGTCAGCGTCATGATGCCCAGGGCGAACTTCAGCGCGATGTCCGCCGCCGTCAGCCATCCGCCCGTCATCTCGTACCGCCACGGACCGAAGCTCACCGCGTGCGGCACACGGTCGTAGTACGGACTGACCAGACACAGCACCAGGATGAAGGGACTGAGGACGAGGACGCGTCGCACGACGAACCAGGTGGGAATGCCGCCGAACCAGAGCAGCACCAGCGGCAGCACGGCCATGGGCGCCAGTGCGCTCACCGCGTACCGGTCGAAACTGATGAGGATGCCGGTGTAGGCGATCACGGCGAGGAACTTCGCCCGGGGATCCAGACGGTGGATGGAGGAATCCCCGTGCGCGTACCGGTCTATGTGACTGTGGTGCATGTCTGTCCGATGCGTTTCGTCCCGGGGGAATGTCCGTCGCGTCCGGGGGCGTCAGGCTGCAAGTCGTTGCCGTCGACGCACCGCCGCCGCAATCAGATAGACAACCACGAGGGTGACCGCCGTGCCGACAAGTCCGGCGAGCGATCCCCAGCCGCTGACCGCGGGCCAGACGGGTCCGGCTTCCTCGACGGCTTCCTCGTCGCGGGGCACGTCGCCGAGGGCCGCCGAGCGTCGGCTGTAGTCGGGCATCAGCGACCACTTCGCCTGGAGTGCATCCACCTTGACGATGGTTTCGGACGGATCACTCAGGGCGTTGGCGCCGTCGCCGTATCGATGCTCCATGTAGCTCCACTCCAGCCCGTCGGGATGACTGCTGGCGAACCAGGAAACCACGCCAGCCAGCAGTGCCGCCGTCACCAGGAACGTGGCCGTCACGGCCGGACGGCTGAGCCTGCGACCGGCGGGGTCGGCAACGCTCAGACCGAGCGCCTCCGGTCGAACCTGCCGGAGATACGCCACCACCGCGAACGTGATGAGACCCTCGACGAAACCGATGACGAGGTGCACGCCCACCATCACGCCGAGGAAATGGACGGGACTGATCTTCAGCACGCCGGAGACCGCCGCCTCGACCGGGACGAGCGCCGCACCGCCCGTCACGCCAACGACGCACGCCAGCCACGCCGCCACGTACTGACGCCACGGCTTCGCCGCCTCGACCGGCCCGAGCATCAGCCGGTAGATCCCCCACCCCAGAAGACACGGGATCACGCCCATGTTGATGATGTTGCACCCGAGTGCGAGGAGTCCGCCGTCCTGAAACAGCAGACACTGGACGACGAGAATGGCGGCCATGACCAGGATGCCCGCCGAAGGTCCCAGGACGATCGCGAGCAGCACCCCGCCGCCGAGGTGCCCGCTCGTGCCGGGCATGCCCGGCAGCGTGAAGTTGATCATCTGTCCGGCGAAGACGAACGCCCCCATCACCCCCATCAGCGGGAGCTTCTCGGGGTCGACCGTCTTCCTCGCCCGCCAGGCCACCCATACCAGAAGAGCCGCCCCGAGAGCCAGCGTCACCCCCGCCACCGGAACGCTCAGCAGTTCGTTCGCCATGTGCATCGCCAGAACCATCGCCCTCCGTCCTTTCCCGAGAAGTCCCGCGACACGAGACGTCAAACACGTCGACGAATACCGGCGGGCATTCTATCACGAGCACGGGCGCAAATCAAGGATGCAATCCGCGGGGCGTGCTCCGGCGTGACCGGGGACCAAGCTACCGTTCACGCCGTGGGTGCACGCGCTCGGCACTACGGCTATCCCCGGCCGACCGGCCCGGCCGCCCCGCCGGTGCGTGCGTTCAGGCGGCATATCTCCCGCTCGCCATCCGAATCCATTTTCGTGCCGTCGATTGGTGAGATATACAGAAGGGGAATGACAAGCTGCGATGTCGGGCGACCTCGCCGCTCTCGCGCCCTTCACGAAGGCCCAGGCACCCATCGACGGCAAGGCCACGGCCTACGTCTGCCGGGACTTCACCTGCAACGCCCCGACGACCGACGTGACGACCATGCTGGAACTGCTCGGCGTGAAGCCCTGAATGCCGACTTCCTCAACACACGCTTGACTTGTCCCGCGCAGCCGGTAGATTGTCCACTGGCGTCTTGCCATTTCCCAACGCCATCACCCGCAGGAGAAGTCATGCCCATTCCGTCAGACTACGAAGAGCGCGTCTACGCCGGGGTGCTGGGCAAGATCATCGGGGTGTATGTCGGGAAGCCCTTCGAGGGGTGGACGTATGACCGCATCATGGCCGAGCTGGGGGAGATCCGCGGCTACGTCCACGCCAGGTTCAACCGGCCCGTCGTGGAACTGGACGACGACATCGCCGGCACCTTCGCGTTCCTCCGGGCGCTCGCCGACGGCGGAAACTCCCGCGATCTGACCGCGAGGCAGATCGGCCTGACGTGGCTCAACACCCTCATCGAGGAACGCACGGTGCTGTGGTGGGGAGGTCTCGGAGCGTCCACCGAGCACACGGCGTATCTGCGTCTGAAGGCCGGCATCCCGGCCCCCGAGAGCGGGTCGATTGAGGTGAACGGCCCGGTGATCGCCCAGCAGATCGGCGCGCAGATCTTCATCGACGGGTGGGCCATGGTCGCGCCGGGCGACCCGGAACTGGCCGCGGAGCTGGCACGCAAGGCCGCAAGCGTCAGTCACGACGGCGAAGCCGTCTACGGAGCACAGGTCGTCGCCGCGATGGAGGCACAGGCCTTCGTCGAGAGTGACGTCGACAAACTCATCGACTGCGCGCTCGGCTTCATCCCCAAGGACTCTCACATCGCACGGATGATCGGCGAGCTGCGGGAGCTGTACGCGAAGCAGCCCGACTGGCGGGAGGCCCGCCGGTGGCTCGCCACGGAATACCCTTACGACCGCTTCGGCGGCGGATGTCCCATGGTCCCCAACCACGGGCTCATCATCCTCGCGCTCCTCTACGGGAAGAGCAGCTTCGCCGAGTCACTGATGATCGTCAACACGTCGGGGTGGGACACCGACTGCAACTCGGGAAACCTCGGCTGTCTCCTGGGCATCAAGGACGGTCTGGCGACCTTTGACGCGGACGGCATCGACTGGCGCGGTCCCGTGGCCGACCGGCTCTACGTGCCCACCGCCGACGCAGGTGCGGGCGTCACCGATGCGGCGATCGAAGCCTACAAGATCGTTAACATGGGCCGGGCACTCGCCGGGCTCGAGCCGGTCGCACCGAAAGGCGGTGCACGGTTTCACTTTGAACTCCCCGGATCGGTGCAGGGGTTCGAGGCGGAGCGTGCGGAGATCGCGAACGTCGGACGCTCGCTCGAGGTCCGTGCAGAGGGGAAGGGCGCACGCGCATTCACGCGGACGTGGGCACGTGCGAAGGATTTCGGCCCGGGCGGCTATCGCCTGGCCGCCTCGCCCACGCTTTATGCGGGTCAGACGGTCCGCGCGGGGCTTTCGGCGTCCGCCGACAATGCAACTCAAGTCGCATGCAGGCTTTATGTCGAGGCCGTCGGGGCCGATGACGCCCCTGTCACCGCCATCGGCGACGATCTTCTGCTTGCTCCGGGCGCCAGCGGGACGGCCTCATGGCGCGTTCCCGACACGAAGGGCGCATCGCTCGGGCACGTCGGTGTCGAAGTGAGTCAGACCGGTGTCGTTCACCTTGATTATCTCACGTGGGACGGCCCTCCCGAGACACGCCTCATCCCGACCGAAGACGTCGGCACCGCCTGGCAGGAGGCGTGGGTCAACGGGGTCGACATGCTGTCCTTCGGTCGGAAGGGACAGGCGGTCGGTCTGCGTCAGAACCGCGGCACGGGACTCCTCATCCAGGGGACGCGCGAGTGGACCGACTACCGCGTCACGGCGAAGGTAAAGACCGACCTGGCCGCGGCCGCCGGCATCGCCGCACGCGTGCAGGGGATGCGACGATACTACGCGCTGGTCCTCTGTCCGGGCGCCGTGCGGCTGCTCAAGGCCTTCGACGACGAAATGGACGTCCTGGCCGAGGCCCCACTCGCGTGGGAGTTCGGCAGCACGCACGAACTTGCGCTCGAAGTCGCGGGCACGCACCTCAGGGCCCGGGTGGACGGCAGGGAGACGTTCGACGCAACGGACGACCGGGACCCACTGACGTCGGGCGCCGTCGCCCTCGTCGTCGAGAAGGGACAGCTCGGCTGCAGTGCGGTGTGCGTCACGCCTCTTGGGGAGTAGGGATCACCAGTCGGGCGTCACAGGTTGTCCCGAGTCCCTACTCTCGACCGCGGCCTCGCCCATCAGCTCCGCAATCATCCCGTCACGCGCGTCTGCGGTGTCGGGCTTCTCACCCGTCACCATGCACTCGGCGAAGTGGTCCAGGGCCTGGAGCCA
>Ga0307380_10007116_pt1 | contig 14596 bp, 12 predicted proteins | sample UN3MG_FD_202239 | JGI IMG/M metagenome (GOLD analysis project Ga0307380, IMG submission 202239) | Soil microbial communities from Risofladan, Vaasa, Finland - UN-3 | ecosystem: Environmental > Terrestrial > Soil > Coastal area > Acid sulfate soil | place: Finland: Risofladan, Vaasa | collected... | reverse complement strand
TGCCGATTTTACTTAGAGCATATATAATTTTTGTCAGAATAAGAGGGTCATCTACATTCGCTGGCCGGTGTAAGGTTACCAGAACATAATTTTTATTTAAGCCAGATATCCGAGGTTTCCTGACTAATGGTAAGAGCTTCACAAGTGTATCAATCATTACATTGCCAACAAATTCAATTTTTTCAGCCGATATTCCCTCCCGCAAGAGATTCTTATCTGCATCCAATGATGGCGTCAGGAGAACATCCGACAACTGATCCGTTATCAGGCGGTTAATCTCTTCCGGCATTGTCCGATCTCCAGACCGCAGGCCAGCTTCTATGTGGGCAATGGGTATTAACTGCTTGGCACAAACAAGCGCAGCAGCAACCGTCGAATTGACATCGCCATAAACAAGAACCATATCGGGACATTTCTCCAACAGGATTGGCTCAAGACACATCATTGTCTGAGCTGTCTGAGCAGCATGGCTTCCGGAGCCTACCTCCAGATTCAAGTTTGGAACAGACATTCTCAGCTGTTCAAAGAAAACATCTGACATATTGAAATCATAATGTTGTCCTGTATGAACAAGTATCTGATTTACACCGGGTCGTTTACCTGCCGCAGCAATTACAGGAGCTGCTTTCATAAAATTAGGCCTGGCACCAACAACGTGAATAAGTTTCATTTTTCGCACTGATTCTGAAGTCTGATCAACAGCTTTCACAAAAAAGGTATAGGCAACTGTTCAAAGCTACTATTTCCTTGCAAAGGATCGAGTGTAGAAAAGCGGAACTAAATAAGACCATTTTAGAAACAACAATCTACTAACTCAGATGCTAAGGCAACTGATATTTCTTATTCGGTGGTGGTGTGACAAGATACTTTTTCGACTGAAGGGATTTCTGTCGAAGAATCACCGGATAATTTTTTCCATCCGGCGAATCTTATATACAGATAGCTTTTTAACACCACAATTTGACAGGTGCAAGTATCGTATTGTCTTATGCTTTTTACTTATAAGATGTCGCTACAATATATTCTTTCCAGTCGAGAGAGTCCGATGTAGGAATTTCAGGATAATCTTTTTTCATTCGGTAAATTTTATAGTTGCATTGTCTGAGCAAATCCCACGTGATCTGGGCTTCTTCCGGCCCATGTAATTCCATAAGTATAATCGGATGAATGTTTTTGATGATGTTACTCATCCCGGGAATTGCTGTTACGCCCCCTCCTTCAATATCTATCTTGAACAAGTCGGGAGCAGGATTACCATCTTTGAAAACAAAATCATCTAAACACAGTGTATTTACTTCAATTTGCTCACTGTAAGTCGTATTTCTTCCTGAGGAACCAGAGAGTTTGCCCATGGCATGAAGTTCATGAACAAGGAATGGCTTCCTACCTGTACTATCGGAAACCGCATACGGTAAAACGGTAACAATCTCTTGCAGAGAATTTAAAGCGATGTGTGTTCGTATTCTTTTCACATTGTCAGGCAAAGGTTCAAAGGCATATACTCGTCCTTGTTTGCCAACAGCTTGTGAAAAAACCAGAGATATATAACCAATATCAGCACCAATATCATACACAATCATTCCCGGCTTGACAAAATCATGTATTGCTTGAATTACCTTCGTTTCATAGGTGCCTAACCAATAAGATTTCTCAGATTTCAAGTCTAATTTTAGACGCAAACCACGCAAAACACCACTTTTGAAAGACACTTCGGTCAATCCGGAGGGGGCGTAAAAATTGAGCAGCCTTCGTATGCAATGGCTTAAAAACGAACACCGATATATGGCATCTATGAGCTTCTTCGGCATAACTCGACTGACAAATTCTGCCAAACGCAAAAAAGATAAGAAATGTGGTTTGTGATTCTTCATATTCTTATGCTGTTTCACGATTCTGGCGATAAAACACTAATGTATTTTTCAACCATATTATCCAAATTAAACCGCTCTTCAGCAATTTTCCTTGCTCCCTTTGAATACTCCTGCCAGTTTTTTAGTACTTTTATCGCTGCACTCTCCAAAGACTCCAGGTCGGGGACGTCAAGTCTCCAGGGATCAGCTCCATAAGGAACAATAATACCGGCTTCAGGAGGCACAAGCTCCGCCAAAGCGCCCGTATCAAAACCAATCACTGGTATACCGGCTGCAAGAGCTTCAATTACAGAGTTAGGACAGGGGGGATTTACTTCTAAAACCAGATAAACCGCGTTTCTAAGTATGTGTGGTATTTGCTCCCGGGGTATAACACCTGCCAATTTTAGTGTTGCACTTGATGATAGTTTGTTATATCCCCCCCTTTCAATATGGCCATAGACTACAGTTCCACTGATAAGTCCCAAATCATAAAGCCGTTTTGATAGAAATATTAGCGGTTGGATATATGCCGGACCTGAGAGTATCGAGCCCTCAACACATAAAAGTTTGGGCAGAGAATTGTCTTGCGAATCGCTCCCGAGACAAAATTCAGATAAACTAACCGCATTATAGATAACTGTTTCTTTGCAAGAAGCCTTTCCATATTGTCTGTGCCAACAATCCATTATGAATTGGCTTTGATAGATGACCGTATCTGCAAATATGTTCCTAATAATTCTGGAAAGCCAGTTATATGCTTCAGAGACGATTTTTATTTTTAGACTGCAAGAAGAGACCTTATGCTGCCATAATATTCCATCAAGCCTATGAACAATTCTTGTTCCTTTCTTTTTGCATTTTCTCAACCAGCTTAATTTTCTTGTTCCTCCAACTACCAAAATAACGTTCGGCAGAACATTATCTTTTGGATACACTATCTTCCAACCTCTTTTCTCCAAAGCCCTGCAAATTCTGGTTTGAAAACTCCCAGGCCCGCCTGTTCTGGGAGGCTTATGAGGCAATCCAATTATCATTTCACTTTGCTTATTTGCTCGATTTACAAAACAAATTGCGATTAATTACAATAAGTCTTTGTGATATTTCGGAAATGATTATTCTTTAATAAAGCTGTACTGCTGCCCATTATCGGAAATTGAAAATTTTTTGTAACCGGCCTGATTTAAACTCGAAATCGCATCTTTGGTCTTTTGAATACCCACACCTTCAAATCTGTGATGAAACTCAATTAGTATCTGCTCAATATTAATCTTTGAAGTTAGAATATCACTAATCACATCATACTCAGCACCTTCAATGTTCATCTTCAAGAGGTCGATTCTGAAATGCTGAAGTTTCTTCGTTATCGTAGAGAGCCTGAACATTTGCACATTAATAGCCTGATTTTGAGTCGAAACCCCCTGCCTTAAAACAGAATGGGAGACATAATCAGGATTGTCCGGAGGATAAAGCAAAGTTTCTCCATCGAAACTCGCTATGCCATAGTCATACATTTTGAACTTTGAAGGGGTATTTTGCTCCTTTACCCACTGTATGGACCTTGGAGTGGGGTCAAAGGCATGAACAGTAACTCCAAATCTGTCTATCAGAGCCAGGTCAAATGATATATCTTCTCCTACTCCAAATGAATAAACAATTGACTCAGAATTGAGCGTATCCGGATTAAAATCCCAATTGCTATGCTCAGAACCGGCACTTTCTACTGAACATTTGGTTTGAATTCGAGGCCATATATCCAAACCAATCAGCACCTTTAAATATCGTTTGATTTTTCTCAATAATCTTCTCATACCAGCTTTCTTGTGAAACCCGCCTTTATGAACATCAGGCTTTAAGCAGAGCCTGCTTTTGCAACTATGGCTTTTTCATATGCTTTGCAATATTTTGAAGCTATGTCAGGCCAGTGATAATCTTCACATGTCTTCAGGCCATTCTGAATAATGCATTCCCGCAGTTTAGGGTCAGAAAAGACCCTGTTGATATTTATCGCCATTTGTCTGGTGTCCTTCACTTCAGAAACCAGACCATTTCTCTCGTGGTAAACCAAATCCTTAGCACCAGGGGCATTTGTAGTTACGATCGGCAAGCCAGCGGCCATAGCTTCTATTTGTACATTGCCGAAGGTTTCCAGCAAAGTGGGGAAAACAAATACATCCGCGGCCTTATACGCTTTTATCAAGTCCAATGATGGCAAAGATAGTATGGATTGATCTTCTTTGGAAACGCCTATTTCATCCATTAAAATTAAGCATCCCTCGACACCTAATTCTTTGGCTCTCTCAAAAACCGGTTCTATACCACGGCCGATTATGACCCAAATAAAATCTTTCCTAATCCTTCTTAGGCATCTAATTATTTCCGGAATAAAAATATAACCTTTCTTAGGATGATTGCGACCTACTGTTAGCAATATTTTTTTATCTAAAGGCCAGCCAAGTTTTTCCCTGAATGATATTCTATCAATGTGAACCTCTTCGAATTTATCAACTTCCAAACCATTCGGAATATCCACTATCTTTTCAGGTTTTATTCCGAGTTTTATGTATTCCAATTTGACACTATTGCTAATCGCGGTAAAAACATCTATCAGACAAATTGTTTTACCAAAGTTTTTATTAAATACGGGATCGAGTCTATAGCCATAATTTATTTCTGGCATTATTTGGATGTCACCTCCACGACACGTGCCTACGGTTGGTATATGCTCTTTATTGAGAAAGGGGACAGAAAAAAAAACCTGATAAGAGAGAGAATTAAAATGCCAGACATGAAATAGATACTTCTTTTGGAATCGAGCCAGCTGAAAGTTTAGCAAAAAACCAAGGTTTATGCCCTTTTGCAATATAGCCTTCAAGAATCCAATAGTATTAGGAAGTAGTGGCAGGATATTATATGGAATATCGCCCGGGAATTTTTGTTTCAATCTTAATGATGATTTATCCATCACTAAAACATAAACATCATGCCCCTGAAGAGTTTGATATTTTGCGATGTTATGGGTAGCCATCTCCGCGCCACCTATTGTGGGCAAAAAAGTACCAGGGAAATGGGCTATTTTCATATATTTAGCCCCTCGCTTTGCTTTAAGTCTAAAAGGTGTGACTCATTAATTTTCCCGGGAATGTCTATTATCCTGGCGGGAATTCCCAGAAGATGTGCCTCATATCCCACAGAACTGTATGTTACTATTACTTCATCGACAGTCGAAAGATAATATGTCAAATCCTTCTCAGCAATTTTGAGGTTCTCGGTATTAAGCCCTTTTATTAAATCTATCGTATGAGAATTATGAGCTCGAGGATGAAGTTTAAAGTAATAAGTCTTGTCAGACGTATTAAGCATTTCATTACTAAGAGCATTCAATAGCAACTCACCATCATGCAATCCGCAGGCAACAAGAACGGTATTTGGAATAACATTCTCGCGGTTAATATTCTCAAGATAACTTAACCTGTAAATCCTGTCCATAACCCTGACATTTTTGTAACCTGCCTCTTCATATACCCGCTTAGACTGTTCATCCTCGGCAAGAACTTTATCTGGAATTGGTAAATGATTTATAAAATCATTTTGCCCTGAATCCAGTTCATTTTCAGCCAGATAGTAAAGCAGTTTCCTCCTTGAAGCTGGACCATGCTGAAATCCTATTTTATTGACCCTGGGAAAGTATGTCTGGAGTATATAAGTAAAAAAGCGACCGTAACAATATTCATGAAGATAATAATAAAAATCACCGACTATGTAGTCTGAGAAGACCTTACGTATCGCTTTCTTAAACATCAACAGTCTTGGTATTCTCGGTAGTGATTGTTTAAGTTCAAAATGGATAAACCCTGTGATATCCATGTTCCTGAAACAATAGCGGTGTCTTAAAAGTTTACTATATTTGATGCTCAGAGGGAATAACTTAAAAAAGGTCCCTATTACATCAACTATAGATAACCAGTCGTCAAGAATCAGAAACTTTGCTGGAAACGACCGCAAACCGGTAAGTGCACTGACGTACCGATTAAATTTTAGATTTTGATGTGAACCATCTGTGATGATGGAGATTAAAAAGTAATCATTTTCCCCCACTAACTCTCCATATTTTTCCTCCCGATTAACTGCATGAAAGTGTAAAGGATACCTTGTCAGAAATAATTTTTTTATCGTTTTCTCCTTAGGAGCCGAAAATCTATATAGCCTTAAAAAGATTATTTCTACGAATGTCTTAATTAAAAATTTTGCTTGGGCCCAAAAATTATTTTGCGCTTTTTGGGGCCTTGGAGTATTTCTTATTTCTATCTCCTTACCCTTAAATACCGAAGAGAGCATCTCAATAAAATTTTTTTCACAGCCATCCAAAATTATTTTGTCAATGTTTATAAACTTAACTCTTTCTTGTATCAGATTAAGATGACAAATACTTGGATAGGTATTGAAGAGTTCTGTTCGTTTATTTGACAGATCAGTAAGAAAATAAAGAGACAGTTTCTTTTCAAAAATCAGACCTGTATCAATAAAGAGTTTATTCAATGAGTATATATACTCGCAATAGTTGTCTCGCAACTCCAAAGCCAAACCATTAAACCGTTGCTGGTTGTTTAAATTTGTGACATTTTGAGATGTCATTTTGCCCACATCCAGATAGTAAGAGTATATCTTGTTCTCGTTGCCCGGTTCAAAATTCGAGTCTTGGAAATTATTATAGATATATAAAATATTCATTTGCTGGGAACTATCGGCCGTTCAGGAGCCTGTGAAATTTATTTTTCAGAATAGGGAGGAAAATTTTAGCTCGCGTGTCCAACAAAAAAATAGACACCATCATTGACAGCAAAAATAGTATGTTTTGCAAACTCACATTCCAAAGTGTGTTAGAACTTATACGGTTATTCAGCCAATATATCATAACCAGAGAAACAAATAATAACAGCAGGCTTTCTCCAAAAATGATAAACATATTTTTAACACTTCCCAACAGACATCTGGAAGTCAGCAGAAAGCTTGTAAACACTCTGCTAAACTCTGCAACTACTTTTGCAATAGCAATTGTAACGACTCCTATTTCCCAACTCTTTAGCCAAAAAACTATGATTAAAAAAACACCTGTTTTTAAGAATCCCAAAATCGTTGCAGGGGTTTGCATGTTGAGAGCTGCTGAATTCATTGCTGTTGAAGGCAACATTGATATCCCAGTGAGGAAAAAGGCTGTACCGAGCCAGGGTAAAAGCGGCGACAACCCATTATATTCCGGCATCAGATAATTTATCACAGGGGGTACGATTAAACAACAAAATCCTATGATAGGAGCCAAAGTGTAAGACACTGTTAGGATAACTTTTTTCATAAGAGGAAATATCTCTTCACTGGAGCTGCGGGCAAGAGCTTCATATAAATGAACTTTTCCTGCTCTCATTAGAGAGTTAAGAATTAATTGAAATGAATCAAGAATAAATATGGCAAAAGCATAGATACCCAATTCAGCTGAACCGTATAAACTTATTATAAGTATATATTCTGCCCATTGAAATAAACCCCCCGCTGCTGTGCCGGATGTTAAGGGTATTGCGATTTTCAGCAGCCTAAAAAATTCTTCCTTGTTCGGTGTAAAACTAAAACTTAAGCTGATTTTATGCGAATAATATCCGGTAGCCGCCACAGCGGCAAACAATGTAGCAAATAATACGCTGTATCCCCTGCCCCAATAAACAGTTGTAACAATAACTAATGCTCTGATAAGAGACCCGACAACAGCAACAGCGGCTATTATGCTGAATAACTTGTTAACAGAGCACTTTACTGCATAAAGACGATTGAGTTGAGCCATGAAAAGGGATAAAGCGGATATCCATAAGCCGAACCTGACGAATGGTGTGGAAAAGCAGAAAGAAACCAGAAAAACAATTACTGCGAGAACAGCTCCCCAGACAATATTAGCCGAGAAAGCTGTATCAGCTACTCTTTGCTCTGCTTCTTTGCCACCACCAACAGTACGAATATGAGGTATTTCACGGCCATATACACTTCCAAAGCCAATGTCGGCGTATTTCGCCAACGATGGAACAAAATTGATGATTCTTAATAATCCGAAATCGGCAGGGCCCAGCACTTTGGCTATCAAAATACCGACACCACCACTAATTATTTTAGTAATGAGAGAGCTGGACAATAATTTTATGCCATCAACCGCTATTTTTCTTTTATCAGTTACTTTTTGCATAAAAAATTAAAAACTTAACGATGGAATTGATATATCAAGAAATGCTTCCAATATATTGTTGAGTACTAATGTTGTGACAAGTGGTTCCAAAAGGCACTTGTTTTGCCTATTTTTTTATTCGGTTGATATGGTTTTTTATTTTTGAAACCGACTCTAAATATTCTGAGCAGTTAAAACAAATCCTTGAATCCGGTGTGATTTCAAAACCGAGTGTTTATATGAAAAACCTGCTTTTTTGAATAGCTGCGAGTACATTTTCTTTGAATAATGGTGGTCGCCTTTTCTCTCATCGATAGGGAAAATCGCTCGCCACGAAGGAAAAAATATTCGGTTAGACCTGAAGTTTTTATAATTCAAAATATATTTAACTATATATTTTGCCGTTCTTGAAAGTACTTGTTTACAGGAAAAAAAACGTTCACCGATTATAATTACTCTTCCGTTACGTTTTAAAACACGTTTTATCTCTTTCAGTAATCTGAAAGGTTCGAAAGCATGATGAAATGCTTGACAGAGAAGCACAAAATCAAACGTGTTATCGTCCGCATTTATATCATAAAAACTACCAAAACATAAATCTACTCTCCAAGGCTCAATCCCATAATGCTTTAAAATGATGGGAGCGAATTCTGAAATTCGATGCCGAGATAATTCAACACAAACGATTTTTTCTATGTTTTTATTTTGTCTCAGCAATCTGGCTTCTATAAAACATGCCCCTGAGGCCAAGCTGAGCCATTTACCATTCAGGGTAATGCCATAGTCGTGAATTATTTTTACTAAATGTTTTTCAAGCCCCTTATTTTTCACATAAGTGGATAATTTGTCGATATTACCATCAGCTATATCAAACGCTTTTTTGGATTCTTTAGAACGGTCGTTCCAATAATCTAAAGTTGGCTGCTGCCCAAGAACCTCTTGTTCAGCCCAGTTTATTATGCTATACTTATCTTTAACCACTGTTAATATATCGAATTCCGATAAGCTGTATGGGTGAAATAATGTGGAAGACAGCTTGATCGGAGTGATTTATTAAGTCCTCTTCCTTGATGGATAGATTAGTTAGCTCAAGTTTTTCTGTTATCGAAGTAAGTTGCCATATTGGTGATCAATAACACCGCATTATTGCGGGATGAATCCAAAATACAGTGATTCCACTGTTTAACAGAACATAGTTGTATCGCCTTCGCATAGCAAGTTTAGTATCTGTTAAAATTATTTTAAATTATTGCTTTTATAGTTTTTTTCACGGTAACTTCTCTTTTCTCGTCGTGGTCCGCAAGACAAAACTTACAAGTATATTCATTTACAAATTCTTTGTTTTTTTGCTCCATCACCGCATCGTAGATGTTTTTTTCTTCTATTTGCCTCAAATCAACATATATACAACGCTTTCTTATGGCATCCTGTGCATTTTTCGTCAAATTTCTTATTCCTAAGTCTAAGTAGATAATGGGTTTCGAAGTCGCCGCCGCAATCGAGAAAGCGGTAGAGCAATAGTCAAAAATGTATACGTCTGCGTTCTGGTAAACCTTTTCAAAACGGCGTTTTTCTATTATTCCATCTGTTTTAATATCTTTAATGTCAAGCACAAATTTTGAATGCCATTTTAGAATAACATTTGGAAATAATGAACACACTTTTTCCTGCCAATGCTTGTAATGAAAATCAGGCAGAGCACGAAAAGGCCCATAGTTCCGAAGACCCGAAAAACCAGTCGGTACGTACATAAGAGCGGGGTTATCAATCGAGTCTAAAGCTTTTATAATCTTTTCTGGTGTATGTATTCTCCGAACAATATTGGAATTTGACAGGATATGGTCTTGAATAGGGTATAACGGCTTAGTATACCTGGCATTTAAGAACCAATTTTTAACTTTCCCATACCCCAATATATAATCGGGATAAAGTAATTCTCCATATCCTATAATTGGTTCGTCCAATATCCCATCAGCTTCTCCATGCCAAACATCTAGCACAGGAATATTCTGTCTGTGAGCCTGCGCAGCAAGGAAGCGATTTTGCCTCTTACAAGTTGTTCCTGTGACAAGCATGTCAGCCGACAAGAACTCTTCTTTTAAACCACAGTGAGTTTCTATATGTTTTTTTGTCAAAGCAATTAAACTTTTGATGTCAGATGTCAATTCAATCGCTTCTAACGACTTACAGAGGTGCTCTATTAAAAAACTTAGCTGTTTATCTTGATTTTCAATATAAATATGTGATAACTGCGGATGTAGAATCTTATATCGAACGTCAAAGATTTTGTTACATCCAGCATTTGTGGTTAATGCTATTGACTTTTTACGCAAACCGATATTCAGTACATTTCTGGCTATCTTATACGTACAACTCCTTTGCTTGTTTGATTCAAGTGTGTAAAAATTCTTTTCGAGATTAAATCCCATCCGAATGTCTTCATAATCTATATATGGGAAAACGTTATATCTTGCACCAGCAAGTTCCGGCAGTATAATTTTCTGGTGCAACTCAATATTTTTGAATATATACCCAGTCAAAATCTGCATTAAATCATGAAAAAACACAGCAACAATATTCTTATACGGAGCACAAATACTGTCACATTCCTGAAATGCATCCAAGAGATGTTTATATATTATTAAACAGTTGCCATTGATTAATTTATAAGTGTCGAAAATACTTTTAAGCATTATAGCTTTACAAAGTCCACTCGGATTAACGGAAGTTTTATTTTTTTGAAGAACACAGTTTCAGTGAGACAATAAGAAGTTAGAGGTATTGATTGATTGGGTTTGCTTCCTACGGCGCCACCATCTTTTTTCGATCAAGCATTTTTTTCTGTAAAATTTGTTTTTGGCCTGAGGCGGATTTTTCGCTCTCCTGCTCTTCAATTCATCCAGAAAATCTATTTCTTACAAAATCTATTATTTCCCCTTCACCTTCAGTTGGCTTCTTTCCATATACTCCCAGCAGATTCTCAATCCTTCGCACATCTTTTATCATATCTTTAAGTCCCTCAGGATCAACCGAAAGTACATGGTCTGTACCTTCCGCCGCATTTCTATCAAAAGTATAATGTTTTTCGATCACTTTTGCACCCAAAGCAACTGCTGCAACCGGTGCCAGACAACCTATGGTATGATCAGAGTACCCTACCTCATAGTTAGGAAATTTATCCTGTAAGGTTTTTATAGCAAGAAGATTAGCATCTTCATCTTTGCAGGGGTATTGAGTAACACAATGCATGATATAAGTTTTTTTCACCTTATTCAAATGCGACAAAACATTTCCTATCTCCTCAATAGTTGCCATTCCAGTAGATAAAAATACTGTATCGACATGGTCATTTAAATAATCAAGAACGTTAAAGTTAAGCGTCATTCCCGATGCGATTTTCGCCTCTTTAAGCCCTAAGTTTTCACAAAGGAATTTAGCTCTCTCCAAGCTAAAAGGAGAGCTTAAAAACTTAATACCTGATTTTTTCGCACATTCTTTAAGCATAAAGTGCGCTTCATCTGATAAAGAAACCTTCTTAAACCATTCGTATTCAGGGTCCTCTTTTTTGAAATCCTCTGGTTTATAGGACTGAAATTTTACGTAATCAGCGCCCGCTTCAGCCGCTTTTTCAATAAGCATCTTGGCTATCTCCATATCCCCGATGTGATTTTCCCCTATTTCTGCAATTACAATGACTTTCTCCATACCCAGAGTACCCTCTGTAACTATTTATTATTTTTTAGAAGAAGAAAAGTATATCTATGTTGCATATTTTCATAATGAGGAAAAAGATTTAATAGCAGCTCCATTTCTCTAAACATATCTGCATCACTATCATATATCAGACTATAACCTTTTTGTGTAAAAACGGTTATTAAATAACGCTTGTCTACTTTATCACTATATCCTTTTATCCGCGGAGCATGCCCCTCTCTAAGAGTGAATAGATTTATGTAGGTAGGGTTCAGGGTTAAAAGGCGACCCGCGTAATTTTCCACTATACTTTTTTCCATTTCTTGAAAACTTGCTGAATTTATAAATAAATCTATTTCTCCCACAATTTTCTCCATATACCAATTTGGCAAAACCAAAATTTTGGAAGTAAATTCTGAAATTTTTAAAGAATCTTTATTTTTGGAGCTCTCTGCCAATACAAGTTCCTTTCTTCCAAAAGTATTTTCTAAAAAGAATTCTGCACATAAAAATGTGGGGAAAATGTCACAATATGTATAGGTAATGTTGGGAAGGCGTCTCTTAATAACCTCTACCAATCTTCCGTAGCCCCCTCCGATTTCTAAAATGTAATTAATTTTTGAGAAGTCCAATAATTTATTCAAACATAAAAAATAAGTATAGTGTCTTAAAAATTCAAAACTTATTTTCGAGCCATTTATTTCTACTACATCAAGGGGATTCCCTACAGGGCTAGAAGAAATATTTGTGATAAAAGGATCTAACTCAGCAACTAAGGAATAGAAAAATTTTGTCAACATACACCTATCTGCCCTTGAATACGACTGCAGTAAATTCATTAAAAAGGGAATATTTTTAAAAAAGGAAGTTTTCGAAAATGCCCGTAACAATAATTTGGATAACAATCCAAGTTTAATCTTTGTGGGTGAAACATTTATAAAACCTTTGCAATAAATACTACTTTCTCCTAGAAAATTTTCTAATTTTTCCCTGTCTTTTATTGCATTGATTATCCTTTTAGAGTATTTCTCCCAGTACCTCCCTGGTTGATATACCTTCCTCTGTAGTTTTGCTTCTTTCATTAATCGGTTAAGACGGTGTAGGTAGGTTTCCACTTTTTACGCCTTAAAGCTGTAGTACTTTAATATTTTCTTAAAATCCCCGTGTTTCTTCAAAACATCTCTTCCCCATTTTCGCACTAATTGTTTAAACCCTTCCTCGATTTTAATATAACTTTCTGTCATACTTCGATGGCCGCGCCGATAATAGTAAATGCGATGAGGAGAGATTTTATATTTGTAACCTGCCTCAAGAAGTTTAATATAAAGGTCGTACTCTTCCCAATACTCATCATCATATCCGCCAACCGACTTAACAATTTCCGTTTTGAACACAGTTCCTGCAGCAATCCAGGTATACATATCATCATCAGTTTTAGCTTCTTTTATTTCATTTTCCCAAACATCCCATCTTTCAAAAACTATAAAATCTTTGCTGCCGTAAGAATCTAACTCTCTTAAAATCTTTTCTACTGCATCAGTGGACAACCAATCGTCAGCATCCAATCGGATAAAATAAGGTGTTTCTATTTTTTCTATTGCAGTATTACAGCATTTCACAAGGCCTTCATTCTTTTTATTGTCCAAAAGTAGAAAGCTTTTTAAATTCTTCGAATACGCCTTCGCTACTTCCAGGGAATTATCAGTAGATGCATCATTTACAAATAAAACTTTATAAGATGAACTCGGAATATTCTGGCGTGTTAAAGATTCTAAGCACCGTTTTAATAATTCTCCGGCATTATAGCAGCATATAAGAATTGTTAAAATATTTTTCTGGCGACTAAGAATCATCTTCTATTATAAAAGCTTCTACCTTTGATTTTTTCTTTTCTGATCCTGTTAACTTTCATAAACATTTCTTTTCCTGCTCCTTCATTAACCATTGTCAACTTTTATTTTCCTGTTTTTATTTTGTATTTCGGCTTTTCTTTCATTGCCCTGTCCAAACACCCCCTTTTTCAGAATCATTTCTGCTATCCAAAGATCAACCTCATCATCTATCTCTATATTTTCCCACCGGCTGATTATTTTTCTGCCAATCTTCTTGCCATAACGATCACCCTTTCGGACAAGAGCAGCCCTTATCACGTAAACATTACCGTCATCATAAAAGAAACCTTCGATATCCTGTCTTCGAAGGTCACTTTTGCCATATTCGATATATTCACACATAAAGCCGGTAGCCAGAGAATCATACCCATTGTCTATAAAATCCCTTATGCACTCATCTATAAGCCCCTGTTTTCTTATGGGCGATGTCGGCTGCAGAAGTACTATGATATCGCAGGGAATCTGCTCTATTGCATGCTGAAGAACACTAAGTGTAGAGGCCTTGTCGGTTGCCAATTCAGGCGGACGATGAAGAACCTCAGCACCACATCCCCCGGCAATCCTCGCTATTTCTTTATCCTCCGTTGAAACTACGTATCTATCAAGAAATTTAGACCTACTGGCGGCCTTTATCGTCCACGCAATTAAAGGTTTACCGGCGATATTCTTAATATTTTTTTGGGGTATCCCTTTACTACCACCGCGAGCAGGTGTGATTCCAAGTATCATTTTACTAGCATCTCTCCCGTAAAATCATAAATGCCTCCGCAAATCCAAAGTCTGCCTCAGTACCTTTTTTGAGCCAAGATTATTAACGCTTTTTCGAAACGGCGATGTGTGCAATCACTTTTTCCTGTCCCTACTTTAAGCTTTCATCCAGTTTGTCCCACTCGGATTTTCTTTTGGCTTCTCTGGATTTATACCACTTGATATACCTCTTTACACCCTCTTCAAAG
>Ga0307380_10007115_pt1 | contig 14600 bp, 15 predicted proteins | sample UN3MG_FD_202239 | JGI IMG/M metagenome (GOLD analysis project Ga0307380, IMG submission 202239) | Soil microbial communities from Risofladan, Vaasa, Finland - UN-3 | ecosystem: Environmental > Terrestrial > Soil > Coastal area > Acid sulfate soil | place: Finland: Risofladan, Vaasa | collected... | reverse complement strand
GTTTGTGACGGGTGGGCTTTTTCGTTTTGGTATCGGCTGGCCTGTGCGGGCCGGTTGGGTACACTCCTTTCCTTTGGCTGGGGCACCGTCGGAAACCTCAACCGGCGGTGCTCCACCAGGGGGGGGTTGGGATAACGGGGTTGGGATAAAGTTGGGATATGCCTGACAGCGTAGAGATTGAGACCAAGGCAATTCAACGCCTATCGCCAAAACATCGCGCCTTTGTAGAGGCATACCTGCGATGCTGGAATGCCTCAGAGGCAGCACGGCAGGCGGGTTACAAGGGCAGGGCCAACACGGTAGGTCCAAGGCTGTTGGCAAATGTTGGCATTCAGGTCGAGATTGAACGCCGCCTCTCCGAAATCGCCATGTCGTCTGACGAGGTCCTTGCCCGTTTGGCAGAACAGGCGCGCGGCGAGCACGGCAAATATATCACCTCAGAAGGACAAGTAGACATTTCGCGGTTAATTGCAGATGGCAAAGGTTACCTAGTCAAGGCCATCAGACCGACCGCGCATGGTATTGCTTATGAATTTTATGACAGTCAATCCGCGCTTGTTTGGATTGGTAAGCACTTCCGATTGTTTATTGATCGCACTGATTTAACTAGCGACGGGAAACCATTGACGATTCGGGTGGTGTATGATGACGACGGGCCAGACGGGAAGTAAATCCTGCCTTCGCTGTGGCGAAACAAAACCCCTGGAACGATTCCCCAAGCGGAAGCGGTGCAATGATGGGCATGAGAATGTCTGTTGGGATTGTACCAATGCCCGAAAAAGAAAATGGGAGGCTGAGCACCATGAACAAACCTTAGCATCCAAAAAGAAATGGGACCAGGCAAATAGACAGAAGAGAATCGAGATCTCAATTAGATGGGCACGAGCACATAAGGATGCTGTGAGTGCGATACAAAAACGCTACCTGGATTCCCATCCAGAAGCACGGCAAAAGCGCAACGAGTTAATTGGTAAGTGGCATAAAGCGCACCCCGAAAAGCAAAGGGAAAGCACCCAGCGTTGGCGAGTGAAGAACAGAGCAAAGACAAATGGATATACGCAAAGACGGCGGGCTGTTAAGCGTGGTAACGGCGGGCAATACACAGATTTAGAATGGAGAGAACTTTGTGATCGTTACGACAACCGCTGCCTTTGTTGTGGGGGAAAAGCAGACCTAACGCCCGACCACATCGTTCCTGTGAAGTTGGGTGGCACAAGCGCGATAGACAACATTCAGCCCTTATGCCGATCCTGTAATTCTAAAAAGCATCTGAAGATAATTGACTACAGATGAGCGCGAGTTTGTTGCTAGGCTTCGTAGACCCCACCCTCAGCAGCGCGGTTTTATTGAATCTACCGCAATGAGGGGAATTGTACGCGCGGGAAGACGAAGCGGGAAAACAACTGGGGCGGCAACTCTGGCTGTCAAGGCATTCTTGGCAAAACGGCGCGTACTCTATGCTGTCCCCACGGAAGAACAGGTGGGCAAGTTCTGGTTTGAGGTTTGCCGTGCGTTGCAAGAGTTAATAGACACGGGGGCATTTTACAAGAACGAGACGATGCATGTGATAGAAATACTGCGCACGGAAAACCGCATCCGGGCGAAAACCGCGTGGGATGCAGATTCTTTGCGCGGTGATTATGCCGACTTGCTTATTTTGGATGAATTTCAATTGATGCATGAACATACTTGGGAACTGGTCGGCGCTCCTATGCTCCTGGACAACGACGGCGACGCCGTGTTCATCTACACGCCGCCGTCCATCCGGTCGGCGGCCAGGAGCAAGGCACGTGACCCACGCCACGCCGCTAAGATGTTCAAGCGAGCGCAGGCAGACGTGACGGGCCGCTGGGCCGCGTTTCACTTTACCAGCCATGATAACCCGTACATCAGCAAGACGGCGCTAGATGAGATCGCGCAGGACATGACCACCCTGGGTTATCGCCAGGAGATTATGGCGGAAGACGTGGAGGACAACCCCGGCGCATTGTGGACACGGGAATGGATTGAGGCGGGCCGCGTGACCGACATGCCCGACATGGCAACCGTCGCCGTAGCCGTAGACCCGTCCACCACGAGCACGGGCGACGAGTGGGGTATCATCGGCGGCGGCAACTCCAGCGAGGCCGGCAAGGCGCATCTGTGGGTGCTGGAGGATGCCAGCCTGCAAGCCTCGCCCGACGTGGCTGCCCGTGAGGTGGTCGCCATGTACAATCGCCTGCGGGCGGACCACGTGGTAGCCGAGGCGAACCAGGGCGGAGAGATGATTTCGCTCATCATTCACACGATAGACCCGCGTGTGCCGGTACGACTGGTGCACGCCACACGCGGCAAGCAAGTGCGGGCGGAGCCGGTATCCGCCGTGTACGAGCAAGGACGCGGGCACCACGTTGGCACCTTCCCGCGCTTGGAGGATGAATTATGTCAGTGGGAACCAGGCCAGCCCAGCCCGAACCGCATGGACGCGCTGGTGTGGCTGGCGACCGATCTGGTATTGTCCGGGCATTCGGCCACGCAGAGGCCAGACGAGGGGGCAGAGGCATTGGCGGGGCCGTCCAGGTGGACGACTCGCACGACGCCGAGGTGGAAGAGGAGCAAGCGATAAATGGATATGTCAGACCAACAATCATTATATGTTTCAAAGGATTCAGGCTTGTTTTTCCCCCCAGTCCTGAGCATCCTCGAAATCAATGGGGATTCCATAAGGTTCAATTTTACCAGAAGGAAGCCCTGTCTGTGGTGGCGATTCTGGCAATGGTTACTTCTCGGATGGCGATGGTTTGACGCATAGGTGGAAGAGGAGCAAGAGATGACAGAGTTCAGTTGGGAGCATGTATACGATTCGGACCAAGACTCTATGGACGCCAGTGTGCGGAAGATTCTTGGCTGTGACTCAATGGCAGATGCTAACGTTTCGTCAACAGGGAAGTTAATTGGCGTCCCTACAGCCTGGTGTTCAGCAAGTCCTTTGTGGAGATTTGGCATAGGCCATTGGCTTTCCTTCTCTGTTTGGCGCTATACGGACTTGGAAGCAGTACGACATTATACTGAGTTTCGGCTACAGTTAGGTAGGTTGGACAGCAACTCAAGCAAGGGCTAGATGAGGAGCCGGGGAGATGATGGGAACACGACGCCGAGGTGGAAGAGGAGCAAGAGATGACAGATGGAGGTAACTAGTGCATGGTTATTTACTGGATAACCTCGGTATTACAGTCAACTTGCGAACGTTGGAGACGTGGCCTAGTTTTGTACGAGCTGGCGGCAGGTTGCATGGGTCTGGTTGGCTAGGACGATCGTGGATGCGTCAAATTTACCCGGCAATCAGGCCCAAAGAATACGCACGACGAAAAATGGCATTTGAGCAAGCGCGGGCAGATGTGCGGTCGGAATTTCTCAACACAGTGCTAAAACGAGGGGAAGCGCAGATTAATGCCCTATCGGCTTGCGGCATGGTCGGAGGATGAAGATGGATACAAATCTGTTGGTGAATGGCAGCTTCGAGACCAACTGGAGCGACGGTGGCACGCATACGTGCCTGGTCATCCCGAAAAGCACGCCGGCATTCCTGTCCGAGCGCGGCAACGTGTTCACGCCGCCGGGGTGGGTGACGTGGTTCCGCCACGTGCCCGACAGGTGGGACCAGCCAGAGGTCCGGGATGCCTGGGCCACCCAAGACCCCCGCCGGGTGCACGGTGGCCAGAAGGCCATGCTCCTGTTCACCTTCTACCGCAGGCACGATGGCGGATTCTACCAGCAGGTCAAGGTCAACCCCGGCGCGCAGTTGACCCTGACTGCCTGGGCACACTCCTGGAGCAACCACACGATCAAGCACGAGGACAACCCGCAATGGTCAGAAGGCGCGGGCAAGTCCGTCGTCGCCTGGGCGGAAGGTAGCCAGCCCGTCACAGGCGACCCGCAGCAGGACGCCCGCTCCAACTTTACGTTCTGGGCCGGCATCGACCCGACGGGCGGCACGGACCCGCTATCTGCAGTGGTGGAGTGGTCACCCGGCTGGCATGTCTACAACGGATACTGCCAGCAGTTGGTACTCGGCGACGTAACAGCCGTGGCCGATACCGTGACGGTGTTCTTGCGCTCCCGCACCATGTGGAAGTTCAAGCACAACGATGCTTACTGGGATGACGTGGAGTTGACGGCGACCGGTGGCACTGTACCCGTGCGCGGGAAGCCGCGCGTACAGTTCGAGCGCACCTATCTGCTACTGCCACCGGGGCTGAGCGCCGAGTGGTGGCAGGCGGCGGCGGCGATTGCCCGTGAGCACGGGTGGACGATGGGCGGGAGTGCCGACGATGCGGGCATAGGCGACCTGGACGTGCGGCGGGTGTTGGCGGTGAATCCTGGGGAGTGGGATGCTGGATAACGTAACGCTCTTGCAAGGCAACGCAATTGACCGCTTGCGCGAACTGGAGACGGGCAGCGTGCACATGTGTGTAACATCGCCTCCATACTACGGCCTGCGCAAGTACACCGATGGAGACGGGCAGGAGATCGGACTTGAGGACACGCCAGAGGCATATGTGGCGCGGCTGGTGGAACCATTCGCTGAGGTAAAGCGAGTGCTACGGGATGACGGCACACTATGGGCAGTCTTAGGAGATAGTTTTTCTCAGGGTGGCGGCAAGCAAGTTTTGCAGACTAAGAACGCAAGCCATGGACTGGAAGGGACACGGATGAGAACGCCGTGGATTCCCTCAAAGCAACTCCTCGGCATTCCCTGGCGCGTGGCCTTTGCGCTCCAGGCCGACGGGTGGTACTTGCGGCATGCCATTCCGTGGATCAAGGCCAATAGCCTTCCAGAGTCGGTTAATGGTGTTCGTTGGGAGCGGCATAAGGTCAAGGTGCAATCAATCTCTCCACCACCCACAACAGGTAAGTGGTCAGATATTGACGCCCGCAAGAGTAAGGGGCTTGCTCCATCCGCGAGAGACGGCGTTGAATGGCAGCCACCACGAGTTGAATGGGCCGACTGCCCCGGCTGCCCGAAGTGCTCGCCCAACGACGGCTACATTCTGCGGCGTGGCGCGTGGAGGCCGACAACGGCGCATGAGTACATTTTTATGCTTGCCAAGACGGACAAGTATTTCGCGGATGCGGAGGCGGTGAGGATGAGACAAAACGGCGACGGTCGAAAGCGCGGTTGCGTGGTCAGCGAACGCAAGGCACTATTGACTGGTCATCCCGCGCATTACGGTGTGCAAGATACAGGCAGCCGCAACCGCCGCACCACCGATTGGTTCAACGAATCCCTGGACCTCGCCATCACCCAGACGGAAGCCTGGCTTGAGCACGCCCGCGCAGTACGAGACGGCAAGGGCTTGCTGCTGGACGAGGACGGCGACCCACTGGCAATGCTGGTGAACCCGCGCCCGTTCTCGGCGCGGAGCCTGGGGATAATGGACGTGGACCACTTCGCGGCGTTTCCGCCACAACTGGTGGAGCCGTGCATATTGGCGTCAACGAGCGAGGCGGGGGTTTGCGCAAAGTGTGGCGCGCAGTGGGCGAGAGTAATAGAGCGAGACCATCCTGGGCCAAGTGGGGCAACAAAACGCACGAAAGACCTTGACTTGATGAGGGTCAACCACCCGCCAGAGCCAGGTGAGCCAGGCGCGTTTTCCAGCACAGTTACTCTCGGCTTCCGCCCCTCCTGCTCCTGCGACTGCCCCGACACCGTGCCCGCCGTGGTCCTTGATCCGTTCGTTGGCACAGGAACCACCGGAGCCGTAGCCGTGAAGCACGGGCGGCGGTTCATCGGGATTGACATCAACAACGATTATCTCAGGATTGCAGAGGCGCGCATTGCACAAGCGCAACCCCTACAAGAGGAGTTATCACTATGACCGACAAACTACAAGCCTTCTTCGAGCAATACTACCCCGGTGTCGAATACACGCCCATCGTCGCCGCCACACCCGCTGCCCTGCGCGCGGCACTGGGCGGGACGTTGGAGCCACCAGAGCCACCGGGGCCACCTGGACCGCCAGAGCCGCAGCCTGCGCGCCAACTTGTTTCGCTCCACATCCAGGAATCAGCGGGGCCGTGGCTTGAGTTTATCACCCTCGTCCAGCCAACCGTTGTCAAATTGGTGTTCGGGATGGAACGGGCAGAGCAAATCAAGCAGGTGTCACCCGGCACGAAAGTGGTGTACCGCCCGTGGGTTGCGCACCAGGGGGAGTTCTGGGAGGCCGAGCCGCACAAAGGTGCACATGCATTCCTGGCGACATTCAAGGATTCGCTCTTGCGGTGTGCCGCCTGGATTGACTACGTGGAGACACTTAATGAGTTGATAGCCACGGATGACATACCGGGGATACAACGTACAGTCGCTTTCGACATTGCTTTCTGCGAGGCCCTGGCAGAAATTGGCTACCCCGCGCGGCCCATCATCCTCACCGCCGGCGTAGGCAACCCGCAACACGGCGACCAAACCCGCCTACTCATCCCAGCGGCACGGGCAGCGGTAGAGGCAGGCGGGGCGCTGGGGTACCATGCCTACTGGGGCGCGCGGCCTGGGTATTGCACGATGCCGACGGCCTGGCAGCACTACGCGGGGCGGGCGCTGGAGTCGTGGGACCCCGTCTTCCGCGAGGCTGGCCTATACCCGGACTACATCTTCGGGGAGTGCGGCGCAATCTACGAGGAGTCGGGAGTGGGGATGCCCAGCGCGGGAGCCGGCTGGAAGTACAAGGCTACCCTCGCGGGTGACTGGCAGGCATACCTAGCGCAAATCCTGGACTTCCGCCGCCGCCTGAACGAGTGGAACGCCACGCATGGCGGGCGGTGCCTGGGCGCGACCCTGTTCACTGTCGGTGGCGGCGACGAGTGGAAGTATTTCGAGTTGAGCGGGCAGTTAGCGGCGCTGGCGGAAGCGGTGAAGTAAATGCCTGTGGAATTGACCGACCTGCCAGAACCGCAGGCCGTAGGAGTTACCGCATGAATAAGCAGCAGCAGCAACAGCAACGACGGGAGATACTGGAATCTGACGAGCACTGGAGCGTGCTATCCGAGCGCCTGGGTGTGAGCCGTGCCACGATCTACCGCACCCGCCAGGAACGCGACGAGACGCAGTCCTTTGCCGAGCGTCCGCGCGTGCGTGCCTCTGATACGCAATTCAGTCAAATCTCCGTATCGGGCATCACACGCCACGGCGGGGCGGTAACCGAGGAATTCCAACGCGAACTACAGGAGGACGGCGGCGCGCGTATTTACACCGAGATGTCTGTCCATCCCGTCGTGGCCGCCGTGCTGTTCGCCATCAAGATGGGTGGCCTGCGCCGTGTGCGTTGGTGGACTGAGCCGGCCAGTGACAAGCCGGACGACAAGCGGGTGGCGGAGTTCGTGGATGAGTGCCGCGAGGACATGAGCCAGTCGTGGTCTGAGGTGACGTCACAGATATTCAACATGCTCAAGTTCGGGTACCAGCCCTGCGAATTGGTCTACAAGAAACGCCTGGGCCAGGAACCGCCCAAGTACGTCGAGGACCCGGCACGTTCCAGGTATGCCGACGGCTTGATCGGCTGGCGGCGCTGGCAATTCATCAACCCGCTATCGCTCGCGTCGGGCAATGCCTGGGACTTCGACGACTATGGCCGTGTCCAGGCTATCAACCAGATCCCGCCGCCGGACTACAAGCCGCGCAAGATTCCGATGGAGAAGGCGTTGCTATTCAGGACTGAGGTGGAATACGACAATCCAGAGGGTCGCTCAATCCTAAGACCAATGTACAAGCCATATTACTTTGCCACGAACCTTGCCGAGGTGGAGGCCATCGGAGCCGAACGGTTGGGCGTCGGCTTGCCCGTCATGTACCTGGGCAACGATTGTAGCCTGTCTGGCGCTGATTCAGATTACGACCTGGCGAAGGGACTGGTCACGGGCATCCGCTGCGACGAGCAGATGGGCGTCGTGATCCCGCGCCCGCGCCTGGGCACATCGGGTGAAGGCCAAGGCATGCTCCTGGAACTGATGAGCCCGCCATCCCGCGGCCTGGTGGATTTCGACGCGGTGATCGACCGGTACGAGAAGCGCATGGCCATGACTGTCCTGGCGCAATTCATCTTCATAGGGATGCGCGACGTGGGCACGCAGGCATTGGCGTCTACCTCTAAGGACTTCTTCGTGGATGCTGTGGGGGCCTGGGCTGATGCGGTGGGTGACGTGATCAACCGCTTCGCCCTCCCGCGCATGCTGGCGCTGAACCCGTTCGGCCTGGAGGAAATGCCAGTACTGAAACACTCCGAGATTGGCGTATTAGACCTGACCGGTATCGCACAATACGTCAACGCCCTCGTCGGTGCACAGGTGCTCTCGCCGTACCCGGAATTGCAGAAGCACCTCTTGGAGATTGCCGACTTCCCGGAGATGCCGGAGAAGCCGGCCCGGCTGACACCGCCGTCGCCACAACTGCAACCCGCCACCGGACCCATCGCGCCCGAAGGGCCAGAGCAACCCGTAGGAGTGGAGGGGGAGGAAGACGCCGAGCGGTTCGCCCTTCGCCTCAAGCAAGGCGGACCGAAGTGGGAACGCGCGACCAACGCCTATCAACAGGAATTACAACGCACCTGGGCCGACTGGGCCGACAGGACGGCGGGCGACCTGGCTGGCGCGGAGACGGAAGAGGAGCGCGACGACATCACCGACGAGGCCGTGGCCGCCATCGTAATCGCCCTGATGCTCCTGGGCCGCAAGCACCTGCCGCAGGCGCTCACCCTGGGCCTGGGCGGCGACCCGTCGTCACCCGAGGGTATCCGTATACTGGCCGATGCGATGCTGGAGAACGAGCGTTACCTGAACGACAGCCTTGCACCCGCCATTCGCACGAAGTTGGAGCAGGGGATAGCGGGCGATCCCGCCATTGCCACGGATGCGGCGAGCCTGGGCGGACTGCTGGGCACGTTCAACGCGCGGGTGGGCAATTATGCGGGGGCGTTCTGGGCGCTGATCGCACGCGGGGTAATAGATAAGGTATCTCAGCGGGAAGACGCGAACGAAGTGCCCACACGGATCGTGCTAGACCCCAATGCAAAACATTGCGAAGAATGCCCGCAGTACGCCAAAGAATATGATAACTTCCAGGCCATGTTGGCCGAGACTGGAGGTCGGGTACCTGGACAATTCAAGTGCAACGGAAACTGTAGGTGTACGCTTTTGTTCAAGCTACCTGGCGGCGGATGGGGGAGATGGTAGAAATGAGTAATCGCTGTTACCTGCGAGGACTATCTGTCCTGGGTTTATTCAATACCCTCATTGGCTGTTTGTTCAATCGCGTATTGGTGATTAGGATAGATTCTGACACGGATAAACTTTGTGGCTGGTTGGGGGACTTGGCTACAAACCACCCGCCAACCCGCCGGAGTAGCATCCAATCCAATGGAGGACTGACACAACGATGAAAAAGATCGTCATAGCATCTGGATATGGCATTGCCAGTCTGGGCGACGAGGCCCTGCTGCACGCTCTGGTCAATGGCATCACTTCGCGCCTGGGGAGCATTGCCCTGACCATCATCAGTCGCCAGGCCATGCTGCCGTTCTTCGATGATGAAAACGCTCGCCTGTGGAGCGACGTCGCGGATAGGATGAAACTGAGCCGCGATGGTCTCGTCCGCCGCCTCACTACGCCGGGCGTAGAGATCGGAGACATTGTGGAAGGCGGGATGAATTGGAGGGATCGGGCGGACAATAACCTCTGGCCGGCCATCGAGGCCGCCGACCTGGTGATCGTGGGCGGCGGGGGGCTATTCCACGATACTAACAGCCGGTTCATCTACGGTCCCCTGACTGTATACCCTGGGCTCATCACCGCCGCCAAGGCGATGGGCAAACCCGTGGTGGTGGCTGGTGTGTCGGTCGGGCCACTGGCTTCAGGCTGGGGGCGGGCAGTCGTGCGTGCCGCGCTGCAAGGCATACCCGTCATCGTGCGGGATCGCCCATCGCAATCCTTGCTCCGCGAGTTAGGGATAGAATCCGAGGTACTTCCCGATTTGTCCCTGGCACTCGACCCACTGCCAGTGGAACTCCCTATGGCGGGACAGCTCCTGGGAGTGGCACCTATCTGGCTGGACTCGTTCGCAGACTGGTTACCCGACTTCATCAAGGGATTGCAGATGGTAATGCGAGGGACGGGCCTGACGCCCGCCCTGATCCCTCACTGCACCTACCAACGTTATCCGATAGACGACGACACGAACATTTGTAACTCCATCATTCCATTTCTCACGGCGCATTCTGGGGCACCCATGTTGGTGCAAGAGGATCCCTACGACCCAGAAACCGCCCTGGGCGTGTACGGCTGTTTCGCCGCCGCCGTCACCATCCGCATGCACGGGGCTGCCTTCGCCGCGCGGATGGGCGTACCGTTCACTTCGTTGGCATATTGGCCCAAAGTTGGAGGATTCTGCGAATGGTACGGCAAACCAGTCTATCCGTTGGAGGGGTTGGACTGGGTGCATGCATTCCTGGAGCAATGGGAGCACCGGGACGAAGAAGCGACGCGCATCCGCGCCAGGACCGAAGAGCTGCGCGCCCTGCTCCCGCGCTACTGGGACGTAATCGAGGAGGCCATTGGTGGATGATAGGCCGGCGATTCAGTTGACCTTGGAGGCGTCGCCACTGTTGGGACCGCGCGCGGCCGTCGTCTACGCCGTCTTCATCGTATCGCTCACCCTCCCCGGCGACGCGGCGGAGTGCGGGGTCTGGGAGGGCCACACGGCGCACGAGATGGGCGCGGTATTAAAATTCGCGGGCGTGAACAAGCGGCTCCACCTGTTCGACACGTTCACAGGCATGCCGGACATCGCCACGCCGGAAGAATTGGCAATCGAGCGGCCTCAAGAAAACTGGGCGCAAATCACACCGGGCAGCATTCTGGGCACAGAGGAGATCGTCAGGGAGCGTATGGCCGGCCTGCCATACCGACTCTACCGGGGCTTGTTCTCCGAGACATTCCCGTCGTTCGACACACCACTGTGCTTCATCCACGCCGATGCCGATCTGTACGCCTCCACGGTAGACATCATACGGATGGCCGACCGACTGTTGGTGCCGCAAGGGTACATCGTATTCGATGACTACGATAGCGTGATGTTTCCCGGCGTCATGCGGGCCGTGCGGGAATACCTCGACCCCGGGCGGTACGACTTCTGGAAGCCGAAAGAGGATGACATTCAATTGCTGGCTCGAAAGGTAAGATAAGGATACGATTATGCGCTATTTTGTGCGAATCGAAAAAGCTCTGGATGACTTTTTGGTCTTCCCCCTGGGCACCTATTGGCGGGATGGTGAAAAGCGCGACTTCACGCAGGCCGACGCTACCGAGATGGTACGCAATTTTGACGACGACGTGTTGGAGCGCCGGATACCCGTCAACCTGGAACACGACCGCTTGCGCGGGCGCGTTGGTTACATCGCGCGCCTGTGGGCTGCCAAGGATGGGGTACGCGGGCAGATCGAGCCGGCGGGCGGGCAAGAGGACACCCTGACCCGCTTCGACCACGTATCGCCAGAGGTGCGCTGGGAGTGGAGCCACCCGTATTCTAACGCCACCCATCGGAATGTACTGATGGGCCTGGCGTTGACGAACTACCCGTACCTCCTGGGTCGCATGGCCTTGCACGCCGACGATGGCCTGTGGACACCAGACGGGTGGACACCCATTGCCAAGGCCTCGCTGGCCGAGATTGCACCGCCGCTCCTGCGCAAGGCCGAGCAGGAGGAGTTGTTGAGCCTGCATCGCCGCATGCACCAATTGTGGGGCGGCTTGTTCGAGGACGACACGAACGAGTCTGCCGGGGGGCTCACCCGCGAAGACGTGGACAACGCCCACGCCATGATCGTGGAGGAGATGGCGCGCCGGAAACTGGCCCACGATAGCCCGATAGAAAAGGCCGCCGTGAACTTGAGCAATTTACCCGACGAGATCATGGTCACCCCGGGAGCCGTGTGCCTGGTAGGATCGTCGGCGGAAGAGCCGCCGCCACCCGATTCAGACGTGGACGTGCTGTTCCGGCTGGAGGCGGACAAGGATGACCCGCGTTACTTCCGCCTGCGCCGCGAGAATGTGGACTTGCCCGTGAGGAAGGCATTGGGGATACCCAAGGGGCAGTTCCATCCACTCGACAATCCGCAAGGACCGCATGCACAGGCCGTGCCGCTCTACGACCTAGTGCTCAGACGCAAGGGGGCCACCCCTGCCCAACTCGTGGAGAAGGCCGACGATGAACCCGCCCGCGCCGAGGCCGCCACCCGCTTTTGGGCCGAGCATTGGTTCGAGATGCTGCCACGGTCGGGCAAGGGCAAGTTCACCTATCAGCACCACTGGCGCGGGCTGGATGAGGAGCAGGTGGGGCAATCCGAGGCGGAATTGCTCAAGGGCGAAGGCTCAGTACACGGCGACCTGCGCCTTGAGGGGCAAGACGGCTTGTGGGGATGGACCGTATTCCTGGGCACGACGGCGGACAACCGCAAGGGCGGAGGTGACCGGCTCGCATCCCTGCCGCCAGACGATACGCTCCAGACTACGCCCAAGCAGGCCCAGCCCAAGTCCTGGTTGCGGGTAGGGGTAGGCGGGGCCGACGTGTCAGAGCCGGGCGAGGCCGGGGCCACGTCCGAAAAGAGCGCCAAGTTCTTCGCCTACGACAACGGCACCTATCGCATTGGGATGTGCCGAGAACACGCCTTCGAGTTGTTCCTGGGTGGGAGCAAGCTCAAGGGCCGCTACATGGTGCAATTCGCGCCAGTGGGCGGGCGGCGCGTGTGGCTCGTCTCCAGGCCACCGTCACAGACGCCATACGTGGAGGAGCACGACAAGGACGCCACGATCAAGGAACTGCGCGGGAAGGGACAGAAGTGGCTCGTGTGGGGCGACGGGAAGGGCAAGCCAGAATTCATCAATGTGGGAGAGTACGAAATGCCGAAAGAACCAATTGAGAAGGCCGCGACCATCAAGGCTAAAGCACAGCGGGCACTGCGCGACATGACTCCAGCGGCGCGTGCCATCAATGACTTGTTGACAGACCGCGAACTACCCGCCGCCGTGCGCAAAGAGGCTGATGACGTGCGCATACAGATTGAGGAATTGCGGGCAGTACTCAAGCGCACGTGGGCCGACCTGCGAACGGAAGCCGACGGGGAGAAGCCACCAGAGGAGTCATCCGATCGCGCGCCGTTCGTGCACGAGGTACCGTTCGCGCTGACCGACGCCAAGCAGCGCATTGCCTACGGCGTAGTACTGCCACCCGACCAATTCGACACGCAAGGCCATAGGATGGGAGCCGCCGAGATCGAGGCCGCCTGCCACAAGTTCATGGAGCGGTCACAGGCGCTTGACGAGCACCATGCCCGTCTGGTGCAATCGGATGAGGCGAAAGTAGTGGAGTGCTGGATTCAGCGCGAGCCGGTAGAGTGGCGGTTCGGGGAGCGGGTCACGGACGTGGTACCCGACTCGTGGTGCATTGGGGTCAAGTTCTACTCGGATGACCTATGGGGCCAGGTAGAACGGGGGGAGATTACGGGATTCTCGCCCAGGGGATGGGGGGTGTTGACGGCGGTCTAGCGTGCTCCGCACCCTGGGCACGGATGGTGACGCGTTTCACGGCCACAGTATGAGCATTGAGGAGCCAAGATTGAGGGATTCTTTTTGATGTGAATTTGTCCCAGTTTCGGGAAAGAACCCCCATCTAAGCCCAACGAGGCCAGTATCGCCAAAACTAAAAATGCAACTGGAATCCCGATGAAGTATAGCCCCGTTGCAATAGCCATGATCCAATTTACTACTGAGGAACTATCCACTCCTATGCTCCGCAAAAATCACTTGCGAATCTGACTTCACTTGTCAGCGCCGCCGTATCGCCCGCCGGTATCACGCCCTCCACGACCACCAACGGTGACCGTGGCATCGGCGGCACCAGCCCCGCGTTTGTGTACGCCATGTCGTGCGTGCACGCGCTCGTGGGCACAGACAGGTGCGTTTCTGCTACCCGCATGACCTCGAACTTGCGCGGGTCGAGGCCGTGCTCAATGGTGTGTGCTATGTCTACCGTCACGCCGACGCCGGGGGCAAGCACGCGCTCTATCTCCTCTGGCGTTCGCCAGTCCGCGCGGGTGGTGTCCATCGCCTCGATGCTGGCCGGGACGGGGAACACCGCCAGCGCCGCGAAGTCCTCTGGTTGCAACTCGTCGGGATGGAACGTCACGTTGACGACCCGGAATGGCAAGGCACGCACGGCCTGCGTGAGTTGTGCCAGCCCGAAAGCGGGCGTCAATTCTGCGTGTAATGTCACGGTGGCCGCTTGCAATCTGCGGATGAGGGCAGGGGAGGGGTACCAGGTCGCCAGGGACACGCCGCCGATGATTTCCACGCCGTCCACGCCCGTGTCCAGGATGCGCCCAATCTTGTCCTCCAGGGATTCAGGCCAGCGGACGAGGGAGCCGGTGCTGATAAGGAGTTTGGTCATGCGCTCATACCTCTTGCCATTTCGGCTTTCCTGTCAATTTGTCTGCGCGTTCCTGGCTCATCGGCCAATTGCAGTTCTTGCATCTATAATACCCCAAGGGCAAGAGCTTCCTCTTCCCACAAATCGGACA
>Ga0307380_10007114_pt1:5000-14603 | contig 14603 bp, 12 predicted proteins | sample UN3MG_FD_202239 | JGI IMG/M metagenome (GOLD analysis project Ga0307380, IMG submission 202239) | Soil microbial communities from Risofladan, Vaasa, Finland - UN-3 | ecosystem: Environmental > Terrestrial > Soil > Coastal area > Acid sulfate soil | place: Finland: Risofladan, Vaasa... | reverse complement strand
TTGGGTTGAGCACATACTCGCTGTTGATATATCCCACACGGGCTGCACCGATCGGGCCGTCAAACGGGATTCCCGAGATCGCAAGTGCGGCTGACGCGCCAATCATTGCCGGAATATCGGAATCAATTTCACTGTCAGAAGACAAGACGGTGGCAATGACCTGAACTTCGTTGAGGAAACCATCAGGGAAGAGCGGTCGAATGGGCCGGTCGATCAGACGGCAGGTAAGGACTTCTTTTTCAGACGGACGGCCTTCGCGCTTGAAAAATCCACCGGGGATCTTGCCGGCTGCGTAGGTTTTTTCCTGATAGTCGACGGTCAGGGGAAAGAAAGCCTGCCCTGGACGGACTTCTTTCTTGCCAACGACGGTGACGAGAACAACGGTGTCGTCGAGATGCACCATGACTGCGCCATGTGCCTGACGGGCGATCTCGCCGGTTTCGATAGTAAGTTGGTGTCGCCCGTATTGAATGGTTTTCCGAATAGCGTTCAAAAGACTGCCCTCAAATGTAAAAGTGGCGCGGAAACGTTATCCGCGCCAAACCACCGGACAATGAATTGTCCGCAAGAATTTATAGGAATTTTCAGGGTGCTGCAGGGGACGGGACACGGCCCGGCTATTTGCGCAGCCCGAGACTTTCGATGACCTGACGATACCGGCCAACGTCCGATCTGCGCAGATAATCCAGCAGTTTCCTGCGCTGGCTTACCATCTTCAGCAGGCCGCGACGGGAATGATGGTCCTTGGCGTGAGACTTGAAATGCCCGGTCAGATCATTGATGCGTGCTGTCAGCAGTGCAACCTGAACTTCGGGAGAACCGGTGTCACTCTTCCCCCTCTGATAGCTGGTCACCAATTCTGCTTTCTGGACCGTCGTTATAGCCATTACTCTTTGTCTCCGCAAGAAAGGCGGCGATTATAACCGCCAAAACCTCGTTTTCCAAGCAATTTTCCGTATTTACAACGCACTACGGCGCCGACGAAACCAGACGTTTCGGCTTCAGCGATCCGTCGCTGGATATTTCCCCCAAACCGAGGAAATCACCCTGCTCCGAATACACCCGAACCTGCCCTGGCGCGACATTATCCAGCCCGTAAACACGCAGGCCGTGCCCGAGCCGTGTGCTGTCGGACAGGGTCAATCTCACTTCGGGCATATCACCCAGCAACAGATCGATCGGTCTGAGCACTGCCAACCGCCCCGCCAGCGGCATTCGGTCCAGCGCTTCCAGCCCGACGGCTTCGCTGACCTCGATTGACCCAATCGCCATGCGGCGCAATCCTGTCAGGTACGCGCCGCACCCGAGTCGATCTCCAAGATCTTCAGCCAGGGTCCGAATGTAGGTCCCCTTGCTGCACCTGACCGAAATCTCCAGCGTCTCTGTCGATTGCCGCGTCGCCTCAAATTCCAGAATATGGACGCGCCGGGTTGCGCGTTCCACGCTGATGCCTTTTCTGGCAAGGCTATAGAGTGGTCGGCCATTGACCTTAACGGCGCTATACATAGGCGGCAGCTGGTCGATTTCACCTGTCAGCGCCTTGACCGCGAGGTGCAGCCTGGCATCGTCGAAATCGGGTGGCGCCCCGGCAGAGAGTTCGCCCTCTGCGTCACCCGTCGAACTGCGCCATCCCAACCGCAGGCTGGCGCGGTAAGTCTTGGATGACTCAAGCAACGGGTGGGAAAATTTTGTCGCCTCGCCCAGGCAAATCGGCAGCAGACCTGAAGCGAGAGGATCAAGCGTACCGGTATGACCCGCCTTTGCGCGGTCAAACATCCGGCGCACTTGCTGCACTGCCGCGTTGGATGTCAGCGTCGGTGGCTTGTCAAGCAGGACGACACCGCTGATCCTGCCCGGGTTACCCGGTCCCTGGCTGACGGGATCTGACAGGCGGTCAACCCTCGTCGGTTGAGTCGCCAACGGCCCGCTCGATCAGGCGAGACAGTCGTGCGCCGCGTTCTATCGACTCATCGTAGACAAAATGCAAATCTGGAACCGTCCTGATGCGCAACGACTTCGCCAGGCGAGAGCGCAACAATCCCGAAGCGCTATGCAATCCCTCAAGTGCTGGCTGAATTGCGTCTTCGCCACGCAGGGTTGTAAAAAAAACCTGCGCATGATGACCATCCCCACTGACTTCAACATCCGTGACGGTGACCAGTTCGACTCGCGGATCCTTTAACTCTGTGTGAATCAACCCTGCAATCTCTCGCTGGATATGATCGGCGAGCCGTCCTGCTCGGGAGGTGTTTTTTGCCAAAACGGCTTTACCAGGGCGCTTGCGTCAAGACTGCCGGTCAAAGCGTCCGGGCAACCTCGACGACTTCGTAGACCTCGAGCTGATCACCCTCTTTCAGGTCGGCGAAGTTCTTGATCGATAACCCGCACTCGAAGCCGGCTTTCACTTCGCGCACATCTTCCTTGAAGCGCTTCAGCGAATCGAGCTCACCGTCGTGAATGACCACGCTGTCGCGGAGAATGCGCACGGACGCCCCCCGCTTGACGCTCCCTTCAAGCACATAACAACCGGCGACAGCACCAACTTTGGATATCCGGAAAACCTGGCGGATTTCGACAATTCCAAGAACCGTTTCCTTCTGCTCTGGCGCGAGCAGCCCGCTGAGTGCTGCCTTCACTTCATCAACAGCGTCATAAATGACGTTGTAATAATGCACGTCAATGCCGTGCGCCGCGATGAGCTTACGGGCCATTGCGTCAGCCCGCGTATTGAAGCCGATGAGCACAGCGTTCGATGCCAGTGCCAGATTCACATCCGACTCAGTAATTCCGCCCACACCGGAATGAACAATGTTCACGCGAACCTCTTCGGTCGACAGGCCTCGAAGCGCATGCGCCAGCGCTTCACTCGAGCCCTGCACGTCAGCCTTGATGATCAAGGCAAGCGTTTTCATTTCGCCAGCCTTCATCTGGTCAAACATGTTGTCAAGTTTCGCGGCTTGCTGTTTGGCCAGCTTGACCTCGCGAAACTTGCCTTGCCTGAACAACGCAATCTCCCGCGCCTTACGCTCGTCACCAAGGACGATGACTTCCTCTCCTGCGATCGGCACGTCCGACAACCCCTGGATTTCAACGGGAATCGAGGGGCCTGCCTCCTGAATCTGATGGCCGGTTTCGTCGAGCATTGCCCGCACCCGTCCGAATACGGCTCCAGCCAACACTATATCCCCACGCTTGAGCGTACCTGCTTGCACAAGCACAGTGGCAACCGGCCCTCGGCCCTTGTCCAGCCGCGACTCAATTACGACTCCACGCGCAGGTGCGTCTTTCGGCGCCTTGAGGTCGAGAATCTCGGCCTGTAACAACGAGGCTTCGAGTAGTTTGTCGATCCCCTGTCCGGTCTTCGCGGACACTTCGACGAACATTGTGTCTCCGCCCCAGTCTTCAGGCACGACCTCGCGTTGGGCCAGTTCCTGTTTAATGCGCTCGGGATTAGCCTCGGGCTTGTCAATTTTGTTAACCGCCACAACGATCGGTGTATTGCCGGCCTTCGCGTGGTGAATTGCTTCAATGGTTTGTGGCATCACACCGTCATCAGCAGCCACAACCAGTATCACCAGGTCCGTCACCTTGGCGCCCCGTGCCCGCATTGCAGTGAAGGCCTCATGCCCCGGAGTATCCAGGAAAGTCACCATTCCGCCCGCCGTGTTGACGTGATACGCGCCGATGTGCTGGGTGATACCCCCGGCTTCACCGCTGGCGACGCGGCTGCGCCGGATTTGGTCAAGCAATGATGTCTTGCCGTGGTCGACATGGCCCATGACGGTTACCACGGGTGCCCGTGGCTCCAGCTGGAGATCAAGCTCACCGCTTTCTTCCTCCAGGAATGACTCCGGATCTACGGTCTTGGCCTTCTTTGCCTTGTGGCCCATCTCGTCGACCATGATCATGGCCGTTTCCTGATCGATCACCTGGTTGATTGTCACCATTTGACCGAGTTTCATCAGCATCTTGATGACCTCAGCCGCCTTGACCGACATCTTGTGAGCCAATTCACCGACAGTGATTGTCTCGGGAATCAACACCTCACGAACAATGGGCTCGACCGGCGCTGCCTGCTCCTGTGACGCATGATCATGCGATCGGTTCTTGTGCCGGTTACGTGTATGCCAACCTTCGCCGCCAACAGACACGGCTCCGCGCGTCTTCATGGTTCTGCGGCGACTGTTATCGTCCTTCCACGGTGGCGGCGTACGCTTTGCCGGCTTCTTGGGCGCTGGCTTGACGTCAGGTTTGTGAAGGGTGCCTTCCGTGCCCGCCTTCTTCGCTGCCACTACCGGAGCTTTCTCCTTGGCGGCTGCCACTGCCTTTTCCTCAACGGCTGGTTTCGGCGCTTCTTCTTCGGCTTTCTGCTCGGCTTTCTGCTCAGCTTTCTTCTTGCGCGCATCTTCCTTCGCAGCAAGATCCGACGCCTGGCGTGCGAGCAGTTCGGCTTGCTTGCGCGCTTCTTCACTGCGCAATGCCTCCTGCTTCGCATCGACTTCCAACTTCGCGGCTTCCGGCACTGCAGCTTTCTCTTCGCTTTCCGCTGCGGCGTCGCGTTTCACCAGGACCCGCTTCTTGCGAACCTCCACCTGGATGGTTCGCGCCGGCCCACGGCCATCCGACTTGCGGATCTCGGTCGTCTGGCGCCGGGTCAGCGTAATGCGCTTCTTGCTCTCGGTCGCCCCGTGCGCCTTGCGAAGGTACTCGAGCAACTTCGTCTTGTCGCCTTCGGTCAGAGCGGTTTCTTCGCTCAGTGCCTTCTTAACGCCAGCGGACTTGAGCTGCTCTACCAGTTTTTCAACTGGCAGCTTCAGCTCAGTGGCAAACTGGGCAACGTTTACTTTGGCCATTTAGCGCCTCCAACCTCTCAATTTTCCGCGAACCACGGTGCACGGGCCGTCATGATCAGTTCCTTGGCTCGCTCCATATCCATCTCAACCAGTTCGACGAGATCATCCGCTGCGAGGTCCGCAAGATCTTCCTGCGTTGTGACACCCTTAGCAGCCAGCAGACGCGCCGTCTCGCTGTCCATACCCTCAAGACTTAACAAGTCACCCGCCACTGCCTCGACGTGTTCTTCGCTGGCAATTTCTTGCACCAGTAATGTATTACGCGCCCGGCTTCGCAGTTCTTCCACAGTGTCCTCATCAAACGCATCAATCTCGAGCATTTCGTTGACGGGAATGTAGGCGACCTCCTCAAGCGTGGTGAAGCCTTCCTGCACCAGCACATCGGCCAGCTCTTCATCCACATCGAGCTTTTCCACGAACAGGGAGCGAATTTCGGAGAACTCCTCGGCACTTTTCTGCTTGGACTCTTCTTCCGTCATGATGTTGAGCTCCCAGCCACTGAGCTCGCTTGCAAGCCTGACGTTTTGTCCCCCACGTCCGATCGCCTGCGCAAGGTTTTCCTCATCGACGACGATATCCATGCTGTGCTTTTCCTCGTCAACCGTGATCCTGCTTACTTCGGCAGGTGCGAGCGCGTTAATCACGAACTGAGCGGCCTCCGGCGACCACAGTACGATGTCTACCCGCTCACCGGCCAATTCTCCGGTGACTGCCTGCACCCGCGAACCGCGCATTCCGACGCAGGTTCCAATCGGATCAATGCGCTGATCATTGGACTTCACCGCGATTTTTGCCCGCGAACCCGGATCACGCGCCGCCGCTTTGATCTCAAGCAGCCCTTCCTCAATCTCGGGCACTTCAAGCTCAAACAGCTTCGCAAGGAACTCCGGCACTGTTCGTGACAGGATAAGTTGCTGGCCGCGTGCGGCCCGGTCGACTTTCAGCAGATAGGCGCGAACCCGGTCACCAATACGAAGGTTCTCCTTCGGAATCATTTGCTCCCGCGGCAAAATTGCCTCGATTCGTCCCGATTCGATGATGGCGTTGCCGCGCTCCATCCGTTTGATGCTGCCGGTAACAATAAACTCTTCACGTTCAAGAAAATCATTCAGAATCTGCTCGCGCTCCGCGTCGCGAATCTTCTGCAAGATCACCTGTTTTGCCGCTTGCGCGCCGATTCGTCCGAACTCAATCGGCTCCAGCGGTTCTTCAATGTAACCTTCGAGCTCGATATCCGGATCAATCTTTCGCGCTTCTTCGAGCGTCAACTGCCTTGCCGGCTCCTCAATCTCGTCATCAGGCATAACCTGCCATCTGCGAAAGCTCTCGTAGTCGCCCGTTTCCCGGTCAATTGACACCCGAGCTTCGGTATCTTCCTTGAACCGCTTATTGGTAGCGGACGCAAGTGCCAGTTCGAGCGAGGCAAAGACAATATCCTTGTCCACGTTCTTTTCTCTCGCAAGGGCATCAACCAGCATGAGTAACTCGCGGCGCATTTCTCTTATCTCCAATCTAGATTTCCGGGATCAGGCGGGCTTTTCTGATGTCCACAATTTCCAGTGACACCAGCGCCCCGTCAATCTCCAGCTTTACTGTTTTCGTGTCGGCACCACGCAGGACGCCGACAAAATTCCTCTGCCCGTCAAGAGCGAAGTTCATGCGTATCGAAGCTTTCTCGCCCTCGAAGCGCTGAAAGTCCACCGCTTTGCGTAACGGGCGATCCAGGCCAGGAGAAGACACCTCCAGCCGGTCGTAATCAATGCCCTCAACCTGAAACAGATGCGACAGATGATTACTTACCAAAGCACAATCATCCACCGAAATACCTTCTGCCTTGTCGATAAATACCCGAAGCAACTTGCTGTGGTTCGAACGCTCAATATCGACGAACTCGTAACCGAGCCCGGGCAGCGTACGATCGAGCAATTCAAGAAGGTCCATTGTCAGCAACGATACAAATAAAAAATGGGCCCTTGGCCCATCGGAAAAACGGGCACTCGGCCCAGTGTCGCTTTTCTGGAGCCGAATTCTACCAAAGGCATGCGCTAAATCAAAGCCGTTAAAGGGATTTTTGAAAGGGAGACGGCGCCTTCCACATTTCTGCCCTGCCACCCAACACGACTCGAAATGGCACTCACCACCAACTCAAAATTTTCGTGTTCTAGAACCAGATCAATCGACCGCGCATGGTTACCGGTAATTTGAACACCGATAGACTTCCACACACCGGTCTTTCCAGACAACTCACGGCCGGAGAGGACCTGGCTCTCGATCTGTGCTTTATGGTCCCTAAAAGACCCCTTCTGGATTACGTCGGCGTTTTACGGGAGCCTGCCAGTACCCGTCCCGCCTCCGACCCCACATTTACTGGTGCAAAGGTGCATCTGCACCCATGTCAAAGCCGGAACCAACCCGGGGTCGCAATCCCTTTCGGTGAATCGGCAGCACGTGCGCGATCCGCAGGAAGCGCCTGATTACCCAGCCTCAAACGGGACACAAGTCGGTCAGCCAATAAAAAAGCCCACCCTTTTTGGGGGTGGGCTTTTTCGTTTTGGAGCCTGGCAGTGTCCTACTTTCGCACGGTATACCTCGCACTATCATCGGCGCTGAGGCGTTTCACGGTCCTGTTCGGGATGGGAAGGAGTGGGACCACCTCGCTATGGCCGCCAGGCAAAGCTTTGATTCTTTGCGCTTAACAAACTGGAAGAAGTCTTGGGTTGTCTGGATTGCTGTTGCCAAGTCCTGGCAAGCGCCCATTAACCTGTGTGTCCAATACACAAGGCTATAGGATCAAGCCGCACGGGCAATTAGTATCGGTTAGCTCAACGCATTGCTGCGCTTGCACACCCGACCTATCAACGTTGTCGTCTGCAACGACCCTTAAGTGGGGTTAAACCCCAGGGAAGTCTCATCTCGAGGCGAGTTTCCCGCTTAGATGCTTTCAGCGGTTATCTCTTCCGTAGTTAGCTACCCGGCAATGCAACTGGCGTCACAACCGGTACACCAGGGCTACGTCCACTCCGGTCCTCTCGTACTAGGAGCAGCCCCCCTCAAACTTCCAACGCCCACGGTAGATAGGGACCAAACTGTCTCACGACGTTCTAAACCCAGCTCGCGTACCACTTTAAATGGCGAACAGCCATACCCTTGGGACCGGCTACAGCCCCAGGATGTGATGAGCCGACATCGAGGTGCCAAACCTCCCCGTCGATATGAACTCTTGGGGGAGATCAGCCTGTTATCCCCGGCGTACCTTTTATCCGTTGAGCGATGGCCCTTCCATACAGAACCACCGGATCACTATGTCCTGCTTTCGCACCTGCTCGACCCGTCAGTCTCGCAGTCAAGCACGCTTTTGCCATTGCACTTTCAGCGCGATGTCCGACCGCACCAAGCGTACCTTCGAACTCCTCCGTTACCCTTTGGGAGGAGACCGCCCCAGTCAAACTGCCTACCATGCACGGTCCCCGATCCCGATCAAGGGACCTGGGTTAGAACCGCAATACAACCAGGCTGGTATTTCAAGGTTGGCTCCATGAGAGCTAGCGCCCCCACTTCAAAGCCTCCCAGCTATCCTACACAAATTCCATCACAGTCCAATGCAAAGCTACAGTAAAGGTGCACGGGGTCTTTCCGTCTAGCCGCGGGTAGATTGCATCATCACAACCATGTCAACTTCGCTGAGTCTCAGGAGGAGACAGTGTGGCCATCGTTACGCCATTCGTGCAGGTCGGAACTTACCCGACAAGGAATTTCGCTACCTTAGGACCGTTATAGTTACGGCCGCCGTTTACCGGGGCTTCAATCAAGAGCTCTCACCCCATCATTTAACCTTCCGGCACCGGGCAGGCGTCACACCGTATACGTCCACTCATCGTGTTAGCACAGTGCTATGTTTTTAATAAACAGTCGCAGCCACCGATTCTCTGCAACCCTCTCGAGCTCCGGGAGCAAGTCCCTTCACCCTAACAGGGCACACCTTCTTCCGAAGTTACGGTGTCAATTTGCCGAGTTCCTTCTCCTGAGTTCTCTCAAGCGCCTGAGAATTTTCATCCCGCCCACGTGTGTCCGTTTACGGTACGGTCACTATGTAACTGAAGCTTAGAGGCTTTTCCTGGAAGCATGGTATCAGCAGCTTCGCGGAGACAAGCTCCACTGGTCCCGTGCCTTGGCGTTAACGACCTCCCGGATTTGCCTAAGAGATCCGCCTACACACTTCACCGGGACATCCAACACCCGGTCTGCCTAACCTTCTCCGTCCCCCCATCGCATTACATAGCGGTTCTGGAATATTAACCAGATTCCCATCAGCTACGGCTTTCGCCCTCACCTTAGGGGCCGACTCACCCTGCGCCGATGAACGTTGCGCAGGAAACCTTGGGCTTTCGGCGAGGGGGCCTTTCACCCCCTTTATCGCTACTCATGTCAGCATTCGCACTTCCGATATCTCCAGCAATCCTTACAGATCACCTTCGCAGACTTACGGAACGCTCTCCTACCACTCAAAATGCCCCGAAGGACATCTCGAATCCGCAGCTTCGGTTTATGACTTGAGCCCCGGTACATCTTCCGCGCAAGACGACTCGACCAGTGAGCTATTACGCTTTCTTTAAAGGGTGGCTGCTTCTAAGCCAACCTCCTGGCTGTCTGGGCCTTCTCACTTCGTTGACCACTTAGTCATATATTCGGGACCTTAGCTGGCGGTCTGGGTTGTTTCCCTCTTGTGTCCGGACGTTAGCACCCGGTGCAC
>Ga0307380_10007111_pt1 | contig 14604 bp, 13 predicted proteins | sample UN3MG_FD_202239 | JGI IMG/M metagenome (GOLD analysis project Ga0307380, IMG submission 202239) | Soil microbial communities from Risofladan, Vaasa, Finland - UN-3 | ecosystem: Environmental > Terrestrial > Soil > Coastal area > Acid sulfate soil | place: Finland: Risofladan, Vaasa | collected... | reverse complement strand
CGATTAGGCTAAAAGAGGCGTTTAGTTCTACCTCTGACTCTATCTCCTCTTAGATAAACACGCTTCTTCCTTGATTATTAATCAAAGGCACTTTATGAATGAAACAAGAAATACTTAATATTTACCTTCAGCTTCTCTCTCCATCTTTGCGAGTCTCGTGTAATAATCTGGGAATTCATTTAGATGGGCGAGTGCTATCTTGCCAGTTATTATGGGGTCATCGTTAGTGACATTAGTATGAGGGCCTACGAGACCGTGCTCCAACTCCACGTCTAATCCCATTCTGTATTGCTCGACATCAAACTTACTCCAGTCAATATCTAGAGTTTCCCCAATCCTTTTCGCCTCTTTTGCTGTGAAGTGTTTTTTACTCATAATGTGCCCACCTCCTGAATGAGTTGGATATATAATAAAAGCAAAGAACCAATCCTTATTTCCTCCGATGTATTCAATATATCAGGCTACTTCTTGATTTTTTCTTTCCCCTAAGCTCATGTAACCCCGCAATTTCTTCCTGTCTACTCTTAGAAACCCGAAGACCATTCTTCTCCATCCCCAGTTAATCCAGCCACGAGACCAGAACAACCACATTGCAAATACAATAGCTAATACCAAGAAACCAAGGACTACGTAGTATCCATATGACCATTGCAGTTCGGGCATATTTACAAAATTCATTCCGTAAACACCAACGATTAGCGTCAAAGGTAAAAAAATTGCTGCCACAATTGATAAGATTTTCATAACCTCATTTTGCCGGTTAGCAACGGATGACAAATACATAGATAAAGCATTATCGGTCATATCTCGGACAGATTGGTTTAAATCTTCTATGCGCACGATGTGGTCATAAATATCTCTAATAGAAAATCCTGGAGGCTTCTTTTATTATCGAGTAATCACCTCTACTTATGCGTGGTTATTTCGGTTTCCTCAACTTAGATAAAAAGTGCCCGATGCTATTCAAGCTCGTTAATTATTTTTCTCCACAGGAGTATTACCAAAGTAAAGCTTGGTATGCGGCCAAGGATTTTCTATATCCTCTTCATCAAACCGCTCCTTCAGACGCTTGCGGAGTTCACCAGGTCCGAAAGTCCAAATTGAAATCAAACCTATTATTTTACCCCCTTCCATGAAATTTTAAATGCAGCTTATTATGATGCAAGATAAAATTATCGTCAAGTGTGTTGAAAAGGTATAATACGCAAGTAAACGAGAATAAAATAGGTATACTTCAGCTTTTTACCCGCTAACATTAATATCACCATTATATTGTAAAGGAGAAGACAATGAAGAGATTATCTACCATCCAAAGGCCAGATGTTTCGCAAAGGGAAGCTTTAGTATTACGAATAGAGCGTATGACTGAAGCGCCTCTATTGATTTTAGCTTTCGCCATGATTCCACTCCTTGTTGGCCCTTTCTTGTGGGAGCTCTCACCGCATGAAGAAACCATGTTTCTTACCCTTGATTCGTTTATATGGGCACTATTTGCGGTTGACCTGATTATCAAAACGGCAGTTGCCCCCCACAGATTAGCCTATATCCGCAGGCATTGGCTCGAAGTATTGATCGTTCTCATACCATTTTTCAGACCTTTGCGTATTCTAAGAATATTTCTCTTTGGTTCCAGGGCCTGGCTTGGATTCAGGCGGTTAGTGCACATTGACTTCTTACTGGTTTACGGAATAGGCCTTGTTATTATTGCATCGACAGCAGTGGCTTCTATCGAAGGGGGAGAACAGGCTTCCATTCATTCTTTTGCCGATGCGCTCTGGTGGGCGGTGGTTACTATTACCACTGTCGGTTACGGGGATATGGTGCCAGTAACAGTAGCCGGTAGAGCGGTGGCTACTGTGCTAATGATTGGAGGAGTAGCATTTTTCAGTGGGGTAACTGCAAACCTGGCTTCATTTCTGGTTAAAGGTAGTGAGACAGAAAAGAAAGCACTATCCCAATTGTCTAAAGAATTGGTAAACTTACGTGGAGAGATAGCGAAGTTAAGTAAAGAAGTTTCAAGATAATCATGTGAGCGACACAATGATTAAACGGAGCTATAATAATAGCGAAGTTGTTTATTTAATTGTATTACTTATAAGAATTATAAATAGGTGGTGCTAAATTGAAAGTGAAACTAAACTTTCTTGGGGCAGCCCAGAATGTAACCGGTTCCAGCTTTCTGCTGGAATCTAACAATACCAGGATTTTGGTGGATTGTGGACTATATCAAGAGAGGGAGCTAATGAGTCGAAACTGGGAGCCATTCCCCGTGGACCCGGCGTCTATTGATGCGGTTTTGCTAACTCACGCGCACCTTGATCACTGTGGACTTTTACCAAAACTCGTGCGCGATGGTTTCCGTGGCAATATCTATTGCACCGAAGCAACTGCCGAAATCACTCAAATCATACTCATTGACTCAGCTCGCCTGCAGGAAGAAGACGCTCAGTTCAAGAAGATGAGGCATGAGCGAGAGGGCAGGAAAGGCCCCTTCCCTGAGATTCCACTTTACACGGTTGACGATGCAAAGGCAACATTCTCCCTTTTTTCACCTGTGAAATATAAAGAGCCTCTTCCCATTGGTAAGAGAATAAAGGCTACGTTCTGCGATGCTGGCCATGTCCTGGGCTCTTCGATGATTAAGATAGAGGTGAATCAAGACGGTGAAAGAAGGACAATAATATTTTCGGGAGACGTTGGTCGATGGAACAAACCAATATTGCGGGATCCGACCTTCATTGACGATGCCGATTATATCTTGGTTGAGTCTACATATGGTGACAGGGTACACGAAGATGTCGCTGATATCAGTGAGCGCCTTGCGGAAGTGATAAATTCAACCCGTCGAGCTGGGGGGAACATTGTTGTCCCAAGCTTTGCCCTGGAGCGAAGTCAGGAGATTCTATATTACATGAACCAGTTACTGATCGAGAATCGTATCCCGCACCTGATGGTTTTTCTTGATAGCCCTATGGCTATAAGTATAACTGAGGTATTTAAACGCCATTCTGAATTGTATGATAAGGAGATGACACAGCTTGTTTTGAGAAAGAAGTCGCCTTTTGAGTTTCCGAATTTAGTAATGACCCAAAATACTGAGGAATCAAAAGCAATTAACCATATAAAAGGTACTGTGATGATAATAGCTGGCTCTGGGATGTGTACTGGAGGCAGAATAAAGCATCACTTAGTAGCTAATATCTCTAGGAAAGAGAGCACCATACTTTTTGTGGGATATCAGGCTGTGGGTACGCTTGGCAGGCATATAATTGATGGGGCAAAAAAAGCAAGAATACTAGGCAATTACCATCCCGTAAAGGCAAGAATAGAGCAAATTCACGGTTTCTCCTCACACGCCGACAGAGACGAACTATATAACTGGCTGTCCAAGCTAAAAAGAGCACCTAGGAGTGTATTTATTGTCCATGGAGAAGAGAGGTCAGCGATAAGCTTTAGCAGCTTTGTTAAAGAAAAAACGAATTGGAATGTAATAATTCCACGGTATGGTGACGAATTTACCCTGGAATGAGGTCAAAGTTCTCAACTCTTTATACTCTTGTCGGTTAATTACTAGAGTCAATGCTATGTATAAACAGCCTTGCCGTTGTTATACTTTGAAGCTTGTTAGTTCGAGTTCAAGGCCTTACGCAATGTCTCCTCTGCTTGTTTGTTTGCTTCTTCAGCTCCTTTTACCGCAGCATATCCCAGGTATTTCTTAAAGTCTATGAATTTTCCCACACCGTTTATCAACATGCCTGGAATTTTTGAATCTTTAAGAAAAAAGGCATATAGCTCCTCTCCGAACTTTTTACCTATTTTTTCATAAGATATTTCCCCAGACAGCGTTGTTATAGCTGTCTTTAATTGGTTATAGGCTCCCCTCAACTGGGCAAGATCGCTGGTTAAGGTTGTATTTTCTGATTCTAATTCTTTTATTCTTAAATCCAGCTCAGATATTTGTGATTTTAAATTTCCTACCTCTTCATTATGCTCGTTTTTTATCGCTTTTATTTGCGATTCATAGTTTTCCTTTAATTGCTCCTTTTCCTCACGGAGGGTTCTTATCTGTGCTCTTAAATCATCTATATCAGCCAATTTCCCTGCCAGCGCTTCGTGGTCAATCTTTGACTCCTTAAGGTCTTCTCCTACTATTGTAGTGAGCTTTTCCAAAAACGCTTTAGAATCAGTTCTTAACTCCTTATACTCTTCTCCTAATATTCCGACTACCCTTCCCATAAGTTCGTCATATCTCGTATTCGCTCGATTCCGCTCATCTTCTAACGCCATTATGTAAGATCTTAAGTCTCCTACCTTCCCGCCATACTGCTTGTTTAGTAGAGCATATATCGCAGAGGCAACTCTCTTGGCCACAGCTTCACCATAGCCCTTTATATCACTTCTTCGTGGGCCAAGTACCTTACTAATCAACTTATCCTCTCGTTGAAGAAGTTCATCGTAATCTTTCAGCCCTGCATCGACTACCGGGTCTAATCCTGCGCTGTTATATAATTGTTCTGCCAGTTGTGTTTCTTCCAAGCTCACTTTCTCGATTTTTATAAGCTGATTTTTCCCCGTAACCTTTTTATTTTTCCCCATTTTTGCCTCCAATTGTTCGTATTAACAGAGGCGAATAGACAAAGTACCACACAGTAATAGAGCCAGTGTCTCCACCGCAATAATTATACATCTTCTGATGGAAACATATATCGTCACTGGTCTCGAATCATCAGCCATTCACTACGGCAGTTGAGGGTCACCGGAATAATATGAACGCTCAGTAAAGTTGGCACACCTTTCATTAGATTGCACAATGAAGTAAGAATTCAAGCTTTTATTGCTTAATGTTCTCCTTTCCGGAATCTCCCCTAAGGTAATTTATCATTGGCTTCGTAATTAGCGGAACCACATCAGCAATCATATGCGGCATGAGATTCATCATGACTTTCGGCATCAATTCCGGCATCTGCTCCTTCATATAGTCAGGCATAGGTATGCGCTCCTCCACACGCTTGAGCATAACCGACATAACCTTGGGCATCATCAAAGGCAGCAGCCTGGGGAAGAGAACAGGAAATAAAGGCTTCATGAGATTCAATAATCCTGGCATCTTGCCCATAGCTCGCATCATGGCTCCCATACGTAGCGGCATGGCGTCAATGAGTTCCGGCCACATAGTGCCCATGAGTTGGGCGAAGCCCTCGGGTGTCATTAGAGCTATCATAGCCTCGAAGACCGTCCATTGCCTCTGTACCTCGGGGTTGGGGTCGGGAAAATCATAACCCAGGGCTGACGCGGCAAAGCGTGCTAGGTCTACGGTCTCAATGGGCAGCTTCTTCTTTTCGGCGGTAACCCGGAACTGAAACTCGCAGCATGGGCATAAAGCGAGCATCTTTTCTGCGCCTGTTCTCATTGCCTCATCCATTCGTGCCTGACCAATATCAGCCGCCACTGAAGGCTCTTTTAGCAGGGTAAGAACACTACCACAGCAATGCGCCCATTCCCGGTTGTATTCCATTTCAGCAAACTCCACACCGGGGATAGCTTTGATAAGCTCGCGCGGCGCATCATAAACACTTGATACACGACCGATATGACATGAGTCATGAAGGGTTACCTTTGACTTTCTACCACTATCAGGGAAAGCAAATTCACCGGACTTAATTCGCTCAACCACCATTTCACTATAGTGTTTCGCCTCGATATTGTAGTCGATATCAAGTTTCTCCGCCCACCTTGGATAAATCTGGCGCCACATCATATCGCAAGCCGGGCAGGAGGTAACGACAGTTTCAACGCCAGCCTCCTTCATTGTTTGGATGTTGGCTCTCATTGTCTCCTCAAATACATCCCATTTGCCGCAGACAAGCATCGGTGTGCCACAGCAATTGTCCTTCTTGCCAAGATAGATGAAATCGACGCCGGCGGCATCAAGTAAACGGGCGGTAGCCATAGCTATGTCAGTTTCAACATGGCTAGCCGTGCATCCGGCGAAGTAGGCGATTTTTGCCTTACGGGATGGACCGTGTTTCTCTTTGAGGTCTTCGGGAAACCAGGCATCACGGTCCTTGCGGTAGGCTGCCCAGATATCTCCCTCCTTCTGCAGTGCCGCTGCCATCATCTCGAATGGTGGGAAGGTCATCCTTTTCTCTTTATCGATAAGCTGGCCACGCAGTTTCATCCAGGAAGGTTCGATGGGAAGGGATGCCGAACAACGCAGATTACACAGTTCACAAGTTGTGCAGGCAAGGATGGTATCCACCATAAACTGGCTCCATTCCTCACGTCCCTCCATGTATTCTCGTAGCCAGTACCATTTGCCTCGTGGGCTCTGGCTTTCCCAGCCACGACCGTAGAACTGGTCACATTCGTCAATGCAATAGCCACATTGTGAGCAACCATAAGCATACCAGGCAATATCTGCCGGGATGCCTCGCACCGGCTTGGTTGGCCTTTCCCCCACATGGGTGATGACACGGTTGCCAAATGGACGAATAAGCGGTTCAATAGCCATGGCGAAGGTCATAACTTTAGATATAATGCTACCGCCGATGACTTTACCCGGATTAAAAATGGACTTTGGATCAATTTTATTTTTAAAAGACTTAAGACGGGTAACTGTCTCCTTGCCCATTATTTCTCTCGCTTTATTGGCGAAATAAAGGCCGGTAGAATAGGGCCGTCCACCGTGCTTTTCGGCAATTTTCATGATGGTAAGTGCCAGACTAAATACAAAGTTATAGCTATAGTGGCGCTGGTCACTGGGAATAAAGCCGAGGATTACCACCTCGGGTTGACCATTTAAGCTCTCTTTTATTACCACGCCCTCTTTCACCACGGGCTGGTCCACCTTATTTTCAATCTCAGCCAAGACATTACCCATCTCAGAGAGGGGTACAATAAATTCAGCGGGCACTAGGCTGGGACCTAACCGCTTCACAATCATAATTTTAAAGCGGTTTTTCCACTCATGCTGGGCAATGCGATCGCTTAAGAGCTCTGCCTGGCACGGCTTCATAATTTCGGGCAGACTGTCCATGACAATACCGCAGTCCTTCTTGCGGAAGGCTAATGTGGTGATGTAGGACGCGGGCAGGAGTACCCTTTCCTCAACGGGATATTCAAAGTGCTCCATCAAGGGAGCTTTATTCTTCAGCTCCGCCATACGCGGGTTGATAAAGAGCAGTGACCAGATTGGCAGGTTTCGGTCTATGATAGACTTGAACAATTGCTGCAGGTCATGGACATCTGGACAACCGATGGCAACCACCTCTGTTTCCTCTAATGGCTGGATGAGGAGTGTTACTTCGCTGATAAGCCCGGTGGTACCCTCGGCAGCCGATATCAGGTCGAGTTCATCTCCAGTGAATTCTCTGACCTCGCCATCAGGCATTACCACTCGGGCACTTACTACATTTTCGCGAAACCATCCCGCTTCAAAAGAACCAATGCCGGCTCCTCCCTGAGCTAACCAACCGCCAACAGTTGCCGCCGGATAACTGGATGGATATAGTCGAAGGGTAAACCCATGCTTCATCAACTCTTTATCTAACCTCTCCCAAACTACACCAGCCTCCACGGTCGCCGTTCGTTTATCCATGTCGATATGCTTTATTGCTTGCATGCGATAGAAGTCCACAACAACCCCACCCTTTACCGGTATTACGCCACCGTATCCGGATGAGGCTTTACCACGCGGGGTCAGGGGTATACCATTCTGTACTGCCCAGTGGACAAGTTCAACCAATTCCTTTTCTGTCTCCGGTTGAACCACAGCATCTGGAATAGTCTTGCCAATAAGCGGTTTGATTAAGCCAGGAACAGCAGCGATGTCATGTCCGTAGAGTTTTCTTTCAAGCTTACGGAAACAAACGCGATTGCCAAATACTTGTTCAAGTTCAGCATGCAATTTACCGTTTATTTTACTCATCACTCCTCCCTTTTCTTTGGCTAGGGTTATCCTCAATATTACATGAGTCTGGAGAGTAGTTGTTTACTTCGGAGTTGCTCAGCAATAACTTCGCGTACCAGGTCACAAGCCTCGGCTATCTTCGGATTAGCCAGCCTGTAATAGACGGTGCTGCCCTTCTTTCGAGGGGAAACTACGCCTATCCTGCGCAATACAGCAAGATGCTGTGAAGTATTCGACTGTTTGAGCCCGAGTATTTCAGTCAGCTCACCGACAGTCCGTTCGCCTCCCCGCAATTCCTTGATAATATGAAGTCGTTTAGGGTCAGACAGGGCTTTGCATAATTCAGCCTGCAGCTGCAGTGCTTCTGTCTCGATGGCATATTGTTTAATCTCTGACAAGGCGACCTCCATAAGATGAGTATACAGATCAAGATGAATATATAGATATTATAATATTATCATATTCTTATATGTTATTCAACTTCATCAATCGGGCAAGTAGCAAACGGAATTAAGGCCAAATTACGATGACACAGAGTGCTGTTTTAAAGAGGCGGTTTTTACCAAATTGCACAAACCGCTAGATTATTTAAGAAGAGAACACAATCCGTCATAAAGTAAAGTGAATTCAAAACGAGCTTAATAGCAAATATTAACTAAATTCTGGGCGTGAACAGCGTTCCAATACGAAGGATAGTCGCCGGTTCAAAAAGTAGCGAGCTAAGCTGCAATTTTCGCTACTATCGTACTTATCCTCTCCAATGCCTTCTTGATATTTTCCAAGGATGTTGCGTAGGATAGTCTAAGATGGCCTTTGCCATACTTACCGAAATGTGTACCGGGAAGAGTTGCCACCCCGGCTTCATTTAACAGGTAATCTGCCAATCGTTCGCAATCAACTCCCAATTTTTTGATATTGGGAAACACATAAAAGGCACCTTTGGGTCGGAGGCAGCTTATACCCGGGATTTGATTCAATCCTTCTACTATCAGGTCTCGTCTCTTTTTAAACTCATTCACCATCTTGGATACGCTATCTTGCGGTCCGTTTAGTGCCTCTATACCGGCATGTTGAATAAAAGGCGGCGTGCAAGATACGCTGTTCACGATTAAACGTACAACGGGTTCAATCAACTCCGGGGGCATAACGGCGTAGCCCAGGCGCCAACCAGTCATGGCGTAGGTCTTGGAAAAGCCACTTAGCAGGATGGTTCTATCCAGCATACTGGGTAGGCTGGCAATGCTGTAATGCTCTCCCTCATAAATAATATCCTCATATACCTCGTCAGAGAGGACAGTGATGTTGTACTCCCGAGCAATGTCAGCTATGAAGCGAATATCATCTTTCTCTAACATGCCGCCAGTTGGATTATGAGGCGAGTTAACGATAATAAGCTTAGTGCGGGGTGTAACCTTAGACTTTAGTTCATCTACGTCAAACCGAAAATCAAGTTCCTCTCGAAGTGGAATAGGCACTGCTTTGGCGCCAGTAAAGTTTATCATTGATTCATAGATAGGATAGAGCGGGTCGGGATATATAGCTTCATCCCCTTTCTCAAGCAACGCAAGGATTGAGTAGAATACAATGGGCTTAGCACCCGGGGTCACGATAACACGCTCTGGGTCTACCGAAACACCACGTGTTTTTTCCATCTCTTTGGCAATTTCAGCACGCAGAGGAGCTATTCCTTGAGAGTTACAGTAGTGAGTGTAACCTTCACCCAGCGCTTTAGTTGCCGCATCGCAAACGTTTTTGGGCGTAATAAAGTCAGGCTCACCAATTTCGAGATGAATTACATCCATCCCCTTGGCTTCGAGAGCTTGGGCTTGGGCTAGAACTTTGAAGGCAGACTCTGTTCCCAACCGGGTCATTCTTTCGGATAATTTCATTGTTAATTATCCTCCTGAGCTATATTTACTACCGCCTGAATCAAGGGACATCTCTGAACTGGATTTGCCATCTTTTTAAGGTGACTCGGTAGTTCAACATGGGTACCGATATAGGTTTCAGCCTCAACAAAGTGCATGGGTAAATCATCAATCTTGGCAATGAATTCTCGGAGCATAAATCTACGAACCTGTGTGCCCCACGTATAGTCCCCATTTAGCTCCAGCAAGTCGGGAATTATTTCCTCGGATAGGTCGACCATCCTGTAGCCTTTTTGTAGGTCAATCACCTTGCATACCTCCTGCCTAATATTTACGCTTCATCTACCCAAGGCTCATCTTGTATCATGGTCTTTCTTTTGCAATCCTCGCCTTTAACCTCCACTGTCACTGGCTACTTTGCTGTTTTATGTTTTATGTTTTATGTTTTACTGTCCCCCATGTCGTCCCGGTAATACATCCATCAACAACGAGCTTCGTCCCCGATATATACTTCGCCTCATCTGAGGCAAGGAATAAAGCAGCATGGGCGATATCCCATGGTTCTCCCTGCTTCCCGGTGGGAGACATCGAATCCCGCTGTCTCCACATCGCTTCAAGGTCATCACCGTAGGCTTCTTTACCGTAGGCTGCAACCATCGGGGTCTTCATTAACCCGGGTAATATGACATTTGCCCGGATCCCTTTAGGAGCATATTGAAATGCTACTTCCCGGGTAAAAGCAATCACTCCGGCCTTTGATGTAGAATAAGCACACATTGAAGCCGTAACGCTTATAGCATTGATGGAAGCAATATTTACTATGGAGCCGCTTCCTTGCTTTTCCATATAGGGCAGGACATACTTACAGGTTAAGAACATGCTTTTCACGTTAACAGTCATCACCCTATCCCAGGTCTCTTCACTACATTCAACTGGTCCACCATATCCTCCTATCCCAACATTATTATCGAGGATGTCAATGCGGCCAAAAGTCTGGATACATTTCTCAGCCATACTTTTGCAGTCACTTGCTTTGGAGACATCGGCCTTAAACGCGATGCATTCCCCGCCTTCCTCATCAATTAAACGCTTGGTCTCCTCGGCTGCCTCAAGGTTCATATCAACCGCCATGACTCGGGCTCCTTCCCGGGCAAAAAGAATGGCGGTAGCCTTCCCATTACCTATACCCGGGCCGATTGAACCGGCTCCGGTAACAATTGCTACTTTACCTTTAAGACGCTCTCCCAAGGTTTACCCTCCTTTTTATTTATATTTATGTAATTAGAAAGGAAAAAGCCGCCACTTTGAAAAATCTACTATCTCCTCGCCACAGACTATTACTGTGCTCTACTGCTATAAAGCTACCACCTCCTTTCGGCTGCTTCCGTTCACTCTCAAAGCTAGGGAAAAACTAAAAGTTTGGGTTTAAACACTTACCACTCTAGTGTTGCTTCTCCGTGCCCGTGGCTACCATCATAACAAAGCTGGCCATCACTAATTGGCTCTTCTTATTCTTACCTCAAGGGTAAAGTAATATCTTGCCTGCCTCACCGCTTTCAGCCAGCTCAAAAAGGCTTTAGGTCTCAAACATACCTATTTTGTCCCACTGTCCAAACATGAGTCTACATACCTGACCACAGGACTGGCATGAATCTGAGACATGGCATTGGATTTTAACCCTGAAAACAACTTGACGAGAAGGTAGCCCTTCACTATTTAGCGACATTATACTCTCTACCCTTAACACTCGCAAGCAAATAGTTGGATTTGAACCGCCGCTTTAATTAAGTTTCTGGCCAGAATGAATAACCCAATGGTCTAATCATTTGACGAACACGCCTGGATATAATAAACTGACACTGCTGGTCGCGGATAAGATACGAGTAGCTCCTGCAATGCCGGAATAAACTTTTTTTCTCGAGTGAAAGTTCGGGAACTGTCCAGAGTGGCCAGCTACTATTTCAAGGATAGAAATAAGTTGAATAAAACGAGAGTAGGCATTATCAATGTTACCGGTTATGCCGGGGTTGAGCTAGCACGGCTGCTCTACCAGCACCCAGAAGTAGAGCTGACTTCAGTTACCGGGCGGAGTGCGGCTGGACAGAAGTTGGGCGTGGTTTTCCCCCACCTGGTCAGCCTGGGCCTGACTGTTGAAGATGAACTGGGGGAGGTTGACTTTGTCTTCTCGGCGATGCCTCACAAGGAAAGCGCCAAAGAGGTCATCCCACTCATCAACGCTGGCATCAAGGTCGTGGACATCAGCGCCGATTTCAGGCTGCAAGATGCTGAGGAGTACCCACGCTGGTATGGTTTTAGCCACCCGGCACCGCAACTGCTGCCGAAGGCAGTCTATGGCTTAACCGAGCTATACCGGAGTCAGGTTGCCTCAGCACAGTTAGTGGCTAACCCCGGTTGCTACCCTACCGGGGCAATTTTAGCTTTAGCTCCAGCGGTTAAAGAGAGACTAATTGAGCCTGACATTATTGTTGACAGCAAGTCCGGTGTCTCCGGGGCAGGCAGAAGCCTCAGCTTGCAAACCCATTTTTCCGAAGTCAATGAAGACGCCACCGCCTATGCTCTTGAGGGGCACCGACACCTGCCCGAGATTATCCAGGAACTAAAGCTGCTTGGCGCCAAGTCACCCTCAATAACCTTTGTCCCCCACCTGATACCGATGACCAGAGGAATACTGACTACCACCTATGCCCATCTGGTCCCAGGTAAAATTGCTGCGGGGAAAAAGGGAGAAGAAGAGGTAAGGCAAATCTATCTGGATTTCTACAAGGATGAGCCCTTTGTCAGGGTAGTCGAATCACCACCCCACACCAAGCACACCTGGGGGAACAACCTCTGCCTGATTTATCCCACCATCGACCAGAGAACGGGGAGGCTCATCGTCATCAGTTGCCTAGATAACCTGGTGAAAGGGGCGGCGGGACAAGCCATACAGAATATGAACCTGATGCTCGGCCTGCCGGAAACTACCGGGCTTGAGGCGCTGGCGATTTATCCGTGAAATACCGAGCGCTCCCCTATTTCGGAGCCGTCTCCCTTTCCACCATCTCCCTGTAAGCCATCATCAGTTTTCTGGTGATTTGACCCGGTCTTCCTGAGCCGATGGTTATGACCTTTCCTGCTTTGTCTCTGACCTCAACCAGCGGCACGAGCTCCATCACCGAATTGGTCAGAAAAGCCTCGTCAAAGTGTCCCAGGTCTTCCAATCTTATGTCAACTTCACTAACGTTTATATCCAGGGCACCAGTCAGTTCCATCACTACCTGGCGGGTAATGCCCGGCAAGATGCCGCTTTCTACAGACGGCGTAATCAGACCAGAATTAGCTACAAAAAAGACATTGCTGATGCTGCCTTCGGCAATAAAGTCGCGCTCATTTAAGAGCAGTGATTCATCCAGTCCGGCAGCTTCCGCCTTCATCCTGGCCAGAACGCTGAGGAGGTAATTGGTGGATTTAAGTCCTGACAAGGGAGATTGACTATAACGACGAAAAGAAGATATTCCAGCTTTGAAGCCCTTATCGTATGTCTGCGCTGGCATAGGTGAATAACCTGTGGCGGTGACCAGTACTGTCGGTGTCACATCACTGCCAGAGCCGGGGAACGAGGCTGCTTCACCCCTGGAAACGGTGAGTCGCAGACGGGCTTCCTGCAGAGCATTAGCCTTTAAGGTATCAGTACAAGCCTTAGCCAAATCAATATTGGCTAATCCGGTTCTCAAGCCAATAATGGCTGCCGAGTCCAGCAAACGTTTCAGGTGTCGGTCGAGAAGGAAAATTGTCCCGTGGTAGGCACGCATGGTCTCAAACAATCCGTAGCCATAGAGAAAACCGTGGTCGAACACCGACACTCGTGCCTGAGAGCGGGGTATGAGGTTACCGTTCAGGTAAACAATCTCCTCCACTAGCGCTTATTCCTCACTTTTGACCTCGGTAAACGCAGGAAGTTAGCCAGGATATCATGACCTTTGTCGGTCAGAATAGACTCCGGGTGGAACTGAATTCCCTCAACGACATCTTCCCTGTTTCTCACTGCCATAATCTCTCCATCCTCGGTTCGAGCGGAAACTTCAAGTGAGGCAGGCACTGTTTCAGCATCGACGACCAGTGAGTGGTAGCGCCCCCCGACGAGTGGAGACGTTAAACCATCAAAGACTGTTTCACCATCGTGGAAAATGAGAGAGGTCTTACCATGCACCGGGACAATGGCTCGCTTGATGATGCCGCCATAAGCATAGCCGATGCACTGGTGACCCAGGCATACCCCCATAATGGGAATCTTCCCCCGGAAGTAACGCACGACATCATTAGAAATCCCGGCTTCCAAAGGAGTACAGGGACCGGGAGAGATTATGATATGACTCGGCGCCATAGTCTCAATCTGCTCCAAGGTAATGCCATCATTACGATAGACCACCGGCTCCCAGCCCAGCTCCCCTAAATACTGGACCAGGTTATAAGCAAAAGAATCGTAGTTATCAATAACCAGAATCACGATATCGCCTCCACCACCACTTGAGACGACAAATTAAGCGCCTGAATCAGCGCTCTGGCTTTGTCCAGTGTCTCTTCATATTCTGCCTCCGGTTCCGAATCGTAGACAATGCCACCTCCCACCTGAAAGTATGCCTTTTTTCCTTTAATCAGAAAAGTCCGAATAACTATGTTTATGTCCATTTCACCACTGAAGCTGAGGTAACCAATTGAACCGGTATAAACACTTCTCCTGGTAGGTTCCAGCTCATCAATAATTTCCATTGCCCGTACCTTCGGGGCACCAGTTATCGAACCACCAGGAAAGGTGGCTTTAAGCAG